>Ga0206107_1000215_pt1 | contig 34972 bp, 31 predicted proteins | sample 2B0metagenome_FD_148652 | JGI IMG/M metagenome (GOLD analysis project Ga0206107, IMG submission 148652) | Enriched microbial communities from leaf-cutter ant dump, University of Wisconsin, Madison, United States - 2B0 | ecosystem: Environmental > Terrestrial > Nest > Insects nest > Nest dump...
CGCCCCGAGAACAATTGCAAACACCACGCAACCGGCAATAATCCATAAGTCTCTCTGAACAGTGTCGGAAATCGTCGCATGAAGTGAGATCTCGTTAAGCGCCTCTATGGCATAGGTAAGCGGCAGTGTCTGCGCGATGACTTGCAGTATATCGGGCATCGCGTCAACAGGCATAAATAAGCCACCGATAAGAATTTGAGGCATAACAAATGCTGGCATAAATTGAACCGCCTGAAACTCGGATTGCGCAAAAGCACTCACTAAAAGCCCGAGTGCCGCCCCCAGCAGCGCGTCGAGCAATGCCACGGCTACTAGCAGCCAGTCCGAGCCCGCAACCGGTATGTCAAAGCCATAAAGTAATAGGGCGCTTGCAAGCAGTGCCTGAATAATTGCTAAAAAGCCAAATGCTATCATGTAGCCCAGCATAAAATCGAGCTTGGCAATAGGCATTGTCATTAGCCGCTCAAGCGTTCCGCTTCGTCGCTCGCGCAGCGTCGTAATAGAGGTAACAATGAACATGAGAACAAATGGAAAAATACCAAGAAGCGCCGGTGCCATATGATCGAAAAACTGTGGCGTCGATTCAAACATCCAACGAAGAAGCGCCAGCAATAGGCATGGAACAACAAAAATAAGCGCAACCGTGCGGTGGTCATGCGAGAGCTGGCGAAAAACGCGCAGCGCGGTAGTGAGCGTTACCTTAACGTGATACACGATTAACCCCCTTCCTACGAATAGCATCAAGAAATGCCGCCTCAACAGTTTTTGTCCCCGTCTGTTTTAACAAATCGTTCTTCGAGCCATCCCATAGCAATTTCGATTCGCGAAGGAGTATAATCTGCTGGCAACGCTCGGCCTCGTCCATAACATGGCTTGAAATGAGGAGAGTTTTACCCTTAGTCGCCAGCGATTCGAACAGCTGCCATAATTCTTCACGAAGAACCGGGTCGAGGCCGACGGTTGGTTCGTCTAAAATAAGCAGCTGCGGATTACCGAGAAGTGCGATTGCCAACGATACTCGTGCGCGCTGGCCGCCCGACAAATGAGAGATGAGCGCATCTTTTTTTGGCTGCAGCTGCACCGACTTAATCACCTCTACTACCTGCGCTTTTGAAGCACCAACAACGCTACCAAAGTACGACAAATTTTGATACACCGTCAAATCGTCATATACCGCCGGCTCCTGTGGAACATATCCTATTTTTGAGCGCAGGCATCGCGCGCCGGCCGCATCACCGAAAATCGTTAATGTTCCCTTGGTGATTTTTTGCGCACCAACAATTGCTCGCATAAGCGTCGTTTTGCCCGCCCCGCTTGGCCCGATGAGACCGGTAATGCTCGACGGTTTTACAGAAAATGTAACGTCGTTCAACGCCGCTTCGTGGCCCTTATAGACAACAAGGTTTTTCGCTTCAATACTATCGTACACGGCGTCGCTTCTTTTCACTGGCGTTAGGTAGTACAAGGCCTACAAGAACAATAGCGACAATCACCGCAAAACCACACATTATAGAAGGAATGCCAGCTATAGTTGTAGGGTCGACAATAGTAACGAATGTCGTTGGAAGAATAAATGCAGCATATCCCGCAGCCAAACTATAAAGCGCGAACTTCCTCTTTTTGGGTAATTTTGCTGCGAACCGCCAAGAAATCCAAACGGTCATGAGCAACCAGCCATAGTAGTAAAGGGCGAAAGGCCAAACCGCCCAACGTGCAATATCGAAAATAACGTAGTTGCCAAGACATGCCGAACTCGTGAGTCCATCGGTTGCAAATAAAAATACTCCCGAAAAAAGCACGGCACTCGCGTAGGCAAACCCTAAAATACGCGGCTGCATTTTACGGGCAATCGTCATAGCAACATGAAGACCGAGCGGCGGCAAAAGCGTAATTGCGACGTAGCCAATACGCGCCCATGTAATACTATCGAGACCAAGCGGCGTTTCGCACACATTATATTCGGCAAGCTGAAAAAGCGCCAGGCAGCATAACAGCACAATCGATAGTTTACCGGTAGTATTTGTACGATAGCGCCAAAATGCAACCAGTGCGAGAATAATTTCAATAAAGAACGTAGCCAACATAACAGCTGGCGAAAAGCAGTACAAAGTATTCTTTTTTAGATAACGCACGCTTTTAGTATACCATAAGCGGTTTACTCTAGTAGTGCCAAAAATGCCGATTCATCAATAATTTGCGTCCCGTATTTCTTGGCCTTGGCAAGCTTACTCGCACCCACTTTTCCACCCGCCACTAGATAGTCGGTATCCTGAGTGACGGACGTCTGGAAAACGCCTCCCCGAGACCTAATTGCCTCGGCAGCAGCGTCTCGACCCATCGATTCAAGCGTACCCGTTACGACAAAATGCTTACCCGCCAGTTGACCCGTGGCTTTTTTATAATACGGCTTTACGCCAAGCTCGTTAAACTTAGCCAGAAGCCGCGCGTTGTCTTCGTCGCCAAACCACGCCACAATACTTTCGGCAACTACCGTACCTATACCCTCAATTGCGATAACGTCTTCCATCGTGGCATTTGCAAGTGCCTCAAGTGACATAAAGACAGTCGCAAGATCGGCGGCAGTCTGCGATCCGACATGTCGAATACCTAATCCGAAAATGAACTTATCGAGTGGGGGCTGTTTTTTATTCTGAATAGCATCGATCAGTTTTACTGCCGATATTTCAGCAAAGCGCTCCAGCTTTAATAAATCTTCTTTGGTAAGCGTATAAATGTCAGCTAAATCGCTTACCAGCCCAGCGTCAACTAAGGCAACTACGTTTTTCTCACCAAGCGTGTCAATGTCGAGTGCGCCCTTAGAAGCAAAATGCTGTAATGCCCGCTTTAAGAGTAGCGGGCCGCTTGCACCCTTCACACGGTAGACCGCTTCGCCTTCGGGACGTTCGAACTCAAGCTCAGGATACTGTTTTTTTAGCGCAAACTCGTAATCAAACGCAGTTGAACCTTTGGGACGAAGTTCGGCAACCACACTTTCGACTTGTGGAATAATATCCCCGGCTTTAAAAATAATGACCGTATCCCCTATTCTTACATCTTTTCGAGCAATTTCATCGGCATTATGCAGGCTTGCATGCTGCACCGTCGTACCTGCAACCGTTACTGGATCGAAAACGGCGACTGGGGTTGCCGCACCTGTTCGTCCAATACTTATAACAATATCCTTTACAATAGTTGTTGCCTGTTCGGCGGCGTATTTATAGGCTACGGCTGCCCGGGGTTGCTTACCTACAATACCAAGTTTTTGATACTGCTCACGGTCGTTAACCTTTATCACTAAACCGTCAGTATTAAATGGCAAATCAAGACGACGAGTATCCCAATAATTAACAAAGTTCATTACCTCGGCAACGCTTTTAAACACGCCTGCCTGCGCGTTTCGCACCAAACCAATAGCGCTTATAGCCTCATAAGCAAACATGTGGGTGGGAATCTCACCCGGATCATCTCGAAGTATATCGTATGCCCTAAAATGCAGCGGACGCTCGGCAACAAGACGTGGATCGAGCTGACGCACTGTTCCGGCAGCAAGATTACGCGGATTAGCAAACTCGGGCTCACCCTGTGCACGGCGTTTTTCGTTTAGCTTTTCAAACTCAGTTTTCAGCATGACAATTTCACCGCGAATTTCGGTGCGACCTTTGAGAAATTGGTTAAATCCATCGGCTTTTCGTAAACGCAACGGAACGTTTTGAATGGTGCGGACATTCGCCGTGATATCTTCACCCACAAAGCTATCGCCCCGGGTAATTGCCTGCACAAAAAGACCGTCCTGGTATACGAGCGCGCACGCAAGGCCGTCCATTTTGATATCTGCAAAAAATTCATGCGCACTGCCGGGCAGTAGCTTATCGATGCGCCCCACCCAGGCTTCTACCTCGGTTTTATCAAAAACATCGTTCAGACTAAGCATGCGACTACTATGCTGTACTTTTTTAAAGCCACCCAAAAGTTCACCGCCAACACGTTGCGTTGGACTATCTGGCGTAATGAGATCGGGATGATCGGCTTCAATAGCCTTTAACTCACCCATAAGGCTATCGTAGACGGCGTCACTCACCGTCGGATTATCGAGGACATGATACTCGTAGCTATAACGCGCTAATAAATCGCGCAGCTCGGCCGCTCTCACTTTAGGCTGGAGAGGCATCATCGTCCACCATTTTTCGATAAAGCATGTATGCGTACGTGCCTGTCCAAATAACGCTGAGAGAAAGCATAACAAGCAGCATAACGGGAACAATCGGCAGCCAATCCACCTGCGGCAGTTTGTCTTTTAGCCATGAGTCGAAAAGGATAATTGGTACCATGACGATTACCCATATCGCCAACAGAAGAAGCGCGCTCCACAATAGACGCAGCAAAAATCGGATACGGCGACCAACAACCAAGTCTCCCGCGCTACGAATTGCTCTCATAGGGGACATACCTGGAAGCGTAATAACAACCAAAGCCACGATTGTGCCGGCTATCCAGTACAACGAAACAAGTGCGAGCAGGCCTGCCGCCACCCAAAATACCATCGCTTCAATACCGTTTAGCGCTCCGGTCGTCGAAGCCGCGCCAAACCCAATGGCGGCAAGTGCTATAGGTAAAAGTTGTAAAATAGCCACCGAGCTGACAAGAATTGTCGGTACAATTGGTGCGCCCGCATTATATAATCCGTCTCGAAGTGTCGGCTTTTTACCTGCCATAATTGCACGGAGTAACCAAATGGTCGTTAGCCATACAAAAATACCAAGAAATGCGGCAAAAATACGCTGTGTGTCGGTTGGTGTTTGCTGCAAAACACCAAGAGCACCACTCGCAAGTAGCAACCCAGCCTTACTAATTTCACCGAAATTACCCTCCAGCACAGCGTTACTCGTACTATCGAGCGATTCTTGCAGCTGTGTATACGTATCCTGAGAAGCCATGCCGACAAGTGCAGCTGTCATAACGGCATACACTAGCGCAACCAGCAAAAAAAGTTTTTTATTGTTCCATAACATACGGCGCACATCGCCGGTGAACTTCCAATACCCCGGCATAGCAAAAGAGCGTTTATAGTCGCGACGGCGCGTTAGCCTAAAGCTACGGTGTGGACGCCGTTGCAATAAATTATTTACACGAGCTTTAATGCTACTTGTTATTTTATGCAGCTTTTTTTGCGGCGAGATAGATTTTTTAGACTCGGTTTTCTTCTTTGCCGGCATAGACTCTCCTAAAACTTTGCGGCATTCTCGCGGAGGCGCGCAATACGATCGTCGAGCGGAGGATGAGTGCTGAATAGCTTACTAAAAAAGCCGGGCTTTAGCGGGTTACTAAAGAAAAGATGTGCCGTTGAAGAATTTTGCTGACGCATTGGTCGCTGGTGGTCGCGCAGTACTTCAAGTGCACTTGCAAGCCCCTCGGGGTCGCGCGTTGTTAATGCCCCCGACGCATCGGCGAGATACTCTCGTTGGCGACTAATGGCCATCTGAATAACAGCAGCTAGTATCGGTGCAATAACAATTAGCACAATACCAATAACTAAAACAACTGGGTTTGCATCTTTTCGCTGGTCGCTAAAAAAGAACATGCGCAGGGCAATATCCGACAGAATACCAATTGCACTCACAAGACCGAATGCAATCATACTGACACGGATATCATAATTTTGCACATGACCCATTTCGTGTGCCATTACCGCTTGGAGCTGGCGATCCGTCATAGTGTCCATAATTCCCGTTGTGGCGGCAACTACCGCATGCTGAGGGTCTCGCCCTGTAGCAAATGCGTTTGGTGCAGGGTCGTCAATTATATACACCTTTGGCATTGGTATGCCAAGCGTAATGGACAGATTTTCGACAATGCGGTAGAGTCGCGGGTTGTCACGTTTTTCAATCTGTTTCGCTCCCGTCATAGCAACGGCAATCTTCGAGGCGGCAAAGTACTGAATAAGCGCGTATACGGCCGTTCCGGCAATAACCCAATACACAATACTACTGTTTCCGCCCATAACATAGCTCACCGCCCATGCAATAGCAGCGACAATTCCCACGAATACCGCCATAATTATGACGGTATTACGTTTATTTGCTGAAATAGCTCCGTACATTCGTACCTCTAAAATTTAACCGCAACAGGCTCTGAGGCTTTTTCCATGTCGTCGATTTCAAAGAAATCACGCTCTTTAAAGCCAAGCATGCCGGCAAATACATTATTTGGGAAAATTTTAATTTTAGTATTGAGGTCGCGAACACCACCGTTGTAGAAACGGCGAGCAGCCTGAATTTTATCTTCGGTATCAACAAGTTCTTGCTGAAGTTCGGCAAAATTCTGACTTGCTTTGAGGTCGGGATAGCTTTCAGCAACAGCGAAAACGCTTTTTAGCGCTGCTTCAAACTGGTTTTCGGCGGCTGCGGTCTCTTTTACGCCCTGAGCATTAAGCGCGTTTGCGCGTGCTTCGGTAACTTTTTCAAATACGCCCGACTCGTGGGTTGCGTACCCCTTTACGGTATTAACAAGGTTTGGGATAAGGTCGAGACGACGCTTCAATTGAACCGTAATATCGCTCCATGCCTCTTCGACACGCATGTTAAGACGGACAAGCCCGTTATATGTCATCCACAAGAATAAGCCAATAAGCACGACAAGGCCGAGAATTATCCATACAGCAATCATTTATTTCCCCTTTAATTACAAATTATTCTACTGCCTACATTATACCATAAATAGACACAAAAAACCTCATGTTTACATTATTCATAACATTGAGCCGCGAACCGAAATTAGATGTTTCGTATAGCCTACCGCAATAAGCGCTTCATATGCATGCCAAACAGTGTCTGGAATCTCTTGTTTGATTTGAAAACCTCTCTTTGGGTATTCCTTAATTCTCTGCAAATCACCTACCATGACATTGACAATCAAATCCTTACCCAGAGTACCTTCGTTAACATATTCCCTATAGGATAAATTTGGAGATGTGACGAATATTTGAGTTTCAGGATTTGGCCACTGTTTCTTAAAAGTGGCATACGTCCGCCGTTCCATATAAGGTTTTTGAACTAATATAAAGGAGTTAAACATCATACCAGTTGAGTTAAGCAGATCAAAAGTAAACCTCACATTTTCGCCTGTATTTGTCGACTTGGGCTCAACGATAATTTTATTTTCTGGAACGCCACCGTCAATCAATATATCTTTAAAGATTTCGGCTTCAGGCTTATTAAACATTTCCTCAGTCAGCTTGCCAGCGCCACCAGAAACGATAATCCACGGTGCGTATCCTTCATCGTACAGCTCTAACGCCCGCTCTGCCACCCTCGTGTCATGGCTGCATAGCACGAAAATTGCATCGGTCTTCTGCAAGGGTATTTTCATTTGCATAAAATCCCAGATAATTTTTGCGTTTTTGTCTACTTCCATGTATTAATCTTATCAGAAATACAAAAGTGCTCCACATTGCTCGCGGTGAGCTATGGAACACTGCCGTATTTGGTATTCAATTTGGTGCGCAGAGCGGGACTTGAACCCGCACGGCCGTGAGGCCAAGAGATTTTAAGTCTCTCGTGTCTACCTATTCCACCACCCGCGCAAATAAAGATAACTATGGAGGCACGTACGAGAGTCGAACTCGTCTAAAAGGTTTTGCAGACCTCCGCGTAACCGCTCCGCCAACGCGCCACTACCAACTAGTATACCACAAGGTGGCAAAAGAAAAGTGCCGACCTCCGCGCACAAGCAAGAAGGTCGGCGATGACGTGAAAAATCACATCGCGCTACGTAAGCAGCAAGCCCACAGCGGCGACAGTGAATCCTCCGAAAAACAGCACCAAAACGCCGCCTAGCCACTCTTTTTTCGCTGGCGTTCCTAGCGTTCTTACGCCAATAAGGCCACCCATGATAACGCAATCTATACCAAAGATCGCTACTACCAAGCCCGTATACGCTACGGCGCCAAAACGATAGACGCCACCGCTGGCGCCCAGGCATGCGATGGCTACACAGGCGATAAAACGCCCAGAGCCCGGCAGGTCATGCCATGCGCTCATGTCGTAGTTACGGTACAGCGCCCTTACTGCCGCCACACATCCAGCGCTAGCAAGCAACAAGGCCGCCACTACGGCGAGCGCCTCAATAATTGCCACTTCTGCCCCTCTGTCGCCTAAAACGAACTACATAGCTAGTATACCATAAATATGGTCACCAATTCATTCACTAGCCACAAGAAGAAGTGAAAGCCACTGCTAACGCAGGAAATACTTATCCATCTCTTGGCTAAACGTTTCTTGCGCGTTCTGCATAATCGCCAATTCATCAGGATTTTCGAATTGCTTCCACGCTTCTTCTGCCGAGACGTCTTTAATGTGAGTTTGAATCCACCAGATATTGCCGAATGGATCACGCACCCGTCCGCCACGATCTCCTAAAATTTTTGAGTCGTTCAATTCGGTTACAATAGTCGCACCGGCTTTTACTGCTTGCTCGAAAACATCATCGACATCGTCCACGTAAACACTTAAGAACGCTGGAAAATCCTGCCATTTTTCACTGCTATCGACAATCATTAACGTTGAATCGCCCACCCGAACTTCAGCATGGCCAATTTTGCCGTCAGGATTTGCGACGCGACCAAATTCGTGCGCATTAAAAGCAGTCTTTAAAAAGTCGATAAATCCCGCTGCATCTTTGACGAGGATATATGGCGTCACAGTATGCTTGCCGTGCGGCAGTTGCTTTGAGCTAATCTTCATTTTTGAACTCCTTTTTTACCTATTCATTTCAATTATAAACAATGTATGGTAACTGTATTATACGCTAAATATGCGATGTATCGCATATTTAGGTGGCGTAAAACTCCGCAAATAAAAGAGTTCCACATTTATACTCAATAACTTGAGTCGTGGAACGCTTTTATATATGTAATTCAATTTGGTGCGCGAGAGAGGACTTGAACCTCCACGAGCACAATGCTCACCAGCCCCTCAAGCTGACGCGTCTACCAATTCCGCCACTCGCGCATAGGGGTTATACTTTCATTATAGCAAACTTACGGTGTTTTGTAAACTGGTTCTTTACGCACACTCCAGTAAAGAACATTCTGGTATCTATCGGCTGGTGAAATAATCTTTGCCGACGGATCAATAGATTTTACCTTCGCACTTGCAACATATTGCGCAACAGGCTGGTAGAGACCAATCGCAGGCACGTCTCGTACCCACTGTTTCGCAAAAGATTTGTACTTTGCATTACGAAGCGCAGGCTCAAGTCGGGCACGGGCACTAGCGAGTGCGGCATCGGCGGTGGTATTAGAGTAGTTTGAGAAGTTATACCCTCTAATTCCCACCTGAGAAGAATGCCAGTAAGCATAAACATCGGGGTCGGCGCCAATAATAAGCTCATAAAGCAGAACGTCGTAATTTCGTGGTTGCAATGTGTTTTGAATGAAGTTGGTTGACGGATTGCTCGTATCTATAACATTGACATCTACCTCAACACCCACCTTTCGCCATTGCCCAGCAAGCACTTCAACCGCTTTCTCATATTGATCACTTTTGGTGGTTGTAATAGTAAGATGCAACTTTTGTTTTCCCTTATAGCGAACATCCCCCTTTAGTTTCCAGCCAGCCTCATAAAGCAAGGTTGCCGCTTTTTTTGCATTTGGAGCAGGCACTACCGGGATTCCCCTGCCCGTAAGCTGACCATCTATAAACGGCAGATCGAGCTTTGGCGTATTAGCGCCAATCTCTTCTCTAATAGATTGCGTCTCAGTTGCCAACTGCAACGCACGTCGTACTTTTGCATCTTTTAGCGTCGCGTTCGCGGTATTAAATAGTGCATACACTCCACTGGCAACAGGCTGTTTGGTGATTCTAAAATCACGCTGCGCCAACTGCTCGTTTGCGGTGTACGGAACCTGTGCCGCGGCATTCACTTCATCGCTCGTAAGCGCCTTAACTATATCATCCTGCGAGGTATAGGCATGAACTTCGAAACGTGATAGTTTTGGCTTACCCCTGTAGTAGTTGGGCGATGATGTCATGTGTACCACTTGGTGACCCGTGCCTAAATTGGCAGTTTGAAGTAAGTGAAAACTAAACGGACCGCTTCCTATGGGTGCTCGGCTAAAAGTATTCTCGCGAATAGCAGCAGGTGGAACTTCAGACAGCGAATGCTCCGGCAGAATAGAAAGCGTCAAAGCATAAGGGAATGCAGCGTACACCGCAGGTAATTTAAAAATTACGGTCGTGTCGTCTTTAGCCTTTACTGTTACGTCTTGCCAGTTCACACGCAGTGGTGAGCGAGTTTCGGGATCTTTGATAAGGTTTACTGTAAATGCAACGTCTTTCGCCGTTAGCGACGCGCCATCATGCCAATGCACATTTGGTCGCAGCTTAACGGTATACACCTGGCCGGTTGAATCTACCTTCATACTTTCGGCAAGATCGCCAATGAGCTTGCCTGTTTTATCGTAGGTATAAAGCGACGAGAAGATAAGCCGACTGGCGGCAACTTCGGCGTCACTGGCAGCATAGAGCGGATTAAGCGTATCTATTGGACCCAGCGTCGCCTCGGCATACGTGCCGCCATTTCCATAGGCAGTCGTTTCGTATTCGCGCTGAAACCACATAAGCTGCACACCAACGGCAGCTATCATAAAACCAACCAATAGTAACCATGCAATAATAGGGCGGCGCGCTTCACGTATATTACCAAGCCGTTTGATGATAAATTCGTGTGCGTGGCGCGTTGTCACACCTTCGGCACGGCGTACCCTCTTTGAAAAGCTCTTCTTGTCGAAGTTTAGCTTGTCAAATTGTCGCCATTTTGGCTTTTCTTCCGCCACATACCCACCTTTTTATTAACTTGGCAATAACAAACCGACTAAAATCGAAAGGACAAAAATAACCGCAAGAATAACTGTCGCTTCAAACAGGTTTTTATCGAGACCGCGCCTCGTAGTGAAGAATTCTCCGGAGCTCCCAAACCCGGCGCCAAGGCTGGCCCCACGCTGCTGTAGCAATATAGAAACAACCATAAGACTGGCCGAACCTATCATTACTATTTGTAAAATACTATCAATTGTCATTATCGTCTCCCCTGTGCGCGTGTTGTGTACTGCAGTTCTAATGCGCTACTTACTATATAGTTTACCAAACTTAGTACAATGCCGGTAAGAACAGAGTTCCAGAATGTCATATTAATATCTGGCGCCAATTTAAGTGATATATATACCATGAGGCCATTGACGATAATAGTAAACAGACCGAGCGACAAAAGAATAGCCGGAAGCGATAAAATTATCACTATCGGTCGCAGAATACTGTTTACTACCGAGAAAATAAGCCCGGCAAATAAAAATACCCAAACACCCGAAATAAGCTCGTCGTTACTATACCCCGTTCCAAATATTCGTACTGCTATCCAGAGGCCAAACGAGTTAAGCACCCACCGGATAATAAAAACAAAAAATTGCTGTTTCATAAACTTCTTCTACTATAGCCGTAAACTACAAATCTGTCGAGAGTCCTTTACTTAAATTATCGCGCCCATTGGCCGTTATAAGGATATCGTCTTCAATTCGCACACCAATTGCCTCTTCAGGTATGTAAATACCAGGCTCAACAGTAAGCACCATGCCTGCCTGTAAAAACTTTGGAGCACCCAAACTGTCGTGAACATCAGCCCCTAGGCCATGACTAATGGCGTGCGGAAAGTACTTGCGATACGACGCTTCATCGGTCGCATTTTCCATAAGCCCCAAGCTCAGTAGAGCCTCAGTCATAATACGATCAACCTCGCGTTGATACTGCTCAACGCCAAGGTTAGGCTCAAGAAGCGCAATAATTTGCTCGTGTGCCGTTTTAACCGCCACATGAACCTGACGCTGTCGTTTTGTTGGCTCGCCGACGGCATAAGTGCGAGTAATATCGGCTGCGTACCCATCTTTTCGTGCGCCAACGTCCATTAATAGTAGTTGGCGTTTTTTTATTGCGGCTTTGTTCTGGCTATAATGCAACGTGCAGGCATTTTTACCGGCAGCGACGATAGGATCGTACGCATGCTGAGCAGAATTTTTAATAAAACGATAAGTAAATTCGGCCTCAATTTCATATTCGGAAGCGAACGCCGAGAGCGTGTTGTAAATATCCGAAAACGCAGCCGAAGTCAACGTTATTGCACCGCGAATGGCCTCAATTTCAGCCGGTTGCTTTATTGCCCGCAGACGCGACAACTCTTTTCGACAATCTTGCACAGCATTAAAAGCGCGCTTTAACGCCGTGTGTAGTTTTTTAGGTGCGGGGTTAAGGTGAAAATCAAAATATTCGGCATGCGGATGGTCACCAAGGGTATAGGCTATGCTGTGTTTTTTTGCCAACTGGCGCAGGAGTTCTTGCCCTTCGTCGTAAGAAATAACCGCCTCAACACCACTCGCGTCTTGTGCTTCTTGCGGCGACAGGCTGCCATCAAATATTTGATGACTTTCGCTTACATTCGGCGCCACCAACCACGATTTACCCGAGGCCCCCTCCAAAATAAGAAGCCAATCGGCCTCATTTATCCCAGTCAACCACCAAAAGTTCGACTCTTGCTCAAATTCATACGCCGCGTCATTACCACGCTGCATCGCCGTATAAGCCGTTAATACCGCGACGCCTCCATGAATTTCATATGCGAACTTTTTTCTGTTTTCTTTAAAAAAATCTGCCTGCACTATTTCACCTTCTTGTAATAATTCATGCCGTAAAGTGTCCCCCATTTTTGCGATGACGCCGAAAAACCACTCATAGAGCCAGGGTCGCACAAGCTATCGACTTCAGTCGCCGAAGCTGGCGAAGCTGACTCGAGATGCGCCATTACATATGTGGTTGGCTGACCATTTTTCGTGCACGTTGCTTTCATATATGCCGTTACCGGATTACCGCCCATTGAACCGCATACGCCACCGCTGCCAGCAACGCATTTTGATGGGTCAACAATGGCGTCTTTTAATTGGCCGCTATTTTTAAGACACTGGTTAATTGAAGTTATATAGTTCGAATCACCCGATTTGCTATACCATCCGCTCCCGTTATTTTGATAACCACAGTTGCTACCTGCGCCCATATAATTGCCGTTTTTTAGTGCATAGGCATTAAGTGCTGCCGAAATTTGCTCGAGATCGCTTTTACGCTGGCTGTCTCTGGTTTGTTTTAAGTAGTTCGGATAAACAACCGCCACAACGGACGTTAAAATACCAATTATCACAATCGTCGCTACAATTTCGACGACAGTAAACCCTTTGGTTTTTGCATTACGACGCATACACGCTTATCCTTTTATTATCTATAAAAACTATAGCACGCGACTACTCGCGGGGCAAATACATGCGTATGGTTTTGGCGCGGGCCTGCCCCACCGCCGCTACAATATCTTCATCGCTGGCTTTTTGCACACCTCGTAAACTGCCAAATGTGCGGATGAGCTTTTTACGTGTTGCCGGTCCAATGCCCGGAATTTCCTCAAGCGTGCCTGCCGTCTGTTTTTTGCGTTTTAACACCGTATGGTAACTAACGGCAAACCGGTGTGACTCGTCACGAATACGCTGTAGCAGCTTTACAATATGAGTACTATGCGGCAGGTTTATAAGCGTAAAATCTTCGGTGATTGTTGTATAGCCCTCTAGCTCTTCAAGCTTTTCTTTGTTAAGCGTCACGTTCGATTTTTGATGGTGAATAACAATTTGCTCCTCACGTTTTGCAAGGCCGATAAACGGCAAATCGGCCACTTCGCGCGCCTCACGAGCACGCAGGGCAGCGTCTAGTTGGCCCTTTCCGCCGTCAATAAGCATAAGATCGGGCATCCCCCATGCTTTTATGTTTTTTTCAGAAAGCCGGCGCGTAATGGTTTCGTTCATGTTATAAAAGTCGTTATTATGCTCGATACGCGTTTTAAATTTACGATACTCGGCACGGTCGCTAACGCCGTTGGTAAAGACAACCATGCTCGCCACGACATTTGTGCCGCCCATGTGAGAAATATCGTAGCCCTCAATGCGCGCCGGAATGCGAGGCAACCCCAACAGGTCGCGCAGGTCGCTTAGCGCTCGGTCTTTGCTAATATTTAAAAACTCTTTGTCGCCAAACATAATGCGTCGCTGCAGTTCGCGCAGATGATTAATTTTATTGCGAAGCTGAGCGGCTTTTTCAAACTCGTGCAGCATAGCGGCGGTTTTCATATCGCGTTCGAGTTCGGCAACAATTGCAAGCCTGCCACCTTCTATATATTTTATAAGCTTGCGAAGATTCGCCTTGTATTCGTCGCTGGTCGTCTCGGGTGACGGACTGAGGCCCAGGTGAGAATCGAGGTCGGGTCGCACGCCATCTTTAGGCGCAGCAGTGTAATACGGAAATACTTTTCGTAAATATCGCAACGCTTTTTTTACCGCGTAACCGTTGTAGTACGGCCCAAAATACGTGGCGCCGTCATCGGCCGGATTGCGCGTAAAACTAACATGCGGCCAGGCACTTTTCATATCGATACGCACGAACGTTTGCGATTTATCGTCGCGCAGCAAAATGTTGTAGCGCGGCATATATCGCTTTACCATTTCGCTTTCTAAAAATAGGGCGTCAATTTCACTTTCGGTCTCCACCCAATCGGTATCGTCAATCTCGGCCACTAATGCCCGCGTTTTTACGTCCATATCACGCGTGTTTTGAAAATACTGTCGCACACGGTTTTTTAGCACGGCTGCCTTGCCGACATAAATAATTTCGCCGTCCTTTGACTTATGAAAATACACCCCAGCACTACGGGGGAGAGATTTCAGCTTCTTAGCCAGACGGTCGTTCATGGTTTTATTATATCACCTCTGGTGGCTGGAAGACTCGCCTGCTAGTAAACGGCCGCCATCTACGTGAACAGCTTATCAATTTCTTCAGGAGTCATACCGTCTGCCTCTGTGATCTTACGCGCCGCTGTTTCGGCTTTATCGACAAGTTCCGGATTTATCTCGACCATCCGCCTTCGATACTCATAAACGTCGTGTTCGGTACTATTTACAAAATAGTACTTTTTTAAAATTTCGGCTTCATCAGGAGACACTACCGACCCGAATCCCCCATTAGTGTTAAAATAGGTGTCAACCACGTCCCATTGTTCATCATAGAGTTGATCTTGTTTGGTCAGTTTCATAAATCTAGTACAGCATATTACCAGCCAGTAGTAAACCCATCCTTACATAGCCGTAGGGTCGTGTTATAGTTCCCTAACAATTTGGATAGTTGTATAATCGGCTCCATCATTCAAGTCGTGGGCGCTAGGTTATAGTTCCCTAACAATTTGGATAGTTGTATAATTCGCATTTTAACCGGTACTGGATTCCCTAAGTTATAGTTCCCTAACAATTTGGATAGTTGTATAATCCTTATGGCGGAGAACAAGCAGCTACGGGAGTTATAGTTCCCTAACAATTTGGATAGTTGTATAATACAACAGTACTAATCTCAACGGCTTTAAAAGTTATAGTTCCCTAACAATTTGGATAGTTGTATAATAGTAGCGTTAGTGGGACTTTCTACGACGCTGTTATAGTTCCCTAACAATTTGGATAGTTGTATAATCGGGTAGTGTTGTTGGCCAAAGATTTACGGGTTATAGTTCCCTAACAATTTGGATAGTTGTATAATTCGGTGGAAGCATTGTTTCTACGATCTCGAGTTATAGTTCCCTAACAATTTGGATAGTTGTATAATCATGTCCCCTCCATCTAAGTCAGGTTGCTGGTTATAGTTCCCTAACAATTTGGATAGTTGTATAATGTGGTAGGTAGAAGTCAGATTCTTAAGGTTCGTTATAGTTCCCTAACAATTTGGATAGTTGTATAATCCAGTATTGTTTCGGATGACGAACCCGGTTATAGTTCCCTAACAATTTGGATAGTTGTATAATTTGTTTTCACAACCGTGCCCGGGTTCTCGCGTTATAGTTCCCTAACAATTTGGATAGTTGTATAATCTACGTAAAAAACTTGGTGCTCAGGTAGCAGTTATAGTTCCCTAACAATTTGGATAGTTGTATAATGCAGCGGTTATTAACAGCCGAGCCGGCCGGTTATAGTTCCCTAACAATTTGGATAGTTGTATAATCCTTTCTGATTTAAAGTTAGCACAATGTGGGTTATAGTTCCCTAACAATTTGGATAGTTGTATAATTTGCTGGACTTAAAACCTTGCCACCTTCTGGTTATAGTTCCCTAACAATTTGGATAGTTGTATAATATTAGAAGAAGCGTCTAAGAAATACAAAGAGTTATAGTTCCCTAACAATTTGGATAGTTGTATAATAGCGAAATGCTTGAGGACAATAATGATACTGTTATAGTTCCCTAACAATTTGGATAGTTGTATAATCAACGAATAAATCGTCCTTATTGTTAGTACGTTATAGTTCCCTAACAATTTGGATAGTTGTATAATCTTGTCCGAAGATACCCAAATGAATGGTGGTTATAGTTCCCTAACAATTTGGATAGTTGTATAATCTACGTAGTTTAAGACCTCACTGGCAAACTGTTATAGTTCCCTAACAATTTGGATAGTTGTATAATCACATACTCTGTATCTATGCTTAATGGAATGTTATAGTTCCCTAACAATTTGGATAGTTGTATAATAAACAAGCGTGAAGCCTCTAAAGCTATCCTGTTATAGTTCCCTAACAATTTGGATAGTTGTATAATGGAAAAAACGTAACGTAAAGACTAACAAATGTTATAGTTCCCTAACAATTTGGATAGTTGTATAATCTAAGTACGACAGTGGTTCGTAGTATCTCGGTTATAGTTCCCTAACAATTTGGATAGTTGTATAATGTCGCCGTCTTTTTATCCAGCTCTATGTTCGTTATAGTTCCCTAACAATTTGGATAGTTGTATAATACTTACATCAAATCACCCCTGTAAAAGAGGTGATTTTTTGTTTTTAAAATGATTATATAAGCAACCATCGCCATGCCTAGGCTGAGATTATATATGCGTAAGCAATTTTATAGTACATATTACGATACTTTATTTAGGGTATTATTTTTCTGCCATGCATCTATGCGTTTATTTCGATTGCGCACCAGTTCACCCGTAAACTCCATATAAACTATATATTCATCTACAGTTCTGGGTCCGGGTCGTGATGTAGCAAAGTTATCATACGGTTGAGCTATCTTTACCGATTGATAATCAGGAGCAACCATATCTTGAAGCAGAAAGAAATCGACATACCCTCGAAAATTGCCAAACAGTCGGAAAAATTCACTGTAACGCACAAAGTCTTTGTATAGCGGGCTTTCTTGATTTAAGTAATACCTGCGTATACATTCGAGGGTCAAATCAAGACGGTCATAAATAAATTGATTAAACCCACGCGCGCCATTGATGGTGATTTTGTTATCAATCTTCCTACTTGGCCACAATACTATCCCCCCGATTGTATCGGATAGCTTTTGAAACTCCTCAAACCGACCACCATGTTGTTGCGAAAGTAGCGTCTTATGTTCAGGCTTTTTTTGGAAAACACGCACAGCACGATCGCTTGATAAGATAAATTCCCCAACTTCAGACCTATGTAACAGTCGATTCTGGCTAATAGCTTCTAGCGTAAAAATAGTGCCGTTCGGCAAAGGTTTACTCCATAGGACCTTATGATACAACTGCAGGGTCGGGCTCCACCTATCGGAATCGGGTGCATCTTTGTCGGGGTATAAGAGCTGCGCTTCGGCTTGAAAATCAAAAGTAACATCAATCATGTGTCAGTAGTATAACCTAGAAAAACGTTAATTGGCTAGCTGGCATTTTATCCTCCTGGACAGTTCTTTCGCCTACCAACACGTGCATTGTAGCAAATTGGTGTTCAGTGAGATATAGAACGCGCACAGATCCGCTATCTGGTGCGTTGCGTTTCGCGCGCATCATATGTTTCTCCGCACCGTCTCTATTAGGGCAAAGTCGCGAATACACACTATATTGCAGCATGTCAAACCCGTCGTCAAGCAGAAACTTGCGAAACTGCATAGCGGCTCTGCGCTCCTCTTTAGTATTAGTCGGCAGATCAAACAGTACGACAACTCGCATAAACTTGTACATTCCTCGTCTCTCGTTGATTAGTGGTGGTTAATCTGTGGTAATGTGAGCGGATCTACTGAATTTGCTTCTATAGCCTGCACGAAACTTTCGACCGTACGCTCTATGGCGTGTTTAACCGTATATTTCTTTTTATCTATTATAACAGAAAAATTTAAAACGTCAACTATTCGCTGCCTATCTTCACGAGACAGACTTGCGTCGGGACTGCCGATATGCAGTAGCACGACATGTGAGAGTGTATAGTAATCAACTACTGCCCTGTATGGCTCTATAATGTCGTCTGCGAGGTTGAAACTATTCAACTCACTACGGTGGAATATTCCCTGAGACGCAATAAGTCCGCGTGCGGCGACGTGGCGTGCTATATGGCTTCGTACTATAGCGTAACCGTAATTGAGTGCTGCATTGTACCACATAGGCTTGCGACGCGTAGCATCGCCTAGTAATTCGGCAAAATAAAGCCTAGCCGCGAGGGACTCGCGGTTATCTATGTCGCCAGAGCGGACTTCACTAGCAATTTTACGGAGCGGTTCAGCGTCATGGTCGAATTGTCGCAAGACGTCGGCTTGATTCATTATTTTCTGCATGACTATTTTGCGCCAGAGCTGTTTGCGTAGCGCTTGACCCATGGCAAGCTGCTGACGTGAGACTTTAGCTTGGCGTGAATGCTGGCTATATGGCAATATGACACTCGATGGCAAGTGTTTGTCGTCACATACTACGACAGTAGTGCCAGAAGTAGACAGTTCGGTAACGAGATTGGCTGTGAGCGTTATACCGTAGCCATCCAGTATCAGCGCATCGATATCTTCTATTGGTAAATGGACAGATTCATCCTGCGCTATGACAAGTTGATGATCTTTAACGCTAAGTTGCGCAGGATTACTAATGCCAACGACACGCCAGGCCACTTCTATATTCTCGGTGCATTGTCGCCTAAAATTGATATGTCATGACGTTCAATAGAGACGGCAGAGCGAGCGGAGCAGGTTATGATGTCATCTTTCCCTGGAGCTAGATGACTTATGAGAGCCATTTGACCGCTTGCGGTACCATATTTAACATAATACCCCTCTACCACTTTATTCCCAAAATACACCCGTACATAATCATTAGGAAAAAGCGAAGTCACTTTAGTGAAGCTTTCGTCCACATCCGTAAAACCTTTTGGCGCTGGCAAAATTTTTGTAATTTTTTCACCACGTTTTTCGAGAGGAATTTGATGCGTGTAAACAGGTACGAAAAAGTGCTCTAGCTTACCCTTCGCATTCTGCTTCTGAAATACATCAACACAAACCATTGATCCGTTATTTACAAATGCCTTGCCGTTGTTAATAGAGAAACCACTCGGCTGCTTACTTGCAACTTTAATAGCGCGAATCTCGTGAGCATTATTACCATACTTGTCTCTTTTGTAAACCGGCTCGGCAAATGCTTTCTCTGGCTTGTCTCCACATTCCTCAAGCCGGAGTTTGAGAGTTTCATATAGCTGCGGATCACTATTTTTAACCGAAGCGTTTTCAAGGTCTTTAAGTTTTATACTCGTCAGTGGCATGCGAACAGTACGCATATTGTCTTCGTCAACTCTAATAGATCGCAGTGTTTCTTTATGCGCACCTCCCTTAGCTTTACGATTTGGCATTCGTGACACGAAAATGGGCTGTACCGATTCTGCAAAGCGTGTGTCATAAGTTTCAAAGTTCTTTATCTTCCCATGAAGTTCTTCGGTAGAGATTGGTCGCGTACGCCAGTCAACTTCTTCCCTGAATCGAGGCCATGGTTCCGGAAATCGATCAGTACTCAGTACATCCATAGTCTCTTTAACATGCTCTGCTCGACGTCTAGCTTCTTGCGCCTCTTTGAATTTCGAATCATCAGCTATTTCTCCAGTCTCCTTATCAGTTAAATCGACAAGAAGCTGTGCTTTTTCATGAATAGTTTTGGCGTTCATAAGATACTGGCGCATTTCCGTACTTTTTGCATACTGATTGGCACGATAAATCATAGATTGGTCCATTACCGCAACTACTGCCGCATCTTTTGCGTGGTGAAGCACATCCTCCGAACGGTCTTTCGCGAGACCCCATCGCTTACGCATATAAGCAGTTAGCGTACCGTTAGGCGCAAAAACTCGCTGCTCATTCTCACGCTCACCCTTAGCAAAATCAGCTGTTTGGCGTAGGTAGTTCTGAACAAACTTAGTGATATAACGTGTGTCGTTAAGCGCACGTTGGCTCTCAGCCCATCCACTACGAGCATACGCCGTCGCAAGAAGATTGCCTTTTTTCTTAAAAGCATAGCCGTTAAACGCGTAGTTGTCTTTTGCGCTTTTATCACCTTTTTCAACAACGCGAGTTTTATAAATCGCTTCCACATTGGCGACAAACTGGCTCCAACGCATCTCATTTCCGCCAAAAGCTTCATAAGGCGTTCTATTGCCCTTTTCTTGATTTTCAGCAGTCGTTACAAGTGTCTTGTTGGCAAGACTATCATTACCAGAGCGTGAAAATGGAATAATATGATCCACCTGATATGCATTGTCATCATGCAAAAGCCTATATAAGTCGATTGGCTCACCCGAATACAACGATTTGGCATTTTGCTCATTATATAACTTGAATTTAATAATTTGCATTCCAGTAGGATCAGTAATGCCGTGTTCTTCGAGTTTACTAATGAGATTCTTATTCCGCTCTTGATTTTCCTTTTGCTCCAGCTCAATCGCTTTGCGATCTTTAAAGTTTTTAGCGAGTTCACGTGCCGTTTCAACACGTATGTAATACGGTTTGCCATATTTCCGTTCGACCGCTTTCACCACCTTCAGCGTCTGCGCAATAGCACGCTTTACAACTGGGTTAGTGATCTGTTCGAGGTTAACGCCTTTCTTTCGAAAATCATAGCCAGCAACTTCACAGGCTTTGTCGTACGCCATACCTTGCATAATATTTGGAGTAATATTTTGCAACGCTTTAATAGATAGATGCCCAAAAGATTTAAAATTTGTCGGTTTAATCTTAAGAATCGCCTGTTTTGCTTCGTCCGAAACCGCAATCGCCTCAAGCGCCTTGAGAATTGCTTCGTCTGACTTTTCAGTCGTAAGAATATAAGCAATCTGATTGAGCACTGTTTCATTATCAACTTTCATCCAGTCTTCCGGAAAGCCTTTAAGTGCAAGCCGGAGATCGTGATATGCTTTCATGTTACCGAAATCGTTAGTTTCTCCATAAGGATCGTCGTCAGATATCTTACCCCGCACATACGATGCAGCAAAGTCATCGCTAATTCCGGCCGCTTCTCGTACTTTTTTATAAGTAAGCTTGCCGCCCTTCTTGGCTACGGTAACCACAGCCTTTATTTGGTCAGGAGTAAGCCTAGTCGCATTAGTCTCACGTTTTTTGATACCTTTTGGAATATACTCAAGATGCGCTAAATCACCCACAAGTCGAAATAACTCAAAACTATAACTGGCGCGTGGTGCACGCTTTTCATTCTTCTCAAATGTACACTCACCTACCATGCTTTCGATAAGTTCTTTCGTCATAAAGGGGCGCTGATATAAAATGGCGTTCTTGTTAATTGTCTCACCGTCATGTATACCATAAATAAGCTGTGATACATCGCTATCGCTAATATTTTTAAGCACATATCGTTTTTGCGTAGCAATAATTTGCTGAAGCTCGTTTTCAAAATCTTGACGTGCAAAGCTGTTCGTGTAGTCATCGTGCTTATTGCGGCGGTGTTTTGCGTACATCTCATCAAGCGCAAGTGCCTGTCCGGCGGTCTTATATCCTCTATCAACAAGAAGCTGCTCGTTTGCTTTTAGTGCTTTCGTAACCCGACCGCCCTCTACATCAGCCGCTTCCTGAATCTTACGGTTGCTTTTAAAACCGCGCCGCTTAGCAATCTGATAAAATACTTTCAAAAGCTCCTCAGGCGTCAGTGCTTCTTCGAGAGCCTTAGAGCGAAGCGCATAAACATCCAGCGTGTTATATCTCGACGTCTCGCTTAGAACCTCATTCACCTCCTGCTCAGTAAGAATGTGTTGGTTAATGAAGAACTTTTTAAGGCTATTAAGACGTTGGCGGCGACGCTTGAGTCGGCGACGAGCACTTCGTGCCTCACGACGAGGTTTTGCGAGCGGATCACCATTCTGAGGGTCTTCCGCCTTCTCGAAAATTCTTACTCCAAGATTATGAATTCGTTTTTTATCTAAATCAACCACAGCCCAACCAACGGACGTCACGCCAATATCAAGTCCAAGAGAATATTTCATAAATACATTATAGTACATCTACCCTATTAATACCAGAATAGAACATAGCTATAAAAGATAATTCGCCTCTTGAAAGGCGAATTAGAGCTTTGCTTTCGTCTATAACGAAATTATTATAGAAACCTAGCAATTCAGATAGTTGTACAATCCTTACTTAAGGGACTGTACTGACAGTATACACCAGCACACACCACTAGTCTACCCCTCCATGTTATTTCGCTCATGCTTGCAATATACACACAATAGGTGTTTAATATTCTCTGGTGTTTCGACACCACGACCCTGTCGTCAACTCAAGGACTATTCGTGTCTTCAGGTACCAGCACCCGACGACGCACCGCCACGCTCGCAATGGTGTGCGCGGCGCTCGTCACTGGCACTACCCTGTACGGTGCGCAGCCGGCTTCGGCGCTCTCCGCCAAGGGGTACAAGAACGCCAAGACGTACCCCTACGCCAAGTACCGGCCGGGTGGCTACGACATCCGCAAGAAGGTGATCCGCAGCTGCGTCAGCTACGCAGAGTGGCGGTTCACCCACAGCAACGGCGCCTGGATGAAGAATCTGGGCACTGCCAAGGCGTGGAAGTCGAACGCCATCAAGGCGGGCTACAAGGTGAATAAGACGCCCGCCAAGGGCGCCATCGCCTGGTGGAGCCGAGGTCACGTGGCCTGGATGGGCTACAGCAAGAAGCATGGGTACGAGATCCACGAGTACAACTGGGACAAGCCCAACAAGAAGGGTGTCCGCTACCTGAAGAACCAGAGGGGCGGTCGCAAGCCCGACGCGTACATTCACATCAAGGACCTCAAGAAGTAGAGATCTGACGGTGTGAGCTGCCGGGAGTGGACGTCAATACGACGTTCGCTCCCGGCATTTCTCTTTTCCGGGCTTATTTATGCAGCCGTAGCCAATGCTTTTTCACGGCATTCGTCGGTATGATAAAGCAACTCGGGTTTTTGCTTACAGAACAGACAAATCAGCACTAAATCGTTGCAATTCGCGAAGGCGCAGTTCTCGTAATTATTGGTTGGGCCACCACAATGCGTGCATTCGCCAATAACCTTAGCGTTGTCACTAAAATCTACCTTCATGCGGTCGTCAAAGACATGGAGACTTCCCTCCCACAGTCCGTCATCTTTGTAGGTTTCGCCGTATTTTACAATACCGCCGTCAATTTGATACACCTCGTTAAAGCCACGGTTTTTCATAAGCGCAGAAAGAATCTCGCAACGAATACCGCCGGTACAGTACGTAACGATTGGCTTGTCTTTCAAGTCGTCGTATTTGCCACTTTCGAGTTCTTTAATAAAATCGCGCGATGTTCGAGTGTCAGGAACCACGGCGTTTTTAAATTTGCCAATTTTTGCTTCGTACGAATTTCGTCCGTCAAAAAATACAACGTCATCGCCGCGCTCCTCTACCAGCTTGTGGATATCTTTCGGTTTTAAGTGAACACCACCACCAACGACACCACGTTCATCAACCTTTAACTCGTCGGCCGCATCAAAGGCGACAATCTCGTCTTTTACCTTTACGCTCATGCGCGGAAAATCGTCACGCGTGCCATCACTCCACTTAAAAACAGTACCTTTGAAGCCGTGAAATTGCTTTGACGCCTTAATGTACGCCTTTAAATCTTCTATCTCACCGCCCACCGTGCCGTTAATTCCGTGCTTCGAAATAAGAATACGGCCTTTTAGATTAAGACTGTCGCACAGCGTTTTTTGCCACAGCATGGTCGTCTGCGGATCTGGAATTGGCGTAAATTTGTAGTAAAGAAGAATCTTTTGCATCTCTGTTATTATACAATAAATAATTACCATCTGTCTAGCCGCTTAAAATCCTCGCTGCAGGAACTCAATTGGTAATTGCCCTCTACTTCTTTTTACGCTATAATGAGATTACTATGATCATTTTATGATCCTCTATTCGTTCACGTTCGGTCGTGCCGAACCGCTAGCGATACAAACATTTCTTTATCACTCTTTAAAAACCAAAGGATTACTCTATGAGCGTTAATCGTCAAACGCTGCTTCTTTATTGGGAGCAAATACGCAACCACAAACCAAGTTTTTTTACCGCGCTTATCGCCATTCCGGTCGCCGCTCTGCTTATTGATACCATTTTGCCCCTCTTCTTTAGCCAGGCGATTGGTGGTCTTACTCATCAGTCACAGCAGGACGTCGTATCGAATATGACGCTCGCCGCGCTGGCGGCCCTAGCAGGCTTCGGGCTAAATACGCTTGGCTTTCAGATGCTCACCCGTCACGAAGCTTATATTCGCTCCCAGCTTTCCGATGCAACATTCGCAAAACTAATTAATAAAGACATGCGCTTTTTCGTAAACGAGAAAGTTGGCGGTCTTACGAGTCGATACATCGATTTCATTCGCAGTCATGTCATTTTACAAGACCTGCTTATTATTCGAACGCTTAGCTTTGTATTGTCTGTTGTTATTGGTCTTATTATTGTTGCCAGCAAGTCGCTGCTTCTTGCGGGTATTATTTTGGCACTGCTTATTTTGCTTATTTTGCAAGTACGCTGGAGCATTAAAAAACGTGCCCCGCTGCGTCATGAGCGCAAAAAACTTACCGGTGAAATTCATGGTAAAGTAGCCGATTCTCTTACTAACCACCTGGTTGTTAAAACATTTGCCGGCGAAAAGTTCGAAGAAAAGCGACTGCGAAAAGACAATGAACGCTTCCGTAAAGTATTCGTTAAAGACCTCGGCTTCCTTAGCTATGAGGGTTCGGTGCGAGCGTTTCTTATGATGATTACGCAAATTATTGCGCTTAGCATTTGTGCTAAATTGTACTTTGACGGGCAAATGGGCATGGAGATGGCCGTGTTTACGCTCACCTACCTGCAGCGCATCGCCTCACAAATATTCACCTTAGGTGAAATGCTTAACGGCTATGATCAAGCGCTTCTTGAAGCTGCGCCAATGACCGAAATTCTTACCCGTAAAAATGATGTTACCGATACGCCAAATGCTATCACTTTAAAAAATATCGAGCCAAGCATTGCGTTCGACAATGTTAGTTATGCCTACGAGGATTCAGGAAAAGAGGTAATCAAAAACCTCTCTCTCGACATTAATCCAGGCGAAAAAATTGGACTCGTTGGCCATTCGGGCGCAGGAAAAACAACCCTCACCCACCTACTCCTCCGCTTTAGCGATGTTACCGATGGCACAATCTATCTTGGCGGCCATAATATTCGTAACGTCACGCAGCAAAGCCTACGGCAACACATTGCGTTCGTGCCACAGGAGCCGAAGCTATTCCACCGAAGCTTGCGCGACAATATCGCCTATAACGTAGCAGCGACTGACGAGGAAATTATGCAAGCTGCTAAACGCGCTAATGCAATCGATTTTATTAAAGATATGCCCGACGGTCTTGATACAATGGTTGGTGAACACGGCGTAAAGCTAAGTGGCGGCCAGCGTCAGCGCGTTGCCATTGCCCGGGCTATTTTAAAGGATGCTCCGGTTTTAGTACTTGACGAAGCCACAAGCGCGTTGGACAGCGAAAGTGAAAAACTCATTCAAGATGCCCTTGAAGAGCTTATGAAAAACCGCACCAGCATTGTTATTGCGCACCGGCTAAGTACTATCGCTAAAATGGATCGCATTGTCGTCCTTGAAAAAGGCGCGATTGCCGAAATTGGAACCCATGCAGAACTACTGAAGAAAAAAGGAATTTACGCTGGACTTTGGTCGCATCAAAGCGGTGGATTCATTGAAGAATAGGAGAAGCTAATGCCAAAAATATTTGCCCGTGCCAACATGAGCACCGCCCGAAAAACGCTCAACATTTTTAAGGAAGAACTTGCAAAAGATAAGCGTCTGGTCATCTTTTACTGCACGGTTATTCCTATTCACCAGCTGGTGTTTTCGGTTGTTATTCCACTACTTTTCAGTCTTATTATCCAGGCCCTTACCACCGATCCGACAAACTGGCAACATCCCGTAATACTCCTTACTATCGCCACGGTTGCGTCGGGCATATCTATGATATGTTCGAATGTCGGCTTCGACCGGATGTTTCGACACGAAGAGGTTATGCGTACACGCCTTACCGAACGTGCCATGCAGGCGCTTAACCAACACAGCGACCAATTTTTTGCAAACCGCAAAATAGGCACGCTCGCTGGTGATGTTAATACGTTCAGTCATTCCATTATCACCTTTCTCGATGTCATTTTCGTTCATGCGTCGGGACTTTTGGTGAACTTTATTTTCAGCCTTATCGTGGTCGCTTTCGTGTCGCCAATTCTTCTCATTCCTCTTACCCTTACTACCGGCTTGCTTATTTGGCGCAGTATCGCCGGTTTGAATGCTCGTAGCGGTTATCGTAACAAGCGTAAAAAACTTACTGCGCAGCTAAACGGAACCGTGGCTGACATTCTTGGCAACAACCAGGTAGTGCGCTACTTCGGCGGTACAAAACGTGAAACCGCTCGAGTTGTTAAAGACCGTCAAGAAATCGAAGCAATTGCAGGTAAAGAAGTAACTATTTTACAGCGCGAAATGCTCAATCGCCAAGGAACGCTTTTCGGATTACAGCTTCTGACAATCGGCGTCTGTATTTGGCTATTCACTCACAACATGCTAGAGGTAGGTGCATTGGTGTTTACTGTCACCTATCTTGGTCGTCTTACTAGTTCGATGTTTCAAATTTCACCCATCATTCGCAACCTTGAACAGATGTTCATAGACTCGGCTAACATTACCGAAATCCTCGAAGAAACCCCTGAAATTCAAGATAAAAAGAGGGCGAAAAAACTAAAAGTGAATAAAGGCGGCATTACTCTACAAAATGTCGGCTTCCACTACCCCGATAGCGACAAAAACGTTATTGACATTAAAGAGCTTATTATTCGACCAGGTGAACGCATTGGGCTTGCCGGGCATAGCGGCGGCGGAAAGTCAACTCTCGCCAAGTTACTTCTTCGATTTAGTGACGTGACAGAAGGTGCCATTACTATAGACGGGCAGGATATTCGCGACGTTACACAGGAGAGTCTGCGCTCGTCTGTCGCTTACGTACCTCAAGAGCCGTACCTCTTCCACCGAACGCTTCGCGATAATATTTCTTACGCCAAACCAAAAGCCAGCGACGATGAAATTTGGCATGCAATTAAGCAAGCAAACGCGATGGAATTTATTAAAAACCTACCAGAAGGACTCGATACTATTGTCGGCGAACGTGGTGTAAAACTGAGTGGTGGTCAGCGTCAGCGTATCGCTATCGCTCGGGCCATTTTAAAAGATGCGCCTATTCTTATTCTCGACGAGGCTACCAGCGCGCTCGATAGTCGTAGCGAGAAACTTATTCAAACCGCGCTCGACAGGCTTATGAAAGGAAGGACGTCAGTGGTTGTTGCGCACCGCCTCAGCACGATTGCTTCGCTTGATCGCATTGTTATTCTTGAAAAGGGTCATATTACCGAGCAAGGAACCCACGAGGAGCTCCTTGCTAAAAATGGTACATATGCCGAGCTTTGGAACCACCAAAGTGGCGGTTTTATTGAGGAGTAGCAGCGTCTCCGGTCTCGGTTGTCGCTCCCTCTTCATCTGGCAAAACCGCATCTTCGGCGTCACCTGCCGCCGCATCGTTTGCCGCCTGTAGAGCACTTGGCTCGTAAACGTTTGCAACCACAATATCAAGATCTTGTTCAAGATCGGCAAACTCCACTCCGTCAGGGAGTTGGATATCGGCGATAGTAAGTTTATCGTCGGCTGTCGCAAGTGAAGCAATGGTCATGCTCAGCGATTCGGGGAGTTTTGCGGGAACCGCCTTTATCTCAATTAAATCGAGAGCCTGCAGGACGATAAGCCCCTGCTTTTCAGCTTCGCTCTCACCAACGCCAACAAGTGCAATAGGAACTTGAGTAGTAATTTTCTCGTTTTGCTTTACCGCATGAAACGCCACATGACGAACACGTCGTCGCACAGGGTCAAGCTCAATCTCTTTAATCATGGCAAGCTTTTGTTTTGAGCCAATAGTTAATTTTACCGGCGTATGTTGTCCTGCAGCCTGGACAAGCTTCGAAGTTTCGATAAACGGCGACTGTGTTACGATTGGCTCTGCCTTTCCACCGTAAACAACACTTGGTATTACGCCCGATCGGCGCAACTGTGCCACTTTTTTACCCTGTATAGTTCGCTCATTCAGTGTTAGTGAAAGCTCGTTCATCTACTACCTCCGGTTACATCGTGTCCCCTTATTATACCATTCAAAGGCTAACCATGCTAAAATAGTAATTATATGATCCCTGGTTTTGAATTTAGTCACTTCGCCCAAACGGCAGGGCCAATTGCCGCTGCTATTGTCTTAATGAGCATTATTTTTGCCGAGTCGGGTCTTTTAATCGGATTTTTCCTCCCCGGCGATTCTATTTTATTCACGGCAGGATTTCTTGTTCAGGTAGGGATTTTTAACTTCAACATTCACGCTCTTGTCGCGCTCGTGTTCATAGCTGCGGTACTCGGTGATGGAGTCGGCTACCTATTTGGTCGCCGGGTTGGGCGCCGTATCTTTTCTCGGCAAAACTCGCTGCTTTTCAAGCAGGAAAACGTCAAAAAAGCCGAAAATTTTTACAAGCAGCACGGAAGTAAAACCATCGTTATTGCCCGTTTTATCCCCGTTATTCGTACATTCGCCCCCATCGTAGCTGGTGTTGGTAAAATGCGCTACCGCGATTTCGTTACCTACAATATTATCGGGGCGTTACTGTGGGCGGTTGGCATTACGTACGCCGGTTACTTTATTGGCGCATGGTTCGAAAGTATCGGCCTTGGTATCGACACTGTACTGCTTCCCGTCATTATCCTTATCGTTCTTGTCTCAATTTTGCCACCACTCATTCACATTTTCAAAGATGCGAAACGTCGTGAAATTATGTGGAATGGCACAAAACGCCAGTTCGAGGTATTAAAGCGCTCAATACAAGGTAAAAAATAATGAAAATCTTTCGTCACCCCGCGACACTTGCCGTAACACTTTTTCTTATTGGCATCGCCATTATGCTCACAACGTTTATCGCGGTTAAAACCGGAACGGGCATTGGCGCATACGATACGGCCATTCACGATTGGATGGTGCAGCATAGGTCGTACGTGGCAACAACACTTTTCGTTATTATTACGACGGTCGCTTCTCCTATATGGATTTGTGGTATAACGTTCGTAGGCACGTTACTTTGGGCGTGGCGAAGTCGTAGCCTCTGGCGCCCTGCTCTGTTTGCTGGAGGTGTAGCAACCGGGTTTGTTATTACCGCTCTTCTAAAGCACTCTATTGCACGCCTCCGTCCGCCAACCATCGATATGATCGCACCAATTGAGACCGACTTCTCATTCCCATCGGGGCATGTTATCGGTGTCGCCACCTTAGCAATCGTTCTTACATACCTCCTTGCATCGCGCCAACGCAGCACAAAAGCAACAATCATTCTTTCGATAGCTGCTTTTATTGCCATCATACTTACAGCATTAAGCCGTATCTATCTTGGCTATCACTGGCCAACCGACACCATTGCATCGTTCGGGCTTGCTTTTATTGTTTGCTCGATTGTCGCCGCAGTCGATATCGTAAAGCCTACAAAAGCTGTTTCAAATACCGGCCGGTAAACGATTTCGGCTCGGCTACAATTTTCTCTGGCGTTCCTTCGGCGACAACTGTGCCACCGCCATAGCCACCCTCAGGACCCATGTCAATAACATGGTCGGCCGATTTAATAACATCGAGATTATGCTCAATAATAACCATACTATTACCGCCCTCAACCAGCTTATGTAAGATTCCCAAAAGTCGCTTCACATCCGCGCTATGCAGCCCGGTTGTTGGCTCATCTAAAATGTAGAGGGTTTTACCGGTTGCGCGTCGCGACAACTCGGTAGCAAGCTTAATACGCTGAGCTTCACCACCACTAAATGTTGTCGCCGGCTGGCCAAGACGAATATACCCAAGGCCCACTTCAACCAGTGTGTCAAGTTTTCGCGCAATCGTCGGAACATTCGCAAAGAATTCAGCCCCTTGCTCAACCGTCATTTCTAGCACGTCACTAATTGTTTTTTCTTTATACTTAATTTCAAGCGCTTCACGGTTGTAGCGCTTTCCCTTACATTCATCACAGGTAACGTAGACATCCGGCAAGAAATGCATTTCGATTTTAATGACGCCGTCGCCCTGACAATTTTCACAGCGACCACCCTTAACATTAAAGCTAAAACGTCCAGCTTTATAGCCGCGAACATTCGCTTCTGGAGTTCCCGCAAATAACTCGCGGATTGGCGTAAAGACTCCCGTATAGGTTGCGGGGTTCGAGCGCGGCGTACGGCCAATGGCCGATTGATCGATAACAATTGCCTTGTCGAGATGTTCAATACCCTCGATATTTTCATGCGCACCAGGAACGACATGTGATCGATGAAGTCTCGCCGAGAGTTCTTTAGCAAGAATATCATTCACCAGTGTCGATTTACCGCTCCCGCTGACGCCACTCACAACCGTCATCATGCCAAGAGGAAACGCGACATCAATATTTTTTAGATTATTCTCACGGGCACCACGAATAATAAGCTCACGACCCTTTATGCGTTCGCGGCGTTTTTTAGGAACATGAATCTTCTCCGTTCCCGCCAAAAAACGTCCGGTTATACTTTCAGGATTCTCGGCTACTTCGGCAGGGCTACCCGCCGCAACCACTTGTCCGCCTGCTACACCGGCGCCAGGACCAATATCCAGCAGATAGTCGGCTTCGCGAATTGTATCTTCATCGTGCTCAACAACCAGCACCGTATTACCGAGGTCACGTAGGCGTTTTAACGTGCCGATAAGACGATCGTTATCGCGCTGGTGCAAACCAATAGACGGCTCGTCAAGCACATAAAGCACCCCTTGCAAACCAGAGCCAATTTGTGTTGCCAAACGAATACGCTGCGCCTCACCACCCGACAGTGTATTTGCAGCCCGCGACAGCTCAAGATAGTTAAGACCAACGTTACTCATAAACCCAAGACGATCAGTAATTTCTTTAATAATTTGTCGTGCAATAAACTGCTCGTCTTCGGTGAGTTTTAGTGTATTAGTAAACAAATCGAGTGCGTTGTCGATGCCAAGGTCACAGATGTCCATAATACTTAAATCATGCACGGTCACCGCTAGCACGACAGGTTTTAGGCGCGCGCCCTTACATTCGTGACACTTGCGCTCACGCATAAACCGCTCGATGTCTTTTCGCATAAAGTCGCTATCGGTTTCTTTGTGGCGACGTTCCAGGTTAGGGATGACGCCTTCGTGCACCGACTCGTAACTGCGGCCAGCACCAACATCAACCTTGTACTTTTGACTACCCGTGCCGTAAAGCACTTTGTTAATTGCATCGGCGGGAAGTTCTTTTACAGGTACATGCAAACTGAAACCGTGCGCTTCGGCAACCTTAGCTAAACGCTTCATGTACCATGCATCGCTATTAACGCGGTTGTACGGACGAATCGCCCCTTCTGCGATAGTGAGGTTCGGATTAAAAACAAGATCGGGGTCAATTTCAAGGCGGCTGCCCAAACCGGTACATACCGGACACGCTCCTTGCGGTGCGTTAAAACTAAACAGACGTGGCTCGAGTTCAGGAATATCTTCGTTTGGATGATCAATACAGGCGTAGCGCTGGCTAAAGGTCTGCACTTCATCATTGTCGGCATCAAGCAGCTCCACTACGCCATCGGCAATATCAAGCGCTTGCTCGACAGATTGCGTAATACGTGCCAACGAGTCGCCCGTTACCACAACACGGTCGACAACGATCTCAATGTTATGTTTGTAGTTTTTTTGCAAATCAGGAAATTCATCAAGTGCGTAAACAACGCCATCCACGCGGGCGCGAGCAAACCCTTGCCGACGATACTGCTCGGGAATATGAGCAAACTCACCCTTCTTGTCTTTTACAATTGGCGCCAAAATCATAAGTCGGGCGTCACTTAGCTTCATAATTTCATCAATAATAGCCTGCGGCGTGCGGCGTGCCACCGGTTTACCGCAAACAGGACAATGCGGTACGCCAATACGCGCAAACAAAAGACGCAAATAGTCGTAAATTTCCGTTACCGTTGCCACTGTAGAGCGCGGGTTTCGACTGGTCGATTTTTGATCGATAGAAATAGCCGGGCTTAACCCTTCAATCGATTCGACATCGGGCTTGTCCATGATACCCAAAAACTGACGAGCATAGCTCGAAAGACTCTCAACGTAACGTCGTTGACCTTCGGCATAAATGGTATCAAAAGCAAGCGAAGATTTACCACTGCCCGACAAACCGGTTATAACGACCAGCTTGTCGCGAGGGATCTCCACCGACACGTTTTTCAAATTGTGCTCACGCGCACCTGTTACCTTTATAACCTCAGACATCTCACCCTATTATAACAAGAAAACAACGTTTTTATCAAGTTTATAGCACCCACCCCACACCAAAACTGCCTTCACCAAAATACCATTCCGCTTATCGTTGCATTCGTGTTTCACTACTGTTACATTTATATTAGTTCACAGTAAAAAACAGGTGGTAGAAATGAAAAACACACGCATTATTGCGACACTCGGTGTCGTGGTTATTTTAGTTATTGTCGCATTTAACATTGACCTTGAAGACCTATTATTGGCCTTTTTCGTGGCTGGAGCCATACCCGGCACCCACCACAGTATCCCGTCAAGCTTTATGTTTTTTATAATGACAGCGGGTATGTGGGTAATTTTGCTTAACTTCACAAAGTTAAAACGGCTCCACCGCTATCTTACTGATCGCGCAGTTAAACTTGGTAAGGCCAACTAAAGAGAGTCCTGCCCGCTCGTGTCGGTTGGAACAACGCTTTCGGCCCAAAGCTGCAGCTCTTGCAATACGAACTGTTTGTTCTCATCAGATTCGGTTGCAGCCAAACGCTGCAAAGATTTCATAAAACTCGGAAGTTGCTGCATAATACGCGCGCCGCGCCACTTCTCCCATTCACTCGCCTCATCCTGGCTAAGCGTTGATGGAAAATTACGCGCCTTGTAGTGGAGTAGCAACGGTGACAAACGCTCATCGGTAAAGTCGGGATGAAAATCGGCAAGTTCACGCGATGAAGCGTTGCGTATCGTCTCAATGCGTAGACGGTCGCGGTCATTCACGAAGCCATCGTAAAGTTGCGCCTCTGGATCCGGTAGCTTTTTAAACTCGGGACGTCCTTCAATGAGCGTTCGCACTCGCTCGGCAAAATCGGGTGCCGACAGTAATATTTTCATATGACGCTCTATAGTATCCTGCGACAGGGCAACACGCTCCCAGCCATTATTTTGCGCCAAAACTCCAAGTGGCGCCACTGCCGGGGTACGGTTATACTGCATTTGTTTAACTGGCAACGCAACAAAGCCCTCGGCCTGACGCTCTTCCCATGACGCATAAAATTTCTTGCGTAATTCGTCGGGCGATAACGTAATAAACTGCGTCGGATCATGACGAAGATCATACACCACCACATTACCGTTTTTACCCGATGTTAGCGGGAAAGCGACGGTTGTTTTATGAAATTCAGCCGAATAGCGGCCGCTCGTATAAACGAACGGTTTTTTATCGGCTAGATTTACCAGCTCCATTATCTTCTTTTTGTCGCGCATCGAAAACAAGTAGTTAAAAAGCTGCGGCTGCTTGACGCGAATGAGTTCGGCAACGGCGATAAGCGCCTCAACGTCGCTGAGCGCATCGTGCGCCTTAAAGTGGTCGATGCCGTTTTCTTTTGTCAGGAGCTCGAGCCGGTTCGTCGCCTTGCCATCTTGCTCGGGCCACGTAATTCCCTCCGGCCGAAGTGCACGCGTTATACGCACAACGTCAAGCATATCCCAACGTGAACGCCCATCTTTCCAGCACCACTCATACGGGTCGCGAAATGTCCGCCAAAAGAGCGCACGAATAAATTCATCGTCAAAACGAATGTTGTTAAAGCCCACTGTCACCGTATCGGGCGTAAAAATTTCGTCGTAAAGTAGCGTGGCGAAATCGGCTTCGCTCATGCCATCGCCCACCGTTTGCTGTGGTGTAATTCCCGTCACCATTAACGCTTCAGGGCTTGGCAGCGTGTCATCATTCAGTGTTACGAGAATATTATAAGGCTCACCAATCATCTTTAGATTTTCATCGGTACGAATACCCGCAAACTGCATAATTCGGTCGGAACGCGGATTGAGACCGCTGGTTTCTAGGTCGTAAAAGAAAAAAGTTCGTGACATACTGCTCTTATAGTATCACCCTAACAGATAAGCGCAACCTCCACGACCAAATTGTATTTTTTACGTTTTTGTGATATAATGGTAAAAGGACTCACGAAAGGGCACGTCTTGACAAAGGTCATGCACACAGTTGTCATCGCATCGAGCGAACAGCTTGCCACGAGCCTCGCCTTCCACCCGGATCTTGAGGCTAGCGCGAAAGCAAAAAGCCGAATCGAACGTACTGTCATCCGGTCACTGCTCCCCTATGGCAAGCTAACAGACCGCGTGTGGCATCAGGTACCGGGGCGGCTGGGTGGCTTCTTCGCCATCCTTAAGCCCACGTGCGTC
>Ga0206107_1000217_pt1 | contig 34797 bp, 37 predicted proteins | sample 2B0metagenome_FD_148652 | JGI IMG/M metagenome (GOLD analysis project Ga0206107, IMG submission 148652) | Enriched microbial communities from leaf-cutter ant dump, University of Wisconsin, Madison, United States - 2B0 | ecosystem: Environmental > Terrestrial > Nest > Insects nest > Nest dump...
GATTTAATACCAGCGAGGGTACGGGAGTCAAGTGCCAGTTGATAAAAAATAACGATGCGCCCGTAGGTGTGGGCAAGCTGCTAAAGGTGATGGTTACCGATGAAGTGGGTGTGAAATTAGATTATTACATACCAACGGCTCCGGTGGATAACACAGGCTCCAACCCGATGGGGCACCTGATAGAATCCATCATTGCGATACTGAACAACACGGGCTACAGCGGCGCGATGCACGGAGGGGGGACGGACGTGGGAGCGGGCTTTGAGCATGACGTGACGCTGAACAGCCTGCTGTATCCGCAAAGCGCAGGCAACCCGTCACCCAACACGGTGAAGGCGTATTTAAACATCCTGTTTTTTGATGATGCGTTTAACTTTGTCTGTGAGCAGAGCCAATATGTGCAATTGAGCGTTATGGGCACGGCGCAGACGGTAACGCTGCTGGGATCATCGATGATAGCGGCGCCTGCTAACGGTTATGCGTACATTTATGTGAGCAACGAGAGCCGCAATCCGGTGTTTATAGATAACTTTCAGGTGGTACACCGGCCGGGGAGGGTTGTGCAGGATGTGAGCTACTACCCGTTTGGAATGCAGATGGCGGGGATTAGTTCAGGCGCTGCAAATGGGATAGAGAATAAAAGAAAATTTAATGGAATAGAATATAATAATAAATTTGATTTAAATATTGGTGAAGCGATCTTTAGAACACATGATTCGCAAACCGGCAGGTGGTGGCAGATAGACCCTAAATCTGAAAAGTATCACGATTATTCTCCTTACTGTGCAATGGGCAATAATCCTATTCTAATCCCTGATATATTAGGCGATGAAATTGAAATTCCATATACAGAAACAGTAACCAATAAAAGGACGGGTAAGACAAAAGAAGTAGCAAGAACATTTGTGTGGGAACCCGGAAAAAAATATACAGGAAAAAATGAAGGATTGATTGCAACAATTTCTGCATTGAATAAAATTTATGAAAAGAAAGACGAGCTAAGTATTACACAGAAGGATGATAATGGAAAAGAGGTGTCAGGAAATGTGCTGACGGATTTTTTAAAGGGAGGTAAATTTGAAAAAGTGACAGTTACAGTTTATCCCAATATGTTACATAATAAATCTCTAAATAAAAAAGGAGATGGTTGGGGTATAAATACAATTTGGTTCAACCAAAATGAAGGGATAGATATTTTAGCCTTTAAAGATCAGGTAGCAGGAAAGCAAGCTCCGTTTTTTGCTCTTCTACATGAATTTGGCCATGTGTGGTTAAATAATGTTGCTCCGAACACAATGGAGAACCCCACTTTTAGATACGGAGACAGCAAGAGAGGAAATCCAAATGAAGAGCAATTAATTTTGGATAAAGTACAGAATAAGAGGATTGCTGATGCTTATGGTCAGCCTCAACAAATTTATTATAACAAGTCGCAATACGGAGAGAGAAAAGGGCCGTTATCAAATGAATAAAAATAAAATGATGAGAAGTATAATGTTAGCCCTTGTGTGTTTTATGTATCTTAAATCTAATGGGCAGGGTGACTTTAAGACGCAGTATAAACTGATAAAATCAAATATTATTAAGCCTTTTGAAACATTTCGGGATTACGATTATACTAATTATGCCGATTTTAATAAGCAATTTAAAAACGATACTTTTTTTATTGACTATATGCTGAGAAAATACTCAACGAAAAACCATATTACAAACTTTATTTCTAATCGTTATTACCTCAAAAAATTTAGCAATGATTATCTGAAACAAAATGAAGTAAGGTTGTCTTTGGTAAATAGTATAGATACGTTTGAGATTAATGTTAAAAAAGAATATCAAACAAAAGATAAAGAAGGTACTATTGAATACAATATTCTTAATGAGTATAAATATGTAAAGTCGGTTAATGGAAAAACTGTTTATGGATTTACTTTTGATACAAGTATGGTTACGAAAATTAAATTTATTTCTATTACTATTAATGGAAGCGAAACTCTAATAGATAATAGTGTACTTCAGGATTTGTACTTTCCAAATTTTTGTGAGGTAGATTATGCAATAAAACCGATTGAAGCATTTTTATCTCCCGATCAAAAGTATATTTATATTTACCTTTTTGGCGGACAGGAAAACCTTGAATACTTTTGCAAAATCATCTTTGATATAAATAAGAAATCTACAGTAGGTCGTATGATTGCTGATTATAAAGAATTAGGAATATACCAATGTATATCTAAGGATTTTATCGGATTTTAGATAAAAAGGATAGGCGTAGTAACAAAAGCCATTTTGTTACTGCCTTTGTAGCTTATGAACTAAACAACATGTAATATAGAAAAGTTGAATAACGATTCTTAGCTGCACAGGCTGCCGGATGGAAGCGGCACCGCAGGTATAGCGTACAGCCGGAACCGTAGCTGAAAAATGGTAAACATGCTGACAGCCCATCATAAATTCCATACAGTTCAGTACATTATAAAGGATCACTTAGGTAATACCAGGATGGTGCTTAACGCGGAGGAGCAGCCGCAGCAAAGCTATCCGAACTGTGATTTTGAGGACGAACATGCCAAGGAGAATGAAACTTATTACCTGAATGCAGATAAATTTATAGGAGAAATGCCGTCAGGGTTTAATACCAGCGAGGGCACGGGAGCCAGGTGCCAGGTGATAAAGAATAATGAAGCGCCGGTAGGTGTGGGTAAGCTGCTAAAGGTGATGGTTACCGATGAAGTGGGTGTAAAATTAGATTATTATATCCCAACGGCTCCGGTGGATAACACAGGCTCCAACCCGATGAGCCATCTGATAGAATCCATCATTGCGATACTGAACAACACGGGTTACAGCGGCGCGATGCACGGCGGGGGAGAGAATGTGGCTCATGGTATTGATGATGATATAGCATTGAACAGCCTGCTGTATCCGCAAAGCGCAGGCAACCCATCGCCCAACACGGTAAAGGCGTATTTAAACATCCTGTTTTTTGATGATGCGTTTAACTTTGTCTGCGAGCAGAGCCGGTATGTGCAATTAAGTGTTATGAGCAGTGCGCAGACGGTAACGCTGCTGGGATCATCGATGATAGCGGCGCCTGCTAACGGTTATGCGTACATCTATGTGAGCAACGAGAGCCGAAATCCGGTGTTTATAGATAACTTCCAGGCGGTGCATAAGCCGGGGAGGATTGTGCAGGATGTGAGCTACTATCCCTATGGCATGCAAATAGCGGGTATTTGTTCAAGTGCTGCAAATGGGATAGAGAATAAGTTTAAATACAATGGTAAGGAAGAACAAAGGCAGGAGTTTAGTAATGGCAGTGGCTTAGAGCTATATGATTTTGGAGCAAGGATGCAAGACCCGCAATTGGGAAGATGGTGGACGATAGATCCCAAAGCAGATTTAATGCGGCGTTACTCACCTTATAATTATGCCTTTGATAATCCTTTGAGGTTTATTGATCCGGATGGGATGGAAGCAACCGACTGGATAAAGTATGTCGATGCGGATGGAGTAGGTCGTGTTAAATGGGTAGATGAAGCCCATGATCAGACCTCAGCGGAAGCATGGGCAGCAAAAGGAGGTAAAGATTTAAATGGGCATTATAAAAATTCTGATGTAAAATATATAGGAAAAACCGGTGTTGAGTATGGCCATGATGATAAAGGAAGTGGCACAGGGAATTATAATTTAAATGCTGACGGCACTGCTACTTTAATAGGAAGGGATGGGGAAAATGGAAATGTTACTGTGACGGCTAAGCGCTCTGTGACAAAAGGTACTCTTGCGAATAGTGAGCCATTAGCAAGGGGGACTGCGGATGTAGGTGAAATGGTGCAAGAGGTTACAGAGCCTTTATCTGTAGTTACTAATGCAACTGCAGGAATGGAAGCTATTGAAAAAAAGTTGTTGGAGAGGCTAAGTTTGCAGAACAGGTTGGAGGCAATGTTGCGAAGAATTTTGGACGCTTTGCAAAAGGGATGGCCGCATTGGATGTAACGTCAAGTATTATTAATTATGCAGCAGGAAATATTAGTGGAACACATTTAGGTGTAAATCTTGTAATGTCAGGAGTAGGTATGGTGTTTCCTGTTGTTGGCGTTTTATGGGGGATAATTGACGCTACAGTTGGGGAAAAAATTTTTAATGATGGGAAAAAGTGAAAGTAATGAATAATGTTTATTATTTCTTTTTTTATACAGTGGCAAAATTTGTAAAAAGAATAAACAAAAACGATTTAGACTATGCGTTTTCCAGTGTTGTTTTCATATCTTCTTGTATGATGTGCAATGTGCTATCCATTGTGTTTTTAATTAATAAGCATCAATCAACAGGATTAAACTCAACACTCACTTCAATTTTTATAGGGCTGCCTTTAATAATTGCTAATTGGTACCTGCTTATGTCAAATGCAAGAGCGGAGAAGATTATGGAGTTTTATAATAAGAAATATGAAAATAGGGGTTACAATATAGTAGGAATGTTTTTTATAATTCTCTATATCATACTTTCTTATGGGGCTTGCATATATATTGCATACCTTTTACGGCATCATTTATTATAATTAAATATGGCATAGTAAACAACAAAATTGATTATGCTTTTAGAACACGGATTTACAGAGAATTGGTTCTGGTAATAGACTCAAAAACTAAATAATCAACTATGTTAGAGTGGTATAAAAAATTTTGTTGTGGTATATTCTCTTTATTAAAAGAAAAAGCTAAATCAGATGTTCCGTTTTACGCTACTTTCATGTTCACGTTGTTTCTTTTTATCCTAATAATATTTGGAACTGATAGTCTTATTTATCTTTTGTTGAAAACAAAATATCACCTAAGTAGATATTTAGTATTTGGCTTAGTATTCATTCTTGCAATACCCAACTATTTACTTGTTTTTAAAGACAAGAAGTTTTTGGACTTTTATGACAAGAAGTTATCAAATCTGAAAGTAGTACTAATTATTTTATTGATCTTTTTTTTAAGTCTAATCTCAATTTTAATTGGGGGTGTTAGAGGAGCTAATGGTTAATTTTCTTTCCCCCAGTTATATGTACTTTTTAACTACGGAATAAACGAAAACAACAAAGCCGCAGTGATGCGGCTTTTGTATTTTTAGAGAGTTTGGAGTTTAGCAGACTTTATCAGACCGTCAATGGTGTAGAGGATGTGTTCTTTGTCTTTATCAGGGAGGGCAGAAATATCATTAAGGCGTTTAAGCATGGCGGTATCTTTTAGGGTTTTACCTTCGTTGCTCTCACCGAGTAAATAGCCAACTGTTGTATCAAGCACGGAAGCCATTTTTTTTACTGCATCAATAGAAGGGCTCATCTCATCGCGTTCATAACGACCGATAACGGAGTGGGAAGTTTTTAAAATCTTCGCCAGTTCCTGTTGGGATAATCCTTTATCCTCTCTGCACTCTCTTAGCTTTTTACCGAATGTAGTCTTTGCCATAGTTGAACCTTTTACAAGTCAGAACCACCGTTAAAAAGTGATTACAGGCAAATTTATATACCTTATCCGATAGAAGGAAATTGAATAAGTTTTGTTGGTTGAATTGCATCCGCTATCTTTGAACCCGAAACGGTTCAAAAAAATATTTTTTTATGGATAGCAAAATCAACACCACTAATCCCGAAGCCATTACCTACCAGACAGAAGAAATCAGCTACACCATATTGGGCGGCATCCGGTTGGAGGGGTTGGACAGGTTGAGAGTAACCATAAAAACAGAAGTGGTAAACCGCAAGTTCCAGCACTACTTAAACAATCCTGATATAGCAGCATTAGCGATACGGCAGAACTTAGATTTATACAGCATTACACAAGTTGAAAAACTTGCCCGATTAATTGCAGACCGTTTAGAAGTAGGTGTAACGGCAGTAAGCAAAGATTTATCCGACATAACAAACGAGTTAGAGCATTACAGGCTGCAACAGATAGAAAGCAAACAGCAGGAGCAGAACAAAATCATTAAGCCATTAACCGAACAAGAAAGAAATGCCCCATGCTGTCCGTAGTTTCCAAACTACGGGCTATTAGTTGAGTAAAGATTCTTAGCTGCACAGGCTGCCGGATGGAAGCGGCACTTTCTATGCTGTTGCTGTTCATCATAGGATGTGCGAAAAGAGAATTTAGACAGCATAGGAAGTACAGCGTACAGCCGGTACTGAAGCTGAAAAGAGTAAACATGCTGACAGCCCATAATAAAATCCATTAACATCATTTTCTTAGATGAAGGCTTTAACTTTATATGTGAACAAAGCCAGTATGTACAATTAAGCGTTATGGGCAGCTCACAAACCGTTACCATACTTGGGTCATCCATGCTAAAAGCTCCTGCTAACGGTTACGCATACATCTATGTGAGCAATGAGAGCCGTAATCCGGTGTTTATAGATAACTTCCAGGTGGTACACCGGCCGGGGAGGGTTGCGGAGGAGACGCATTATTATCCGTTCGGCACTAAGTTAGCGGGTATCAGTTCTAAAGCAGCAGGCTCTTTACTCAATCGTTATCAATACAATGGTAAGGAGCAACAGAACCAGGAGTTTTCTGATGGAAGCGGTTTAGACTGGTACGACTATGGAGCCCGGATGTATGATAACCAGATAGGGCGCTGGATGACCATTGATCCGAAAGCGGATCTGATGCGCCGGTTTTCTCCTTACAACTACGCTTTTGATAATCCTATCAGGTTTATTGATCCGGATGGAATGGCACCTACAGACTGGTTGCAATACAAAACCAAAGATGGTAGTGTTGCAACAGAGTGGGTAAGCAGTGTAAAAGATCAAAAGAGTGCAGCAGCTTATGCCCAAAGCCAGGGCGGTAGCGATGCGAAATACATCGGAAAAACAGGCACGGTTTACTCCAACACCAATGGATTGCAAAAGTGGGAGCTGAAAGACCAGAGCTTTAAAGAAGTTGCTTACACGCCTAATCTGCCAGCGGCAAAGCCTACTACAACTACTACAGATGCCAGTAATACAGAACCAGCTAACACAAATCAAAATGCTTCAGCAGGTACACCTATTTCTTCAGAGACATTAGGTAATATAAATACTGTTCTGGTTGCTACAAGTGTTGTTCCCGCAACGATTGAGATGGGAACAGAGATCATTAAAAAGAGTGCTACTTACTCAGATGATATAGCTAAAGTTGGCAAGTTTGCTTCAAAAACTTCTACTGGATTAGGTATAGCAAGTATGGGAGTTACTGTTGTTGATGGTGTGGCTAACGGTTTTGAAAATCACCATTATGCTGATCTTGCAATTGGTGCTGCTCAAACATTTTTATTAGGAACTGGATCTGTAGGCTGGGGCATTGGTTTAACTTATCTTGTAGCTGACATAATTGTAACTGGTACTACAGGAAAAAGTATTACAGAAAATTTGTTTGATAAAAAGTAAGTATGTACAATTTTGTTTTCTGGTTTTTTTACAGATTTTTTGAATGGCGTAAGGGCTTTCAGTCTTCCTTCTTATCTGCAAGCATGGTTGCATTTGTCCTTTTGATACACTTAGGATTGTTATACTCTATTATTAGGTACTTTACAGGTTTTTCTTTTACTTATTTAACCGGAAGTTATGGGCAAAGAAAGTATATGCTACTTCCTTTTATGCTACTACTTTTCTTCCTTGTCTATCTGATTTTTTATAAGAACAGGACAACGGAAGTTTTAGAAAAGTATGGTGATAATAAGTTCTCAAGTGCAAAAAATATTGTTCTCGTTTTACTAATTACAGTAGTTCCTTTAATAGCAGCAATTATATTAACTAATGCAGTAGTGTAATCTCAGTAATAAGTAACAAAGCCGCTCAGTGAGCGGCTTTGTCGTTTACGAGGCATAAGCTTTACGGGTAGTAGCATCTCTTAGAAAAGCATCCACGATAGCAAAGAGATGGCTTTTTTCTTCATCCTTGAGGCTCTCAATCTCCTGCATCCGTTTAATTGTTTTTTTATCCAGCTTGCTTAATGTTCCTTCTCCTGCCAGGTAGTCCAGCGATACACCGAAAGCATCAGCGATGCGTTTGGCAAACTCAATGGAGGGCACTGCTTCCCCATGCTGTCCGTAGTTTCTAAACTACGGGCTATTAGTTGAGTAACGATTCTTAGCTGCACAGGCTGCCGGATGGAAGCGGCACTTTCTATGCTGTTACGTTCATCATCAGGCATGCGGAAAGGTTTTAAGCAGCATAGGAAGTACAGCGTACAGCCGGTACTGAAGCTGAAAAGAGTAAACATGCTGACAGCCCATAATAAAATCCATTAACATCATTTTCTTAGATGAAGGCTTTAACTTTATATGTGAACAAAGCCAGTATGTGCAATTGAGCGTTATGGGCAGTACACAAACCGTTACCATACTTGGATCATCCATGCTAACAGCTCCTGCTAACGGTTACGCGTACATTTATGTGAGCAATGAGAGCCGAAATCCGGTGTTTATAGATAATTTTCAGGTACTGCACCGGCCGGGGAGGATTGCGGAGGAGACACATTATTATCCGTTCGGATTGCAGATGCAAGGCATATCCTCAACCGCTTTAAACTTCGGTAATCCTTCAAATAAATATCTCTACAATGGAAAGGAATTACAGAATAAGGAATTTTCTGACAACAGCGGTTTAGATTGGTACGACTACGGTGCAAGAATGTATGATGCACAAATAGGGAGAATGAATCAGATTGACCCTAAGGCTGACCTGATGCGTAGGTTCTCTCCTTATGTTTATTGCTTTGACAACCCAATAAGATTTATAGACCCGGACGGAATGGAAGCAGCCCCGCCTTCCGATTTTTATGATAAGGATGGAAATCTAGTAAAGCATGTTGATGATTTTTCAAATGCTACATATACTCAAAAAGGATCCGGACTAAATTTACATTATGAATTTAGCGGGTTTGATGAAACACGAGGAGGGCTTGATAAAGTCAACTTAACAACCGCTGTACAGGAAGCACAAAACTTGAATGCTTCAAACACATCTTTAGAGCCAACAAGCGGAGGTACTACATATTGTAATTATGCAACTCAAAACGTTTTACAAACAATTGTTTCTGCTACTGATAATTCTTCAAGCCTTAATATAACTGGCATGGCTAATAGTATGACGAACCAATTTGCAAACACTTCTGTTTTAACACCGGCTACAAAAGATCAAGCAATAGCAGAAGCAGGTAAAGGAAACGTAGCGTTGTTCGGATATAATAATACAAATCCTGCACCTCATAATCACGGACATGTAGCTACTCTTTCTGTCGGTGAAAATGTAGCAAAAGGAGAAGTGGCAAATATTGGTGCGAATAATGGTTTCTTATCAGTAGGACCAGGAAAGGGGGCAGTTTTTAGCCAGCAAAAAACTTTGGACAAAGTGCATTTTTATACTTTAAGTCCAACAGTTACACCTAAATCAAAGCCACAATATATACCTAGAATTAATCCCAATGATTTACCCGATCCTAATAAATAAATTAACTATGAAACAAGCATGTTTGATTATTATATTCGTTGTGTGTCTATCACCAAGACAAATGTTTTCGCAACAAAAAGATCTATGCTGTCTTTCAAAAGAAAATATAATTGGTACATGGCAACGTAATGATAGTATTGTTGGCAATGGACTAAATCAAAATTTTCAGTTCTTCAAAAACAATACTTTCATTTTTAATATAGGAAATGATGCAGATGATATGAGAGATATAATACAGTTAAAAGGAAGATACCGGATAATGAAAGACACTATATATTTTACTATTACGTCAAAAACGATATTAGATGGACCAATTGAAATAGCTGATCCTGGAATTAGTTTAAATATATTTTCGATTGGAGGCAAAAAAGTTAAAGAAGTAGCAGAACGTAATCCAAAAGAGCTACCAGATCCTTGCTATATAACTTTATTTACAAATACTCATATAAAAATCAATCAGGAAAACTATTATAAAATTAAATAACTATCTAAAATAACAAAGCCCCTCACGGGGCTTTGTTATTTTATTTAGCGGTAAGATTTTTTTGCAGGCCAGCTTTTAGGATAAAAGCAGAGATTAAATCCTTCACGGTGTCCTGTTGTTTATTAGAAAGCGATTGCAGTTTAGTAAACAGGTTCAGCAGTTCATTATCCTTCAAAGAATTTTTTACTTTCTCATCCTGTGTGCCGTAAATCAAAACATCTGTACTAACGTCTAAAGCTTCAGCAATTTTTTTTACTACATCAATAGAAGGGGCAGCCAGATTGCGTTCATAGCGGCTTATATGTGTGCTGTGGGTATTAATGAGGTCGGCAAGCTCCTGCTGCGATACATTTTTTTCTACCCCATGCTGTCCGTAGTTTCTAAACTACGGGCTATTAGTTGAGTAACGATTCTTAGCTGCACAGGCTGCCGTATGGAAGCGGCACTTTCTATGCTGTTGCCGTTCATCATAAGGTGTGCGAAGAGATTTTAGACAGCATAGGAAGTACAGCGTACAGCCGGTTCTGAAGCTGAAAAATGGTAAACATGCTGACAGCCCTTCATAAAATCCATTAACATCCTTTTCTTCGATGAAGGCTTTAACTTTGTATGCGAACAAAGCCAGTATGTACAATTAAGCGTTATGGGCAGTGCACAAACCGTTACCATACTTGGATCATCCATGCTAACAGCTCCTGCTAACGGTTACGCATACATCTATGTGAGCAATGAGAGCCGTAATCCGGTGTTTATAGATAACTTCCAGGTGGTACACCGGCCGGGGAGGGTTGTGTAGGAGACGCATTATTATCCGTTCGGGTTAGTTATGGCCGGCATCTCCTCGAAATCTGCAGGCGGATTAGAAAATAAGAAAAAATATAATGGCTACGAATTTAATAGCGACTTTGATATAAACCTTTATGAATCCTTCTATCGTTCACATGACCCACAGTTAGGAAGGTTCTGGCAGTTAGACCCTAAACCAAATGAGTTTGAAAGCCTATATGCTGCAATGGGAAATAGCCCAGTAACAAAATTTGATTTATTAGGCGACACTGTACGAATCGGAGCAGAAAGGAAAGGTGCAGATGGGCAAGCTGATGTAAACAGTTTTGTACAAATGTTTGGAAAGGTAACTGGTAATACTTATGAAATGAAAGATGGGCAACTTGTTAGGACTAATGAAAAATTAAATACAGAATCAAACGGAAATGTTTCAGGTACGCTTTCAAAGCTCGTAGAATGCATGATTACAGGAGAATCCAATATATCATTTACGGTGGTTAATAGTGCGGAAAGAGATAAAGAAATAACCTACGATGTATTTGCTTCGGGAAGTGTTGATTTGAAAGATTTTGGAAAGGCTGAAAAAGCAGGAAATCCTTTTTTAGCTGCGATGTTAGGACATACTTTTGAAGAGCATGGGGCTTTTCCAGATACCAAAGATCGTACTAAAGCTAATTATAAAATCGGGCATGAATTGGGCTTGGTAACTGAAACGGGCATTCTGTCTGAAATGCTTGGCACTAACTTAAGTAAACGTAAAGAAGTTTGGGGGGCAGACAAGCAAATTACAAAAGACATTCGAGTTTCACAATACACATACGACTATGGCAATGTTCAGTATGTTCAACAGCAACAAATTCTAAGAATTAACCAGGGCGTCGTATCACAACCATATACATCAGGTTTAATTATAGATGTTTTTCGAAAAAAATAAAATGAAGCATATAATAACTATAACAACACTTCTTTTTTGTCTTTTTTTAAACGATACATCAGGGCAAACTACAGTAAATAAAAAACTCTTCTTTTTTCAAGACAGTGTTTTTTTTGTTGGCTGTGGAAATATTACTTATGCCAGTGTATTATTTTTTGTATCAGATACATCAAGTAAGAGTAAACCTGCGGCTCAATATAATATAGTTGTTGAATGTCCTGAATTGTATGGGAAGGATTTTTTTAAAAAAGGGATTAAATACAAGTTGGTATTATCAAAGGATTATAAAAAGATGAGCACCTACTTTTCTAAGAATATTTTTTCAAAACTTCGCAAAAGAAAGAATCTTTATTTATGTGAGAAAATAGAAGTTGAATAAAAATATCAAAAGCCCCCCATGCTGTCCGTAGTTTCTAAACTACGGGATATTAGTTGAATAACGATTCTCAGCTGCACAGGCTGCCGGATGGAAGCGGCACTTTCTATGCTGTTGCGTTCATCATCAGGCCTGCGGAAAGAGCATTTAAGCAGCATAGGAAGTACAGCGAACAGCCGGAACTGAAGCTGAAAAATGTAAACATGCCGACAGCCCTTAATAAAATCCATTAACATCCTGTTTTTTGATGATGGCTTTAACTTTGTATGCGAACAAAGCCAGTATATTCAATTAAGCGTTATGGGCAGCTCACAAACCGTTACCATACTTGGATCATCCATGCTAACGGCTCCTGCTAACGGTTACGCATACATCTATGTGAGCAACGAGAGCCGCAATGCGGTGTTTATAGATAACTTCCAGGTGGTACATCAGCCGTGGAGGGTTGTACAAGATGTGAGCTACTATCCATTCGGCATGCAAATAGCGGGAATTAGTTCAAGCGCTGCAAATGGGATAGAGAATAAGTTTAAATACAACGGTAAAGAAGAACAAAGGCAGGAGTTCAGCGATGGCAGCGGGTTGGAGTGGTTAGATTTTGGAGCAAGGATGCAAGATCCGCAGTTGGGAAGGTGGTGGACGATAGATCCGATGGCTGACAAAATGCGAACATGGTCGTCTTACAATTATGCTTTTGATAATCCTTTGAGGTTTATTGATCCCGATGGAATGGCACCTTTGACTGATTACTATAATTTGAAAGGTCAGATGGTAAAGCATGTTGAAGATGGAAAAACGGACAAAAAAATGGTTTTAACCTTTAGCAAGAATGAGGGAAAAGTAAATGCAGCTATTGATAAAGGGTTTGTAATTAGTGCCTTTTCAAATTCGGAAAGCGATAAAATGGCAGGAATGTTTCAATTTGGTCAATCAGATAAAACGCAAACAGAGCAAGGTTTTATCCGAGGTACGAATGGGGAATCAAAAATTGTTACAGGAGAAAAAGCTGGTGAGATTGGAACAAGACAATGGAATGATGCCAAGAATGATTTGGCTGATAAAGGTAGTACTCCAATTTCAGATGTCCATTTGCATGTAATGGAATATGCGGAGGATGGCAGTGTAAAATTTTTTGGTGAACCAAAAGGTTCTGATACGGATATTGATCCAAAAAATAATCGCGGTTATACAGAGCCTTCAGTGGTGCTTGGCTATAGAGAAGATATTCAACCTCCACCTTCAAATCGCATTGGAGGATCGACAGAAATTAACTACACTCCAATGGTAGGATTTTATGATACTAAAAACAACCCAATAGAGAAAATCCTTTTCTCAGCTCTTCAACAAGCTATTAAAAAAATCAATGAAAAATGATAAAGTTTATTAGTGTACTTGCAATTTGGATGTCAATATGCTCATGTACCACTTATTTAGATAAAGGGCAAAGTATCCATAATGATCATTTAGATTTTAATTATACCAAAAATTATAATGAATTTATTTATAAGTCAAATACTAATTCAGTTGCAGACAATCAACTATTCCTCAAAACTCATTTTAGTATTAACCTCCCCAAAAAAATTAAGTTTTGGATAATTTCAAGCAATGAGTTCTTTTTTGAATATAGAGGTAAGCAAATTATTTATATTAACTCTGGATATAAAAACGAAAAAAGTATCGGTAATTGGAGCATACAGGAGCCAACAAGTGAGAAAATCTATTCATTGTTAAGATCTTATTGGAACAGTAGAAACTACAAAGAAGAAAAATTAACTTTCGAAAAAGCTGTGAGCAATTCTAAAATCTATACGGATGGAAACGTGTTAATATTGCTATACAATATAAAACAAGAAAATTTTGCTAAGTATATGGAGTTGGTTAAAAGTTTTAAGTACCTAAATTGATACTTTTCCATATTCTACTTTTCCTCCCCTATGCTATCCGTAGTTTCTAAACTACGGGCTATTAGTTGAATAACGATTCTTAGCTGCACAGGCTGCCGGATGGAAGCGGCACTTTCTATGCTGTTGCCGTTCATCATAAGGTGTGCGAAGAGATTTTAGACAGCATAGGAAGTACAGCGTACAGCCGGTTCTGAAGCTGAGGAATGAACCTATTGCTGAAAGCCCATGATAAAAAATATGTTTACCATGTACCAACCTTTGAATTTTCCTCCTACTGCCTGCCAATAAAAGTTTAATGTGAAGAAATTAAACCATTTTTGTTTTGATTTTGTACATATTAAAACCAAACTGTATGAGGAAGATATTGTTGTTTTCATTTCTGCTATTGTTTTTTACGCAGGGGTATGGCCAGGATAATTTTTCCTTATCCGATTATAATCATCAAAGAAATAAAACCGGCCGTAACGGGATGCTTGTTTTAACCGGCTGGGGTGTTGCAAACCTCGGTTATGGATTGATTGCACAGAGCCAGACTTCGGGCACGGATAAATATTTTCATCAGATGAATGCCATGTGGGGTGGTATAAATGCCGCGCTTGGTTTTATGGGATATCTCGGATCGAGAAATGCGAAGGATCTTTCTTTGAGCGAATCGGTACGTGCGCAATATGCATCTGAAAAAACATTCCTGTTTAATGCCGGCCTCGATTTAGCTTATATAGGCGGCGGGTTTTATTTGCACGAAAGATCGAAATCGGTTACCAAAAAGCCCGAAAGGTTGAAAGGATATGGCGGTAGCATTATTATGCAGGGTGCTGCATTATTGATTTTTGATGTTACCATGTACAGCATTCACCACAGCCATGGCAAAGGGCTGCTTAAGTTTTTAGATAAATCAGGTGTGGCCTTCGGCCCCGGGCAAATAGGACTGTTTGTGAAATTGTAATGGCGTTAATGTTGATTTGCCAGGGTTTCAAAAACGGTTTATCTCCTGTTGAGGTTCATCAGCAGGCGAAGGATTTCGAAATACAACCAAACCATGGTAACCAGTAACCCGAAAGCCCCATACCATTCCATATATTTTGGCGCGCCCATTTCGGAACCTTTTTCAATCATATCAAAATCGAGAATAAGATTTAATGCAGCTATGCCGGCTACAAAGAGCGAGAAAATTATTGAAAAGGTACTGCCATCATGCAAAAAACTAATCTGGTTAAAACCAAAGGCGTGCATGATTAATACGATTACATAAAATATGGCAATGCCCAAAGTGGCAGTTATAATTACCGACTTAAATTTTTCGGTGGCTTTAATGATGCGGAAGCTGTACAGCAGGTACATGGCCAGCGCCACGCCAAAGGTGAGACCAACCGCTGTAATCACCAGGTTGGGCGCCTTTTCGGCAAAGGCATAATTTGCCATTGCAGATATGCCGCCAATGGCCAGCCCCTCAAGCAGCGCATAAGCGGGAGCAAGATACGGCGACCATTCTTTTTTAAATACGATCACAAAAGAGAGGATAAGTCCGCCAATAATGCCAATCCAGATCAGTTGATTAAAGTTGCCGTTAAAGGTTACTTCTTTCCATGCATAAAATGAAGTGCCTAAAACCATCAGGAAAAGGAACCCGAATTTTCCCAGGGTACCCTTTACCGTCATGGCATTTTCGTTTACCACAATATCATCAAGCACAGTATCCCTGAAACGGTTTTCGGAAAGGGCGGGGTTCCCGGATTTAAATAATGCCATAGCGTAAAAATTTAGTGCTTAAAATTAGCAATTAAATGGGTATTTGAGAAATTACTGCCATCATATTGGCTCAACTTTATATAAAGAACAGAAAGGGAAAGCGTACGTTTTAATCCTTTCTTCTTATTCGGCTTAATAGCGGGGCAATTCGTATAAAGAACCAAATATTACCCTGTTTGGCACTCCGGCTAATTGGGCACGGGCTTATCTTTGCAGCATGAACAGTTTGAAGGAGAAGATCGGTTTGATAAAATCGGAGATGGAAAATGAAAAAGTAACCAATGCCGCCGGGTTGGAATTGTTTCGCATCAAATACCTGGGCACCAAAGGGTTGCTGAAACAGGCCATGGGCGAAATGAAGAATGTGGCCATCGAAAAAAAGAAGGAAGCCGGCGTATTGCTAAATGACCTGAAGAGTGATTTGGAGCAGTATTTTAATCAGCTTCAGGAGAACATAAATACCGGAAAAAATGCAGAAAAGATATCTGTAATTGATGTTTCGCTTCCCGGCGATCCGTTGCCATTGGGTGGAAGGCATCCCATCAGCTTAGTACAGAATAAGATCATTCATATTTTTCAGCGTTTGGGCTTTGCGGTTGCCGAAGGTCCCGAAATTGAAGACGACTGGCACAACTTTACTGCACTCAATTTACCTGAAGACCATCCCGCACGCGATATGCAGGATACTTTCTTTATCAGCAAAAACCCGGACTGGTTATTGCGTACCCATACCAGCAGTGTACAGATCAGGGAAATGGAAAAAGGAAAGCTTCCGCTACGCATCATTTGCCCGGGCAGGGTTTACCGCAACGAAACCATAAGCGCAAGGGCGCATTGCTTTTTTAACCAGGTAGAAGGCCTGTATATAGCCGAAAATGTTTCGTTTGCCGATTTAAAGCAAACGCTTTATTTTTTTGTAAAAGAAATGTTTGGAGAAAGGGTGCAGATTCGTTTCCGCCCGTCGTATTTTCCATTTACCGAGCCCAGCGCCGAAATGGATATTTCCTGCCTGATATGTGGGGGTAAAGGTTGTAATGTTTGCAAAAAAACAGGGTGGGTAGAAATTTTGGGTTGTGGAATGGTGCATCCGCAGGTTTTGGAAAACTGTGGAATGGACAGCAGAAAATATACCGGCTTTGCTTTTGGAATGGGTATAGAAAGAATAACCATGTTGCTTTATGAAATAAAAGACCTCCGGTTGTTTAGCGAGAACGATTTGCGGTTCTTACAACAATTTGCTCCTGCTTTGTAAATGTGATGTTTTACCCGGTTTTTGCAAAGGATGTGCCGAGTTGTTTTGATGATGCGTTAACTTTTTGCTGTATATTAATTTGCTTATGATAAAAGAAATTGCGGTTATAGGTGCAGGCACCATGGGGAGTGGAATTGCCCTGGCCTGTGCTTCCGCCGGTTACCGGGTGCTGTTGTATGATGGTTTTCCGGAAGCGCTTGAAAAAGGAAAAAATGCGATCAGTAAAAATATTGATTACCTGATCCATAAAGGTAAAATAAGCAGTGATACCGCTTCGGGCTTTCATGCGAATATTGCGTACGTGAACCGGTTAGATTTGTGTAAGGTGAACCTGGTTATAGAAGCAATTATTGAAAAGCCGGAAGCAAAAGCTGAAGTGTTTCGTGAGCTTGCGTTAATAAACGAGCCGGAATGTATGCTTGTTTCCAATACCTCATCGCTTTCCATCAATCAGTTGCAAAAAAATATTCCCAACCCCGGCCGTTTTGCAGGGTTGCATTTTTTTAATCCTGCACACATCATGAAATTAGTGGAGGTGGTTAGAGGCGAAGATACCAGTGTTCAGACCATTGACAACCTGGTATCGTTTTGTAAAACCCTGGGCAAGGTTCCGGTGGTTTGCAACAACGCTCCGGGGTTTATTGTAAACAGGGTGGCCCGCAATTTTTATCTTGAGCCTTTGCGTATTGCGGAAACCACAACCGCTACACCCGAAATGATAGATTTGGTTTTAGAGAATAGTGGTTTTAAAATGGGGCCGTTTCGTTTAATGGATCTTATTGGTATGGATATTAATTATGCCGTTTCACAATCATTGTATGAAGCGCTTAATGAACCCGGCCGGTTAAAACCTTCTGAACTGCAAAAATCGAAAGTTGACCAGGGAAAGCTTGGCCGAAAATCGGGTTCCGGGTTTTACGATTACTCCACGCAAACAAATGCATGATAACCCGGCAAAACGAAATGGGTAAGCGGGTACTGGTAACCGGTGGCTCAGGGTTGCTGGGGAATGAGCTTATTCTTCAGTTGCTGCAGCGGGGGCATTCGGTATTGGCCATTCAGCACAAAAGTCAAATTTCCATTTCGCATCCCGGGCTTCAAATTCAAAGTTGTTCACTTGGCGATATTGGTTTGCTGATTCAATTAATGGAAGGTATTGATGAAGTGTATCATGTGGCGGGAAAGGTTTCCTTTTTACCTTCCGAAAAACAGGATCTGTATAAAATTAATGCAGAAGGTACGGCAAATGTGGTGGAGGCCTGCCTTTCTTCTTCAATAAAAAAAATGCTGTACGTAAGTTCGGTTGCCGTGCTGGAAAAAAGCCCCGGCGCTGAAATGATTACGGAAGAAATGCAATGGGTGGGCAATGCAAAAAGATCGGCTTACGGCGAATCAAAATTTCTTGCAGAAATGGAAGTGTGGAGAGGGGCTGCAGAGGGGCTTAATATGGTTATTGTAAACCCCTCAATCATTTTAGGAGAAGGCAATTGGGATGAAGGCTCTACGGCATTATTTAAGAATGTGTACAACCAGTTTCCCTGGTATTCGGAAGGGGTAAACGGTTTTGTGGATGTTAAGGATACCGCGCAATTAATGATTATGCTGATGGAATCGGATACGGTTAATGAAAGGTTTATCATTTCTGCTGAAAATCTTTCTTATCAATCACTTTTTGAAAAAATGGCTGCTGCTTTTAATAAGAAGCCGCCTCAAAAAAAGATTACTCCGTTTCTGGCATCCATTGCATGGAGGGCAGAAGCACTCAAATACCGGATAACCGGCAAACGACCCTTAGTTACAAAAGAAACTGCCGCCACTGCTTTAAAGAAAAGCAGGTACAACAATCAGAAAATCTTACAAAAATTCCCGGGGTTTACTTTCCGGCCAATAGATGAAACCGTTAGGCGGGTAGCCGTTTCTTTGCAACAAAAACTTAACAAACCATAGATTATTTTCGTTTTGGTTAAACCAATTTTATTTCAATGAGAAAACTTTTCGTTCTTTTCTTAGTGCTGTGTGTTTCAGGTTCAGCATTTTCGCAATACAGTTATTTTATGATATCGGGCCAGGTAATTAATCTGGATAGCGGGCTGCCTTTGCAGGGCGCGTCTGTATTTGCAGAGAATACCACCATTGGAACCACCACAAATGCCGAAGGAAAATTTAACCTGTACCTGCCTCCCGGCGGCTACGATCTTATTGTGAGTTTTACGGGTTATGGTACCGAAAGAAAACGCATCTCCTCTGCCGATACTTCAAAAAGTAACCTGTATTTTTCTTTAAAACCAAAAGAAAAAGAAATGGAAGCCGTGGCCATTATAGCCACCACTGAAGTAAAGAACGGATGGGAGAAATACGGGAACTTTTTTATCGACAATTTTATTGGCAAATCGGAAAACAGCCTGAATTGCAAAATCCTTAACCCTGAGAAGCTGCGTTTCTTTTTTTCGAGAAAAAGAAACAGGCTGAAGGTAATTTCTGATGAGCCTGTGCTGGTCGAAAATAAGGCATTGGGTTATATAGTGCATTATGCACTCGATTCTTTTACTTATGCTTACGATACACAAACGGCCTTTTATACCGGCAACCCGTTGTTTGAGGAGATGACGCCCGCCGATGATGCACAACGCAGCGCCTGGATTGATAAAAGGGAAAGTGCTTACCGGGGTTCCATTCTTCATTTTATGCGCAGCCTGTATCAGCAAAAAGTAAATGAGCAGGGTTTCCAGGTGCAATACATTATTAATTACCTGGGAAAAGACAGTGCATTAACATTGAAAAAATTATATCCCGCATTAAATTACTTTAAAGACGACAGCACCGGGGTGGTGGCCATCAGGCCAAGTCAGCACAACCTGGTGGTTTTGTATTTAAATGAAAAGCCGGAAGAAGGGTATATAACGGAAAATCCGGAAGCGGATAAGGATTTCGAATATTCGTTAGTGAATTTTGCGCCGGGCGAAACCATCTTTATTGAGCAAAACGGGTTTTATTTCGATCAGGATGACATTACCATGAGTGCATACTGGGGATGGTCGAAGGTGGCCGATCAGCTACCCTATAATTATATCTCCTTAATCTTTTAAGGATAGCCGGTTCAGTTTCTCCCACATTTCAGGAATGCGCCTTACCCAGGTAAGTTCTTTCATTTTAAGTTTTGCCACATCGGCCGGCGAGCCAAAATACTGCTGGTTGCCTTCAATCGATTTTGGGATGCCGCTTTGTGCAAATACGGTTGCGTTTTCGCCAATGGTGAGGGTTTTACTTACACCTACCTGGCCCCAAAGGGTTACTCCGTCTTCAATATTTACTACGCCGGCTATACCCACCTGTGCAGCAATCAGGCAATTTTTTCCAATCACCGAATCGTGGCCAATGTGTACCATATTATCTATTTTGGTTCCTTCACCAATAAAGGTATCGTGGCTAACCCCGCGATCGATGCTGCAGTTTGCGCCAATTTCTACTTCGTTGGAAATGATCACCCTTCCGCAACTTGGCATTTTTTTATACCACAGTTCCCGGTCTTTTTTCCCGTTGTAATAAAAAGCATCGCTGCCAATTACGGTTGATGCCTGAATGATCACATTATCGCCAATGATGCAATGATCGAGTATGGTTACCTGCGGATGAATGATGCAATTCTTTCCTATGCGAACATGATGGCCGATAAATGCAGAAGGATAAATTACTGTTCCTTCTCCCACGGTTGCTGAAGAACTGATGCTGCCGGTAGCTTTTTCGAAAGGGCGGAAATGCGCTACAATTTTACAATATGCCTCAAAGGGATCTGCTACTACCAGCAGGGCTTTTCCTTCGGGAATGTTTGTTGCTTTATTAATGATGATAAAACTTGCAGCGCTGTTAATGCACTTATCGTAATATTTTGGATGATCTACAAATACGAGGTCGCCTGGTTCTACCCGGTGTATTTCATTAATACCTGTAGCCTGCCCGTTCTTGTTGCCAAGAAGTTCGGCATTGATGAGAGAAGCTATCCATTCAACAGAAACAGGAGCTGGAAATTGCATAAAAATGTTTTCAGCAAAAGTAATGTGCTTTGCTTTTTCCTATTCTAAATCATCAGGATAATGGATAAATAAAAATCAAAATTGAAACCTTAAGCATGGTTTTTTTGCCTCCGATGTTGTTTCGATTTCCACAGGCGATTTTAAAATGTTAATAAAATAGTTTGAAAAATTTTTTTTGATAGCAAAAAATCTTTTTAATATTGTGTAGGGGAATTTATATCCCTGTACTTACTAACCCATCCATATATTAAGTCCGGTATGTTGCCGGGCTTTTTTTATTTCTGTTATTTGCTATCCGTTATCTTAATCCTGCTTTCAAAAAAGAGAAATACTACCTTGCACTAAAATAAACAGCGGAGCTTATGTTAAAATCAATGACGGGTTTTGGAAGAGTGGAGCAAACCATTGGCGATACCACTTTTCTTGTAGAGTTAAAAGCGCTGAATGGTAAGCAGTTTGATTTGCAGTTAAAACTTCCGGCACTACTCAAACCATACGAGTTTGATATCCGTTCTGTATTGCAGGAGCAACTCATCAGGGGTACTGTTGATTGTTACATCAGCCTGAAACAAAACGGATCGGCACGGCCGGTATCGCTTAATACGGATCTGATCAGGGGTTATTATAAACAAATAAATGAGCTGGCAAATGAACTGCACATAGATACCCAGTCGGTTTTAGCTGCACTGCTTCGCCTTCCGGAAGTGGTAATGCCTTCTACCGATGTGCTGAATGAAGAAAGTTTCCAGAGTTTTAAGGCGGTGCTCATGAGTGCGATTTCGGAACTGAACCGGCACCGGGAGGAAGAAGGTGCATCCATCGAAAAAGACCTGGCAAAACGAATTGAAATGATTGAAAGAGGAGAGGAAGAAATTCTTGTGCTTGAACCGGCAAGAAAAGATCGCATCAGGCAGGAAATTGTTTCGCTTTTGAATGAACACGTTGGAAAAGAAAATACGGATGGTAACCGGCTGGAGCAGGAACTGATTTATTACATCGAAAAAATTGATATTCACGAAGAGCAAATCAGGCTGAGGCAGCACTGCGAATATTTTTTCGAGATATTAAAAAGCACCGAACAGGGGAAAGGAAAGAAACTGTCGTTTGTTTTACAGGAAATTGGCAGGGAAATAAATACCACGGGAAGCAAAGCGTACGATGCCGCTATTCAAAAATGTGTGGTGAAAATGAAAGATGAACTTGAAAAGGCAAAAGAACAGGTTCTTAATGTACTTTAGCAGGGATAAATGAAGCGTTTAAAAAAAACCAATATTGCTGTTTTGGTTTCACTTGCCCTTTTTTTGCTGGCAGGCTGTACCCAAATAGACCTTCACGAACAACATACACCTGTTCCGGATTTTAAATGGCAACAGGATTTTGCCGTTAAGGGAAATTTTCATATTTCTGATACCAGCTCGGCTTACCGCATATATATTATTTTAAGGCATACCGATAATTACCGGTACAGCAATATTTGGCTGAACCTCGGGTTTCGGAACCCCGGCGATACCATGCGGTACCGAAAACTTGAACTTACCCTGGCAAATGATGCCGGCGGCTGGGAGGGAGCCGGTATGAACGATATTTGGGAAGTTCGTAAACTCATATATCTGCATCGTTTTTCGAAACCGGGAGAATACCGCTACGAAATAAAACAGATCATGCGGGATAACCCTCTGGCCGGAATCATGAGCGTTGGTATCAGGGTACAGAAAAATTGATGCTTTCGTTAACAAAAAATTAGGTGTAGGATATGTAATTTTCAATCGCTGCAGCGTTAACCAACTAAAAATCGCCATAAGCGCACTATTATAGCAAGTATTTTTACCTTATTTTCGATTTGAATTTTATAACCAACAAATTTTTTAAGTGAAGCGTTATCTTCTGTTGGCCACTTTATCAGCCTGTATTTGTGGCGCTGCTTTTGGTCAGCGCAACGAATATGAGTATGTTCAAAAGGGCGAATTTGGCATTTCTGCCGGTATAGCACATTATTTTGGCGATTTAAATACAAGGGCAAAACTGAACCGGCCTAAGGCTTCTGCCGGCATTTTTTTCCGTAAGCAATTTGGTAATTATGTAGGGCTGCGTGTGGGTGCGCATTTTGCCCAGTTGGGGTATAGCGATGTGTACAGTAAAAATGAATACCAGCGCCAGCGTAACCTCAGCTTTAATTCAAATATTTGGGAACTGGCTTTACAGGGCGATTTCAATTTTTTCAAATTTATTCCCGCCAATCCCGATTATGCTTTTACCCCTTATGTAACACTGGGTGTAGGTGTGTTTTCTTACGATCCCTATGCCATGTACAACGGAAAAAAAGAATACCTGCGGCCTTTGGGAACCGAAGGGCAGAACACGGGTTATATGGGCCGTAAGCAATATTCCACTATGGCCGTGTGCATACCTTTTGGTGTGGGTATAAAATATAATATATCGGAAAGGTTTAACCTGAACATTGAAATCTGCCACAGGTTTACCACCACCGATTACCTGGATGATGTGAGTACAACCTATGCGGGCGCCGGTTACAGCGGCGATGCCAATAATTTTCCACCCGGGCCTAATGGCCAGCCAACCATTGCCATGTTAATGCAGGACAGATCCTACGAACTGGATCCGCAAAACCCTTTGGGAAGAGAAGGCCGCCAGCGTGGATGGAGCAAACAGAAAGATCAATACCTGATTGCAGAAATAGGAATTTCTTTTAATTTGATAAGTTATCGCTGCCCAAGCAACTAACCGGAGCTGCGGTTTTCCGTTCAACTTGCCTCAAAACACGTACTTTTGCGCCCATTCAGGACAAAGGTTAATCCATGTCAGCATTAAAAGAACGCATCGATCCTTCAAAACTTCCAGCGCATATTGCCATCATTATGGATGGGAATGGCCGATGGGCACAGGAAAGGGGTGAAGATCGCCTTTTTGGCCACCTGCACGGTGTGGAGAGTGTTCGGAATATTGTGGAAGCCGCTGCCGAAACCGGCATTGGATATCTTACCCTTTATGCCTTCAGTACCGAAAATTGGGACAGACCGGCTTATGAAGTTTCGGGGCTGATGGAATTACTGGTAGATACCATCAGGAAAGAGGTTCCCACGCTAAATAAGAATAATATACGCCTGCATGTAATTGGCGATGTGGAAATGCTGCCCCCCGAAGCCCGCACAGAATTAAATGAAGCGCTTAGCGAAACAGCAGGAAATACCGGGCTTAACCTCATCATGGCCATCAGCTACAGTTCGCATTGGGAACTTGAAAAGGCCATAAAACAAATTGCCGTTGATGTACATGAGGGGAAATTAAACCCGGGCAATATCGATCACGATCTTATTCAACAATATCTTACAACCAAAAATTTCCCCAATCCTGAACTGATGATCAGAACCGGAGGAGAATACCGGATCAGTAATTTTTTATTATACCAGCTTGCATACGCTGAATTGTATTTTACCGAAACCCGGTGGCCCGATTTTGGGAAAGAAGACCTTTACCAGGCCATTGTTGATTTTCAACACCGCGAAAGAAGATTCGGTAAAACCGGCGAACAGGTAAAAAACTGAACCATTTAACCTTCGCAATGGAATTCATATTCTGCCCGTTCCTTTAACAAATCCTTTTAATTATTGCCTTTAATTTGCCGCACGTTAAAAACCAATTGATGCACAGAACCTGCCAGAAAGCGCTGCTTATCGTATTTTTTATGTTTTTTGCACAATGGGTTAACGCACAGGTTGATTCCAGTTCCACATCAGTTGATCCTGCGCTGCTTGGCATAATCAATTCAAAATATCCCAAACCCTATACCATTTCATCCATAAATGTTACGGGGGCGTTATCTTTCGATCCCAACCTCATCATTTCCATTTCGGGCCTTGCCGTTGGCGATAAAGTAATGATGCCGGGTACCGATGTGTTTAGTAAAGCCATTGAAAAACTCTGGCGCCAGAGTTTAGTTGCCGATGTGCAGATTTATATCACCAAACTTACGGAGGATGATCACATTTCCATTGAAATATCCATTACAGAACGACCCAGGCTGCTCGATTTTAGTTTTGTAGGAATTAAAAAAGGAGAACGTGAAGATATTGAAGCCAAAACGGGATTATTAAAAGACCGGGTGTTATCTGAGAACATGAAACTGAATGCGCTTGAAGCCATTAAGAAATTTTATGACGATAAAGGATTCCGTAATGCCAGCATAAAAGTTACGGAAGAAAAAGCGCCTGGTGTTGCCAATGCCGTAAACCTGACTTTTTACATTAAAAAAAACAATAAGGTTCGGGTTAATTCCATCAACTTTACCGGCAATGAAAAGTATAGCGATCTGAAGCTGAAAAAACAAATGAAGGGGACCAAAGAAATGACGAGGATAACCCTTTTCCCCGAAAAAGTGATCAGCCCTTATGGGGATACCTCTAAGAGCATGACTTTTTCGCAATACATAAAATCAACAGGATACCTGGTACCTACCACTACCCGCGATTTTTTGGATCCTTATGTTCGGTTGAAACTTTTCAGTGGAGCAAAATTTAATCAGAAAAAATATTCAGAAGACAAGGAAAAGATTCTTTCATTTTATAATTCGGAAGGATTCAGGGATGCTGAAATATTAGCGGATACCGTATTTTATGGTCGTGATACCGTAAAGGGAAACCTGAATATCGACATCAAAGTTCATGAAGGAAGCAAATATTATTTCGGAAATATAACCTGGACGGGGAATACAAAATATTCCGACTCTATACTAAATGTGATCCTGGGTATTCATAAAGGCGATACCTATAACCTGGAGTTGATGAATAAAAGGCTTGGTAAACAGTTGTCGATTGAAGGAGGTGATGTAAGCAGCCTGTACCAGGATGACGGATATCTGTTCTTTCATGTTGATCCGATTGAAACTGCAGTTTATAACGATACCATCGATTATGAAATGCGGATGACTGAAGGGCCACAGGCTACCTATGGAAAAATTACCGTATCGGGTAATGATAAAACAAAAGATTATGTGATACTACGCGAAATGCGTACCATACCCGGCGAAAAATTCAGCCGCTCGGATGTGATCAGAACCCAGCGCGAACTTTCGCAGCTCGGCTTCATTAATCCGGAAACCATTAACCCGCAAATTGTACCCAATGCCGATAATGGAACGGTGGACATCAACTGGCAGGTAGAAGAAAAATCAGCCGATCAGCTCGAACTTTCGGCAGGCTTTGGCGGAGGAATTGGTCTTACCGGAACGCTTGGCGTAACCTTCAACAATTTCTCCATCAAAAACATACTCAAAAGATCTACCTGGGATCCATTGCCTTCCGGCGACGGGCAAAAACTCAGCGCAAGGATTCAATCTAACGGTAAGGCATACCGCTCTTATAGTTTTTCCTTTACCGAACCCTGGCTGGGGGGCAAAAAAAGAAATTCATTTTCAATAAGCTACTATAACACCAAGTATGCAAATACCTACGATCCTTACGGGGTATATTGCAAAGCATGTGGCGATACCTCATACGTAAAAACCATTGGGTTTGGCGTTTCGCTGGGTAAGCAACTTAAAAAGCCCGACGATTATTTCAACCTTATTTATTCGTTAAACCTTCAGCAATACAAACTCAGAAACTATGCGGTTAGCGGGTTTAAAGGGCTGAGTACCATAAACTCCACCAACGTAAGTTTAAAAATTACCCTGCTCCGAAATTCCGCAGGGCCAAACCCCATATTCCCCACATCCGGATCTACGCTTATGGCCAGCGGACAATTCACCCTGCCTTATTCTTATCTCGGAATTACCAGGGGAGATTTCTCCCAATATGAATTGCCGGAATTTCATAAATGGCGCGTGAATGCAGAATGGTATATGCCAATAGGAAGGGCGAAAGGAGAAAACAGGGATAAACAGTTTATTTTAAAAACTGCTGCCAAATTCGGATTCATTGGCAGGTATAATCAAAAACTCGATGTTTCGCCGTTTGAAAGATTTCAGCTTGGTGATGCAGGCCTGAGCAATACACAGGCATTATTGGGTTACGACATTATTGCTCAGCGGGGATATCCCGTTTATTCAAGCTCTAACCCCAGGATAAACCCGGATGGAATAACGCCTGAAGAATACTTTACCATCTTTAATAAATACACGGTGGAACTCAGGTATCCGTTCAGCCTTGCGGCAAGCAGCACCATTTATGGCCTTGCCTTTTTTGAAGCAGCCAACGGCTGGTACAGCTTTAAAGATTATAATCCTTTCCGCCTAAGACGGGCAGCAGGGATTGGTGCAAGATTTTATCTCCCCATGTTTGGACTGCTTGGCTTTGATTATGGCATCGGATTTGACCGGTACAACCAAACGGGCGGGCTAAAAGGCGCTGCAAAATTCACATTTATGCTTGGGCAGGAACCGGAATAAATACAATTTCCTATCTTAATGGCGCTCAATTTAAAAATTATGAAAAAGATTATCGGACTTTCTTTAGGACTGCTGCTTTCCATAGTTGCAGTAAATGCACAACGGTATGCAGTGATCGATTCGAAATACATTCTCGAAAAAATACCGGAATATAAAGATGCGCAAAACAGGCTCGATCAGTTTAGCCTTTTATGGCAGCAGGAAATAGACCAGAAACAGGCCGCATTAGATAAGATGTTTAAGGATTATGATGCCGAACAGGTTATGCTTACCGATGAATTGCGCAAAAAGAGAGAAGACGAATTGTATAATAAAGAAAAAGAACTCAGAGACCTCCAGCGCAAACGTTTTGGTTTTGAAGGCGATTTGTTTAAAAAAAGGCAGGAACTGATAAAGCCCATCCAGGATCTGGTTTATAATGCGGTACAAAAGTTAGCTGCAGAAAAACAGTTTGATTTTATCCTCGATAAAAGTGAAGGAATTACCGTTATCTTTGCCGACCCCAAACTGGACAAGAGTGAAGATATCCTGCGCAGCCTGGGGGTTAAATAAAAGTTTATCAGGTTTTTTCAACTGCATTAAACCTGTTTTAAAAGACTATATCTGAACTATTTAATAAACGAAAAAAAGCAATGAAAAAATTTCTCGTAGTGGCTGTTCTGGCCTTTTCAACTTTTACGGCTTCTGCACAGCAAAAAACCGGCTATATTAATCTGGATGATTTGATTGGAAGTATGCCCGAAGCTGAAAATGCCGATAAAGAATTAAAAGAATACCAGGCTTCGCTCACCCAGCAGGGCCAGGATATGATGACAGAACTTACCGCTAAAGACAGCGCCTTTGTAAAAGATTCCGTGAAGCTGAGCAACAGCATGAAAGAAATAAAAAGAAACGAATTAATTGGTCTTTATCAAAAGGTTCAAAACTGGAATCAGCAGGCACAGGATATGTATCAGGCCAAAGCCCAGCAACTGGTTGCCCCCATCCACGAAAAAGCATTGGAAACAGTAAAAACAGTGGCAAAAGAAAGCGGTTATGTTTATGTACTTGAGGCATCTGCAGTAATTGTAGGCCCTCCGGGTGATGACATCCTGCCATTGGTTAAAAAGAAATTGGGGATTAAAGACAGCCCCGCAGTTGCACCAAAGAAAAATTAAACTTTATTCTTCCATATTGCAGGCCACCCGCTTCGGGTGGCTTTGTTATTTTTGTGTATATGCACCCTGTTGGTATATTCGATAGCGGCTATGGCGGGCTTACCGTAATGAAGGAAATTGTGAAATTATTGCCGCAATACGATTACCTGTATCTTGGCGATAATGAACGGGCACCTTATGGCTCCAGAGATTTTGAAACGGTATATCAATATACCTGGCAGGCGGTGAAATGGTTTTTCGAACAGGGCTGCCCGTTAGTAATCCTTGCCTGTAACACCGCTTCTGCAAAAGCCTTACGTACCATCCAGCAAAAGAAACTTCCCGAAAATTACCCCAACCGCCGGGTATTGGGGGTCATCAGGCCATCTTCCGAAGAAATCGGCAAGTTTACTTCCAGCGGCCATGTGGGCATTTTAGGAACCACGGGAACGGTTCAATCGGGATCCTATCTTTTAGAAATTAAAAAATTTTTTCCAAACCTTGTGGTTAGCCAGGAGGCCTGCCCCATGTGGGTGCCATTAGTTGAAAGCGGAGAAGCCGATTCGGAGGGTACGGGGTATTTCATAAAAGAAAACCTGGATAATATCCTGGCTGCAGATCCTGAAATTGACACCCTGCTGCTCGCCTGCACACATTACCCCCTGCTCCAACACCGCATCCGCGCCTACCTTCCCAAACAAATTAATTTGGTTTCGCAGGGGAAAATTATTGCCAATAGCCTTGCCGATTATTTAATGAGGCATCCGGAAGTTGAAACTGAATGTACCAAAACCGGGAAAATGATCTTTTATACCACCGGCGATACTGCCGATTTTGATGCGCATGGAAGCCTGTTTTTCGGGCAAACCATCCGGTCGGAAAAGGCACACTTGTTATAATTGATTGACCGTCAGCAATGAAAATGATAAAATTTTATCGCATTAAGGGGTAATTATCGGTTTTGAGGCTTACCTTTGCCGTCCTTTCACAGAACAGCAGGGATGGTGACCTGTTGCAACGGAACGAAACCAGATTTGTAAAAGGAAAAATGCAGAACAATGCCAGGTAAAAAAAGAACTTATCAACCGCACACACGCCGTAGAAAATCAGTACATGGTTTTCGTAAACGCATGCAGGATGCTAATGGCCGCAAGGTATTGGCCAGCCGTCGTGCAAAAGGTCGTCATAAGCTTACGGTTTCCGATGAGCACGGCTCAAAGAAATAGACTTTAACGTATAGCGCGAAATCATATTCAGCCTTTGCATTTGCAAGGGCTTTTTTTACATACAGGGAACCTCGAAATAAACCAAACGCTGCTTTTAAAAATTTTGAAAAGCTTTGATTTTAGAGTTTTTAGAGATTGCGGGAAGCCAATTGTTTTAGCTTGAACAAATTACACAAATACCGGTTTGGCAGGAATGAAAAGCTGAAGAGCCGTAAGGCAATTGGCAATTTATTTTCAGCAGGAGAAAAACTGAATCATTTCCCTTTCCGGTGCATTTGGCTGTACAATAAAGAATTGCCTTATGTTCGTGTGGCCGTTTCAGTTAGCTCACGTAATTTTAAGAAAGCCGTTCATCGAAACCGGATCAAAAGATTGATGCGGGAAGCGTACCGGTTAAATAAAGAATTACTTGTGGCTCAAAGGGAAAACACCCCCCCGGGTTTAGATATCATGATTATTTATACCGGTAAAGAATTGCCGGAATTTGATTATGTTGAGCAACAAATCAAAAAGCTGCTATCAAAAATTTCCGCATCAATTGAACATCATTAAACAAATATTGATCTTTCCGTTTTTAATGTTCATAAAGGCTTACCAGTATGCCATTTCTCCGCTGATTGGCCCAAAGTGCAGGTACACGCCCACCTGTTCTCAATATGCCACCGAAGCCCTCAAAAAACACGGGCTGCTCAAAGGTGTATGGCTTTCCATAAAACGGATAAGCCGCTGCCATCCCTGGGGCGGGCACGGGTATGATCCGGTTCCCTGATGAGGCCCAAATGAAAAGCCGCCAATAAAACTTATTGCAAAAAAAAGAGGCCATCCTTTAATAGAAACGGCCTCAAACCAAAAAATGTGAAAAGCTTATTTTGCCGCTGCAAATCTTTCGCTCACTTTATTCCAGTCGGCCACACTCCAGATGGCCTTTAAATAATCGGGTCTTTTATTCTGGTATTTCAAATAATAAGCATGTTCCCAAACATCCACACCAAAAAGAGGAGTGCCTTTTGTTTCTGCAACATCCATTAGCGGGTTATCCTGGTTGGGTGTAGAGCATACTTCAAGTTTTCCATTGTTAGCAATCAGCCATGCCCATCCGCTGCCAAATCTTGTAGATCCGGCCTGTTCAAATTTTTCAACGAAAGCTTCAAACGAACCAAAAGCTGCATTAATGGCATCAGCCAGTTTTCCCGAAGGTTTACCACCTCCGTTTTTTGATAAGCTGTTCCAGAAAAAATCGTGATTCCAGTGCCCGCCGCCATTGTTGCGAACTGCGGCGCTGATGCTTCCGGCGTGTTTTACCAGCTCATCCAGCGTTTTATTTTCATTTGCGGTGCCTTCAATTGCTTTATTGAGGTTGTTAACATAAGCCTGATGGTGTTTATCGTGGTGTATTTGCATGGTTTCCTTATCAATATGCGGTTCTAATGCATCGTATGGGTAAGGTAAGGGAGCTAATGTGAATGCCATAATCTCTGTATTTATCGGTTTAAAAATCGGTATATGAATTATTACAAATGTAAAGCCATAATGTTTTACAGTATGCAGAAATTCTTTTCAAAATTCCGCATTGCGGAATCAGCGTTTTGCAGAAAAGAATTGTTTCATAAGCGATGCGGCTTCTTCCGCAAGCAGGCCACCTGTAATTACCGTTTTGGGGTGAAAGGGATTGTTGCTCCCGGTATATTTCCGATAGCTGTTTTTTTCATCGGGTGCAGCAAATACAACTCTCCCGATTTTACTCCAGTATAGCGCGCCGCTGCACATCAGGCAGGGTTCCACCGTTACATATAAAGCAGCATCGTTGAGATACTTGCTTCCCAAATGGTTAAAGGCTGTGGTAAGCGCCAGGATTTCTGCATGGGCGGTACTGTCGCAAAGCAATTCCACCTGGTTATGTGCTTTTGCAATTATTTTATTGTTTAAAACCACAATGGCACCTATTGGCACTTCATCTCTGTTGAATGCCTTTTCTGCTTCTGCGAGGGCAATTTTCATATATTGTTCATCAGTCATGACTGCTGCTTAACTTTATATACAAATGTAAGCATGAGTAATATTGATGAGTTGATTTTGATGAGGAGTTTCTTTCAGTCGGGAGCCACCTTCCCGGTAAAATTCAGGATAGCACAATTGCAAAAACTGAAGGCGGCGATAAAGACAAATGAGAAGCAGATTTTTGATGCGCTTGATGAAGACCTGGGAAAAAGCCCTGAAGAGTGCTGGGTAACAGAGAATGGATTCCTGCTTGCCGAAATAAATCATGCCATCAGGAATTTATCCGATTGGGCATCGCCCCGGCCGGTACCCACCAACATGCTTAATTTTCCCGGAAAAAGTTTTGTATTACCAGAGCCACTTGGGGTAGTGCTGATTATTGGCCCCTGGAATTACCCGCTGCAACTGGTGCTTGCCCCGCTGATGGCTGCTATAGCGGCAGGGAACTGTGCAGTACTGAAACCTTCGGAGCTTGCTCCGGCAACCGAAAAACTTATACAGTCCATTATTGCCGAAACCTTTTCTCCGGAATATATCCGGGTAATTTCGGGCAATGGATCTGTGGTGGTTCCTGAAATGATGAATGATTTCCGGTTCGATCATGTATTCTATACCGGTAGTACTTCAGTTGGAAAGCAGGTTTATCAAATGGCGGCAAAACAACTTGTTCCTGTTACCCTGGAACTGGGTGGAAAATCGCCGGCAATAATAGATGAAGATGCAAATATAACGGTTTCGGCTAAACGCATTGCGATGGCAAAATTTTCGAATGTGGGGCAAATGTGTGTGGCGCCCGATTATGTACTGGTGCATAAAAATGTTGCCGGTAAATTTTTAGCGGGGCTGAAAGATACCATCGTGAAATTTTTTGGTACAGATCCTGCGCAGAGTTATGATTATGGAAAAATCATTAACACAAAACAATTTAACCGGCTGCTTTCGTACCTGCAAACGGGAAATGTTTATTATGGAGGAAGAAATGACATTGGCAAACGTTTTATAGAACCCACCATTTTATACCCTTCAGGCATATCAGACCCGGTAATGCAGGAAGAAATTTTCGGCCCCATACTTCCGGTAATAGAATATGCCGGCGATGATGAAGCGCTGAGCATCATCAACCGCCATAAGAACCCGCTGGCTGCATATATTTTTTCCGGTTCAAAAAGCCGGCAGCAATTTTGGCTGCAGCAGGTGCCATCGGGAGGAGCGTGTATTAATACCGCAAGCATTCACCTCACCAACCCCAACCTTCCTTTTGGCGGGAGAGGGAATAGTGGTTTTGGAAATTACCATGGAATATTTGGTTTCGATACCTTTTCACATTTGAAAGCGGTTTTAAAAATGCCTCTCTGGCCCGATCCTTCTATTCGGTATCCATCGTATAAAGGAAAGCTGGGGTGGTTTAAAAAAATAACCGGGCAATGACCATCCGCCAGACCATATTAAAATGGGTGTATCCGTTATTGATGAAGAGCGCAAAAGGGGCTTCTGAAAATGCCATCCTATACCGGCCTGCAATGGAAAAACCTCCGGTTTCATTTTTTCAGCTAATGGCGAATGATATTTGGGGCAAACCTTTCTTGTTTGAAACTTTGAGAGGAAAAAAGACTCTGCTGGTAAATACGGCATCCAATTGCGGGTATGCGGCACAGTTAGCAGAGTTGCAGGAGTTGTTTCAAAAGAATGAAAGATACCTGAACATTGTGGGTATTCCCAGCAACGATTTTAAAAACCAGGAACAATTGCAGGAAAATCAAATTATGCAATTTTGCAGAAAAAATTACGGGGTAACTTTTCCAATGCTTCAAAAAGCACATGTACGCAAGGAATCAAATCAATCTGCCCTTTACCAGTGGCTTTCGCAACCAGATAAAAACGGATGGAACCGCCAGGCTCCCGGCTGGAATTACTGGAAATACCTGGTGGATGAAGACGGCGCGTTATTAGCCTGTTTTCCAACAGGAATATCTTCAAAAAATGAAAAATTGACCACATTCCTCAGGAATGATTAACTTAATGCAGATTATGTTCAGCAAATCTGAAATAGAAAAGTATTTTATGGCCGAAAAATCGGCGGCCATGTGGCTGATGATTTTTGCAGGGGTGTTATTTATTGCTGTGTTGGTTATTTGGATTATTCAGAAGAATGAAATTTCGAAAGGGATGTTTTTTCCCTTCCTGCTTTTCCTGATCCTGGCTTTTGCATCCGGCTATGGTGCCTATAAAAAGAGTGATGGAATCAGGAAGTCGGTAATTTATGCATTCGATATGAATCCATCTAAACTTCAACATGAGGAATTACCCAGGTTGCAGAAACTGGGCAAAAGGATTAGCCGGCTGATGATTGCCGAAATCATCTTACTTATTTCAGGAGGAGTTCTGTTGTTCCTGTATTATAAAAACGGAACACCCGTTTTGTTTGGGTTGGGCACCGGGCTTATTATTGTTGCCCTGATTGCCCTGTTGTTCAACTATCCATCTTATTTACGGACTGAAAGATATTTAGAAGGTATAAAATTGATGGTGCAGCATTAACCTGTTTTCTCACCTATTGCACGGATTTACGCAGAAATGAAAATTTATTTTTGGTACAGATTAAAATATACCTACATTTAATCATTCGTTACCCAAACCCTGCTCAAGATGATGAGCATTCCGAAACTGCTGTTAACGATACTTTGCTATATCTGCCTTCCATTTACGCTCGCAGCACAGGATTCCTCTACCTCACACGATAACCGGGTTTCAGAGAAAAGCACAGTGTTACGTAGTTTCCTTAAATATATCATTGATGAAGATGGCAAAGTTTTAAATGCATTTGAGCATCATTACAAACAATAACATCACATTCTTTAAAACAGATACATGAAAAAGTTATCGGTATTGCTGATGTTTATCTTATTTGCTGTCATAGCGGCCGCCCAAACGAATCTCCCGCAGGCCTACCCCGGGAACTTCCCGATAAATTATGTGCGGAGCTGGACGCTGAAAGCGCCCTATTCAGCGGCGACGGATTTTGGTTCTTTGCCGGCCAGCG
>Ga0206107_1000220_pt1 | contig 34314 bp, 25 predicted proteins | sample 2B0metagenome_FD_148652 | JGI IMG/M metagenome (GOLD analysis project Ga0206107, IMG submission 148652) | Enriched microbial communities from leaf-cutter ant dump, University of Wisconsin, Madison, United States - 2B0 | ecosystem: Environmental > Terrestrial > Nest > Insects nest > Nest dump...
TTGTTATAGACCGTTAGCAGCGATTAAGCTGCTAAAGCGTAAGAATCGTCGTTTGCGACTATTCAAGTACAGCTTTGGATTAACGTGATTGGCTGTCATCACGACATGCACCTTGGGCTTTGTTACCGGCGTCGAATCCATATCGCCCCCAGTCGCTGAACTGTGGCTTGCCCTTGCGGACAGTTCCGTTCAAGCCAGCGAGTGGCGGTATTCTACCTCTATTATCAGCCGATGTCATACCACCTTTATCGCCTTAAACCTAAATGGTGGCTTTGGGGGTAATTACAAGCATGTTATAGAGCCACTCTCAGGCTTTTTTTATTCAGGTTGATACTTGGCGGTTTGGTCATGTCAGGTTTCAGTAAATTGAATGATATTGCCCAGCCATCGCAGCCGACAAATCACGGGTATGCCTCATTCAAATTCTGTTACCCCACATGTAATATGCTCGCTGCACCAACACCTCAGGAATCCTGAGGTTCACCCCTCAAATATGCAATTGGATATCCCATAACGCCAAGTCCATAGTGGTCGATATAAGTCCTGCTTTGATTTATCCGGCAGGGCTATCACTCACTTGTTGTTGCGGAGAACCATTCTATGATTGCAAAAAAATATACCCCCCTTATGTTTTCGTTTTTTATGGCACTGTTGATGTCGGGCATCATGTCGCTGGTTATCAGCCTGTTCAATCTTGGATGGGTGGATGGCATTGTGGAGCGTTGGTTGCACGCTTGGTTGTTCGCATTTTCAGTTGCCTTGCCCACTATCATTATGATTACCCCACTGGTGCGCCAACTGGTGGCTAAAGTGGTCAGTGATTAGGGGTAGATATTCATGCAAAGTATGATTGACTTGTTAATGGCGACCCTGGTGATCGGTGCAGGTGCAACACTGGTAATGGACCTTTGGGCGTTATTTTTGCGCCGGGTATTGGCGATTCCCTCGCTGAGCTATTGTCTGGTGGGGCGTTGGGTAGCTCATATGCCGTGCGGTATATTTCATCACACTAAAATTACTGCAACCAAAGCCTGGTCGGGCGAATGTGTTCTCGGCTGGGGAGTTCACTATCTGATAGGAATAATTTACGCCGGTTTTTTGGTATTGCCCTATCAGGGCGTTTGGCTACATTGGTTAGGTGATAGCCCGCTTTATGCTTTTGGGGTGGCATTGACATTGGGCGTAGTAACTGTGGTGTTTCCTTTTTTGGTGATGCAGCCGGCACTGGGTTTTGGGTTGGCGGCTGCCAGGAATCCCAATCCAATGCACGCGCGGATAAAAACACTGCTAACCCACGGTGTGTTCGGCGTTGGCCTTTATGTCATGGGGTGTATCTACCAAATTCTGCTGACTCTTGTGAAATAGCCTGTTGAAGGATGGTGTGGGATGGAAATTTATCAGCTCAAAACGTTTGTAACCATCGCACGTGAAGGCACCATTACACGTGCTTCAGATATTCTTTGTCTAAGCCAACCGGCAGTGAGTGCGCATATCAAAGCACTGGAAGATGAAATCGGGTTTTCGCTATTTGAACGGAATGCCCGGGGAATGAGTTTAACTCCGCAAGGTGGAAAATTGCTGTTAACGGCGGAACGTTTACTGGGGTTGCACCGCGAACTGGTGGAACAAGCCAGGCAAATACGCCGTGGAATTGGCGGTCAGATTCGTTTGGGGTCAAATCGCGCACCCAGCGCGTTGCTGTTGGGAAAATTACTTAGCCAAATTGCAGAATATTTTCCTGATGTGGATGTTCATTTACAGTACGGCAGTTCAATAGAGATTGAACGAGCAATCATTAGTTCTGAATTAGATGCAGGATTTTTTTCTGACTCAGGGAATGAGACTGATGAGTTGTTGAAGGTTCAAGTTGATAGTTTCGGCGTATATCTCGCTGCGCCACCCGGCTGGGTCGATAGCCCTGCTATACCCGATTGGGGCGCCTTGGCGCAAATGCCCTGGATCTGTCCTGCGCCTCAAAGTTGTTGCGGAAATGTTGCAGAAGGATTATTTCATGAGCATAAGTTTCGGCCGGCAAAACAAATTGATGTGGATCAGGAAAAGGTCACGCGCAGCTTGATTGCAGGCGGGGTGGGAGTGGGACTGTTGCATGCAGACACTGCGATGGATGCCAGTGAAAAAGGCGAGCTGGTGTTGCTGGGAGGCGAGCAACGGCAAGTGCCTGTGTATTTTGCAGTGAGAACTGCGCGGCAACAGGAACCCCTGTTGGCCGCTGTGCTTGAGCGATTAAAAACCTTGCTCAACCTGAAAGAATAGTTGCAACCTAGACGCTCAAATATCGCTGTACCAATCCGTCATTTAAATCAGCGATTGGCCCGGTTGCTACCACGCTGCCTTTTTCCATAATAAAAAAGTCGTCAGCAGTGCGGCGGGCGAAGGGTAATTTTTGTTCAACCAATAAGACGGTAAGACCAAGTTCGTGGTTGAGCTTGCGGATTACATCGCCGATGTCACGCACAATATTGGGCTGGATACCTTCGGTCGGTTCGTCCAGGATGAGCAGGCTGGGGTCTAGCACCAATGCGCGGCCGATGGCCAGTTGCTGTTGTTGTCCACCGGATAAATCACCTCCGCGACGGTTTTTCATTTCCTTTAAGACCGGAAATAATTCGTAGATGTGTGAGGGGATGGTTTTAAGTTTGTCGCTGCGGGCGCCGAGCGAAATTTTTAAATTTTCTTCAACGGTTAACAGCGGAAATATTTCGCGGCCCTGGGGTACGAAACCTATGCCGGAGCGAGCGCGTGCTTCAGTTGAAAGTTTATTGATAGGTTTTCCGTTCAGTTCAATGGCACCGTCGCGCACAGGCAAAATGCCGGTAATGCATTTTAATAATGTGGTTTTGCCAACGCCGTTGCGTCCGATGAGGCAGCCGCAGGTACCTTCTTTAAGGGTGAGTGATAAATCCCACAAAATATGACTTTGGCCGTAGTATTGATTGATGTTGTTGATCTGTAGCACGGCAATTATTCCCCTAAATAAACTTCAATCACTTTTGGGTCATTTTGTACTTGATCCATAGTGCCTTCGGTTAATACTGACCCTTGGTGTAGTACCGTGACTTTGCGCGCAATGGAGCGTACAAATTTCATATCGTGCTCAACTACGATAACCGAATGTTTACCGGCCAGTGATAGCAAAAGTTCAGCGGTTTTTTCGGTTTCTTCTCCGGTCATCCCTGCAACTGGTTCATCCACCAGCAGCACGCGAGGGCTTTGCATCAAGAGCATACCGATTTCAAGCCATTGTTTTTGGCCGTGGGATAAGGCTCCGGCATTTTTATAGCGCAACTCTTTTAAACCGATTTGTACCAGGACTTCATCAATGCGGTATTTCTGTTCAGCGGTCAGTGATTTGGTGAGTGTCCACCACACAGCTTTGTTAGAAGCTGTGGCCAGCTCCAGATTTTCATAAACAGTGAGGGCTTCAAAAATAGTTGGCTTTTGAAATTTGCGACCAATGCCGCCGCGTGCAATCTGGTGTTCTGATAATTCCAGCAAATTAATTTGCTGGCCAAAATAAACGCTACCGGTGTCGGGTTTGGTTTTTCCGGTAATCACATCCATCATGGTGGTTTTGCCTGCGCCATTTGGGCCTATGATGCAGCGCAGCTCACCTTCATCTACATACAGGTTAAGGTTGTTAAGTGCGCGGAAACCATCAAAGCTAAGCGTAACGCCTTCCACATATAAAATAGTGCGTTTGCTGGTGTCGAGCGGTTTGCCAAAGTTATCTATATCTTTACCGAAACCATTTAACGCGGTACTGAAATCGGGGTCTTTAACAGGTAACGCCTGTTTTGCATGGGCGAGGATATTCATACGGATTTTCCCTCCGCTGCGACTGTGCCGGAGCTGGCTGCCGGATTGTTTTCATTGTCGAGTGCTTCATGTGCTGATTCAGATTTTTTAGTGCGGCCAAACAAACCGACCAATCCTTTGGGTAATACCAGGGTGACAATGACAAACAATGCGCCTAATGCAAATAACCAGGTTTCCGGTGAGTAGGAGGTAAATAATGTTTTACCGTAGTTAACAGTAAAAGCGCCGACTATTGCACCGAACAAAGTGCCGCGTCCGCCGGTGGCAACCCACACAACCAATTCAATAGAGTTAAGCGGAGAAAATTCACCGGGGTTAATAATCCCGACTTGCGGAACATAAAGCGCGCCTGCAATTCCTGCGAGAACGGAAGAGAAAACAAAAATCCACAATTTGTAGGATTCGACTTTGTAACCGCAAAAGCGCGTGCGGCTTTCTGCATCACGAATGGAAATCACAATGCGGCCAAACCGCGAAGTCACAATATAGCGACATACGACATAAGCGAGCATCAATGCAATACCCGAGGATAAAAACAGCGCTATACGCGTTCCATCTGCCGCAATGGGAAAGCCCACAATATCTTTAAAATCGGTTAAACCATTATTTCCGCCAAAACCCATTTCATTGCGGAAAAATGCCAGCATAAGTGCATAGGTTAATGCCTGGGTGATAATCGAAAAATAAACACCTGTAACGCGTGAGCGAAATGCCAGCCAGCCAAACACAAATGCCAGTAAGCCCGGTATAACAACAATCATCAACAAGGTAAACGCAAAGGAATCAAAACCATACCAATACCAGGGCAGGTGATCCCAATTCAGGAACACCATAAAGTCGGGCAGCTCGGGGTTGCCGTATTGGCCGCGCGCGCCGATCTGACGCATGAGGTACATTCCCATGGCGTAACCGCCCAGTGAAAAGAATGCACCTTGGCCGAGTGATAAAATACCGCAGTAACCCCAAATCAAATCAACCGATAAAGCCAGCAGGGCATAACATAAAAATTTACCAAGCAAGGTGACGGTAAAGGTGGATAAGTGAAAAGGCGAGGAGCTTGGCACCACTATATTCAATAGTGGAACCACAAACATCATGAGTGCGATAAGTGCAAGAACAATTGCACCACCGCGGTCATTTAATAATAAGCGTTTGGTTAGCATGCGATTCTCTCTAGGATTTTGTTTGCGAGTTGTTTCATATCATTCTTCCATTCAGGCTGCTGGATGTTCTGCGAGGATGAGGATCCTCCAAATATTGAGTAAAAAAACAGTAGGAATTTTTAATCGGCAGCAGCGCGCCCTTTTTGCGGGAACATGCCTTTGGGTTTTTTCTGGATAAACAGAATCAGTAAAACGAGTACCAATACTTTGGCGAGTACGGCACCGGCATAGGGCTCAAGGAATTTATTGATAATTCCCAGGCCCATAGCGCTGACCAAGGTGCCCCACAGGTTGCCTACACCGCCGAATACCACCACCATAAATGAATCAATAATATAAGCTTGGCCAAGGTTGGGGCCGACATTAGTTAATTGTGAAAGTGCAACGCCAGCCACACCGGCGATACCGGAACCCAAACCGAAAGTAAGTGCATCTACCCAGCTTGCACGCACGCCGACAGCGCGAGCCATGGTTCGGTTTTGTGATACGGCGCGAACTTTTAAACCGAGTGATGTTTTCTTTAAAATCAGTTGCAGCAAAATAAAAATTAAAATTCCGAAAATTAAAATATAGAGGCGGTTATAGGTGATAGAGAGCACCGGGTTAATAACCAGGGAACCGCTCATCCATTCGGGCAAACTTACGGCGCGGTTTAAGGGCGTAAAAATACTGCGTGCAGCCTGTTGCAGTATCAGGCTGATACCAAAAGTGGCGAGCAGGGTTTCCAGCGGCCTGCCGTACAAAAAGCGAATCACACCGCGCTCAATGGCTACGCCGACAGCTCCCGCAACTAAAAAGGCGGTGGGCACAGCAATAAGCAGACTATAGGAAATATGATTGGGGAATACTTGTTGTACTACCCAGGTTGTATATGCACCAATCATCATGAGTTCACCGTGCGCCATATTGATAACACCCATGACACCGAAGGTGATAGCGAGCCCTATAGCAGAAAGCAAAAGCACAGAACCGAGGCTTAACCCGAAAAATACGCTTTCACCGAAGCGATAATATTGAATAATATTTTCGATAGATTTAAGGGCAGAAATGGCCGTGTTTCTAACGGCTTCACTTTCATCGCTTACCGATGTTTCGGTAAGGGCGCTGCGAGCTTCCGGTTCCAGGGAACCACGTAATTTATCAATAGCGGCTATGCGAATTTTTTCGTCGCTGTCTTTTAACTGATAAAGCGCTATGGCAATAGTCATTGCCGACTTTATAGTGCTATTGTTTTCGCTTTCAATTTGGGTTAACAGAATTGCGGCGCTGTCTTCATCAAGGCCATCTGCCAATAAGCGCTTAACCGCACTCAGGCGAACAGATTCGTCATGGCTGTTTAGGTTCAGTTGTGCCAACAGGCTGCGTAATTGATTGCGCAGGCTGTTGTTTACAGGAATTTTTTTCAGGCTACTGGTATCTGTAGTTAATGCACTTTGTGTTATAGCATCAAAAAAATTACTCCCGTCTTGCTTAAGCGTAACTTTATTAGTTTCGCTATCTGCGTAAAGGTTGCCTTGCTCCAGTGCTGCGATGATTATGGTACTGCGAGGATCTTTTAATTCAGCGAGTTTTTTTACGGTTTCGCCTCGCTCAGATAAGCTGCCGCTCGCTAATTGTTGTACCAGCCCTGCAAAGTCGGTGGGCGCTGCAGGTGTATCTTCTATCTGCGCATGGGTGTTTGTGCACGCCAAGGCAAGGGCAACAATAAAATATTTTAAAAATCTTAAGCTCGGCATCATTATGGTGTGCTCAAAAATATCAGGCATCTACATCAATTAAAATCAAAACAAAACCCTCCCCACTAAGTGAGGAGGGCGAGTTATTACTTGGCAGCAGCACCTAAACATTTTTTAGTTTTGGTGTTGTAGTTACCACACTTCAACGTAATCCAGTCAGACTCCAGGTCTTTACTGCCCTCAAGGTAGTCAGACCATGCATCACCTGGAACCAGGTTTGGTGTTGAAGATACTGTCAGGAATTGACCGTCTTCTTGGATCTCGCCAATTAATACAGGTTTGGTGATGTGGTGGTTCGGCAACATTTTGCTGACGCCGCCGGTCAGGTTTGGTTGCTCAAGGCCGACGATGGCGTCAATCACTTTGGTGGTATCGGTAGTGCCGGCTTTTTGTACCGCTTTCACCCACATATTGAAACCGATGTAAGTTGCTTCCATTGGGTCGTTGGTAACGCGTTTTGGATTTTTGATATAGGATTTCCACTTGGCGATAAACTCTTTGTTAGCAGGAGCTTCACTGCTCATAAAGTAGTTCCATGCAGCCAAGTGACCTACCAGCGGTTTAGCATCCAATCCGGAAAGTTCTTCTTCACCTACAGAGAAGGCGACAACAGGGATGTCAGCAGCACTGATTTTTTGGTTGCCCAATTCGCGATAGAAGGGCACGTTTGCATCACCGTTGATGGTAGACACTACTGCAGTTTTTTTACCGGCGCTGCCGAAGCGCTTGATATCAGCGACGATGTTCTGCCAATCGGAATGACCGAAAGGTGTGTAATTGATCAGGATATCTTCTTGTTTAACACCTTTGGATTTCAGATAGGCTTCAAGAATTTTGTTGGTGGTACGAGGATAGACATAATCTGTACCCGCAAGTACCCAACGTTTTACCTTAGCTTCCTTCATCAGGTAATCAACGGCTGGAATAGCTTGTTGGTTTGGTGCAGCACCGGTGTAGAAAACATTGCGTGAAGATTCTTCACCTTCATATTGCACCGGGTAAAACAGAATACCATTTAATTCTTCCACCACTGGTAATACTGATTTACGTGATACCGATGTCCAGCAACCGAAAATAGCGGATACCTTATCTTTCTCTAACAGCTCGCGGGTTTTTTCAGCAAACAGCGGCCAGTTGGATGCCGGGTCAACCACAACCGGTTCCAATTTCTTGCCGAGCAAACCGCCTTTTTTGTTTTGCTCTTCAATTAACATCAGCACTGTATCTTTCAGTGTGGTTTCTGAAATTGCCATGGTGCCTGACAGCGAATGCAACACACCTACTTTAATGGTGTCTGCGGCTAATGCACTGAATGATGCGATGGATAAGCCGGCGGCGATACCGAGTGCCCCGACGTGTTTTGCTATGGATGTTAGCTTCATGGGTCTATCTCCGATTTATTGCTCAGTAGGTTGCGGTTGCTTGCGTCAATTCGCTTTTAGGGCGCCAGCGGCGTTGTCTGCGTGCCTCAGATCCTCATTTATTGTTCATAAACTTGGTCTTACGCGAGCCAACTCCTCGCTGTCACGCCTGAAATCAAACTGTTGAAAGCAACCTTATTGTTGAGTTAATGATTCACTCGTTTGCTTCCGGTACGGCTTGTGATATTGGTAGCAGCTATTTTTAAAGTAGTGTTACGACAATCACTTTCTATTTGTAAGCAACAAAAGCTTTCTTCCTTGTACGACTTTTGAGTCGATTTGTTGCTGTTGATTGAAACCTGTATTCAATATCTACTCTATTACGAAGTTCATCGTCATGTTCGCCTAGCGGGAATGACAACGCCCTTCCTGGTTCAATCATCCGCTTGCATATTTTTAGCTTCGTAAAGCATATGCAAAGTAATTTTTCGAACTTCTGCTTTACTGGCTTCTATATGCGTTTTCAAATAACTTTTTACGTCTTCAGCGCGGCGCTCAATGATTGTTCGCAAAATTTTGGCGTGTTCATCATAGGTGGCTTGAATACGCAGCTTTTGGGTAAAATCTATACGGCGAACAATGCGCAGGCGCTCGGTGATGTCATGGTGGATACGCGCCATTTCATAGTTGCCAGTAGCCTCAATTAATTGTTCATGAAATCGTTCATCCAGTGCACACACACTGGGGCCGTCTTCCAACCGGTGCTCCGGTGGAACCAGCCAGATACGTTTTAAATCATCCAGATTGGGTGCAGGTTCCATTTCGCATAATTTCTTTACCGCTGCCAGTTCAAGTACAATTCGCACATCGTAAAGCTGTTCAAACTGATTGAAGTCAAAGGGCTTGACTTGCCAGCCGCTGCGAAATGACACACCCACAAAACCTTCCCGCTGCAACCTTGTCAGTGCCTCGCGTACAGGTGTACGGCTTGCTTCAACGCGCTCTGCAATCTCGTTTTCACTGAACCTGTCGCCCGGTAAAAGGCGAAACGTAAAAATATCCTGCTTAAGCTGCTGATAAATACGCTCGGTTAAATTGGGCCGGGGTTCATCCGCTTTTTTCTTTTTAGCTGTTTTAATCATGCTTCTTCCAGTACGACCAGCAAATCGCCGGCATTAACCTGTTTGCCTGGGACGCAATGAATTGAACTGACTTTTGCTGTGCGATCAGCGTAGATAGAGAATTCCATTTTCATGGCTTCAACAATCAACAGTGGCTGGTCGGCTTCTACCAGTTGCCCCGGCTCTACCAATAGTTTCCAAATATTTCCGCTGATATCAGCGGTGACAGCATGGCCATCAACATTAACCGGGTTGGTGCCGATCCTGACTTGCAACGCCGCATCGACTTGCGCTTCTTCGTCGGCTTGCCATAAGGCAACTTCCCGGGTAAATGCAGCCTGTTGTTTGGATTTGAACTCAGCAATGCTGGCGGCATGCTCTTCCAGGAATTTTTCATGCTCTGCAAGGCTGAAAAAACTTTCTTCTATGCGCAGGTTTAATTTTCCTTCGCGGAAGGCTTCACGCTGGGCAGTCAATTCTTCTTCGCTGACTTCGTAATAGCGAACACGGTCAAAGAATTTTAATAACCAGGGTTCATTATTTTTAAAGTCAGAATTTTTTAAGAATTTATTCCAGATGGGTAAGGTGCGGCCTACTAATTGGTAGCCGCCGGGTGAATCCATACCGTAAATGCACATGTATACACCGCCGATACCCACGGTGCCTTCTGCGGTGTAAGTGCGTGCCGGGTTATATTTTGAGGTCAGTAAACGGTGGCGAGGATCGACCGGAACAGCACAGGGTGCGCCGAGATAAACATCGCCAAGACCGAGTACCATATAGCTGGTTTCAAAAAGAATTTGTTTAACCTGTTCTACTGAATCAAGCCCGTTAATGCGACGCATAAATTCGGTATTGCTGGGTAACCAGGGCGCTTTATCGCGCACAGATTGGCGATAGCGTGACACAGCATCCAAAGTTGCAGAGTCTTCAAAGGCCATGGGCATGTGTACTATGCGGCTGAGCACTTTGATATCGCGTGCGTCTGTCAGTGTTCCTTCAATAACCAGCAGTTTTGCAATTAAATCTTGTTGGTGGATAACACGGCTATCGTAATTAATTTGCAGTGAACGAACACCGGGTGATAATTCGATTACGCCTGCAATAGGCGCCGCCTTTAAGGCTTCCATCAGTGCGTATACCCGCAGGCGCAAGCTGAGTTCTAAAATATTATCGCCGTATTCCAGCAAAATATATTTGTCACCTGCCTGGCGATAACTTACCAGTGGGCGATCTGTTGTTGCAGGTAGCGCAGCCACAATACAATCCGAAATAGTGTCTTGCGGTTTAACAATCGGCGACAGATTTATTGCGGGCAGGCCGCTCAGGTTTTCAATGGCTTTATCGGCGGCCAGCTCCAATGCAAGCGCTGCATCAAAACTTAAACGCTTGAAGCGAATTTTATCACCGGGCTTTACCTGGCCGACTTTCCACAATTCGGCTTTTACAATAGTAACGGGGCAAACAAAGCCGCCGAGGCTGGGGCCATCTTTGGTGAGAATGACAGGCATGTCGCCGGTAAAGTTAATTGAACCTACAGCGTATTCGGTATCGTGGATATTGGATGGATGTAAGCCAGCTTCACCGCCGTCACTACGGGTCCAGGTCGGTTTGGGGCCGTTCAAGCGAATGCCCAGACGGTTGGAGTTGTAGTGCACCTCCCATGCGGTTGAAAAAAACATGTCAATGGCATCTTCAGTGAAAAAATCCGGAGCGCCGTGCGGACCGTAAAGCACACCGATTTCCCATTCGTGCAGATAGGTTGGAATTAAACTCGCAGGTGCAGCAGCGGGGGGGAAAACCGGTGCCGGTGTGGTGCAGGCAGAAATTTCCGGGTTGCTGATTGGCAACATATCTGTAGCGCGCAGTGTGCGTCCGGCATGGCCGCCGAATTGGCCGAGTGCAAAGGTTGAGCGGCTGCCTAAATAGACAGGCACATCAAAACCCTTGCGAACAGCCAAATAGCTTCTGCAACCGGAATCTGCTTTGCCAACTTCCAGAATTTGTCCGGCTTTTATGGGAACCGGTGCCCAGAATGGAATTAATTCACCATCTACTTTTGCGGGAGACGGTGCGCCTGTAAGGGCGATAATTGCATCGCTATGAAAGCGTAGGATAGGGCCAACCAAGGTAATTTCCAATGCGGCGGCACTTTCATGGTTACCCACAATACGGTTGGCTAAACGGAATGCGTAATCATCCATAGGGCCTGAGGGTGGCACGCCCACACTCCATAAGCCAACGCGTCCCGGATAATCTTGCACGCTGGTATAAGTACCGGGCTGGATAACTTCAATCACCGATGCCTGGTATCCAAAGCTCGCAAGCTTGTTGGTGGCGACATCACCGCTGCCGAAAAAATCTGACGCAATAATTTGGCGGAGATAATCCAGGTTAGTGGCAATACCGGCCATGCGGGTTTCATTTAATGCGGTTTGCATTTTTGCGATGGCATCAGCGCGGCTGGCACCGTGCACAATGATTTTGGCAATCATGGGATCGTAGTAGGGCGATACTTCGGTACCGGTTGAAACCCAGGTATCGTTGCGTGCTGAGTCGGAAAATAAAACATCGGTTAATACGCCCGGCGAGGGTTGGAAGTCGCGCACCGGGTCTTCAGCATAAAGCCGAACTTCAATAGCGGCACCTTTGGGTGTGATATCAATATCAAACGAGGGCGGTATCCCGGCGGCGGTTAAAATCATCCATTCAACCAAATCTACACCGGTGCAGGCTTCAGTGATGGGATGTTCAACTTGCAGACGGGTATTTACTTCCAAAAAGTAAAAGGCATCGCGGGCAGCATCGTAAATATATTCAACTGTACCCGCTGAACGATAATGGACTGCTTCTCCCAGACTCTTTGATGCAGCTAATAACTTGTCACGAGTGGCAGCAGGTAAATTAGGTGCAGGTGTTTCTTCAACAACTTTTTGGTTGCGGCGTTGCAGCGAGCAGTCACGTTCGCCCAGTGCCAATACATTGCCCTTGCCATCGCCAAAGATTTGTACTTCAACATGACGGGCGTTATCGACAAAGCGCTCAAGGAATACTCCGCTGTCGCTAAAAAAGTTTTGACCAAGGCGTTTTACACTTTCATAGGCATTAATTAATTCTTCTTCGCTGTTGCAGCGCGTTAAACCAATACCGCCGCCGCCTGCGGTGCTTTTTAACATTACCGGGTAACCCAGCGTTGCGGCAGATGTTATTGCTTCCTCCAAGGAATTTAATAAACCGGTACCAGGCGTTAATGGTACGCCAGCTTTTTCGGCAATTTCGCGCGATGTATGTTTCAAACCGAACTGACGCATTTGCTCAGGTGTTGGCCCGCAAAACGCAATGCCTTCGGCTTCACATTGTTCAGCAAATTTGGCGTTTTCAGAGAGGAAGCCGTAACCGGGAATAATGGCCTGTGCGCCTGTTTCGCGCGCTGCGGCAAGAATAGGGTCGGCCTGCAAATAACTTTCAGCAGCGGTGTTACCGCCCAGGCATACGGCAATATCACAGGCTGTTACATGTGCAGAGTTGCGGTCGGCATCGGAATAAATGGTAACAGATTTAACGCCCATTTTTTTCAGCGTCTTTGCAATGCGTACTGCAATTTCGCCACGGTTTGCAATCAAGACTGTGTGAAACATTTTCCTTCTCCGACTTGTATGGTTTGTCGTATTCGCTGTGGGTGCGATTATTTTTGTAGCGATTTGATGTAGGCTCGCCATCCACCTAAATGTGTGATATCCAAAGCACCTTCAACAGCAGCGCCTTCGCAGATAAAACCTTTTACTTCGCGACCGTCTTTTAATGTCAAAGTACCTATGCCCAGGGGCGCAGGAATAAGCGCTACAAAACTGCCGAAGTCTTGTAGGGGCACATCCCATAACTCCACAATAATTTCTGCCCCACTGACACCGGCTTTGCTGCGAATCAATCCCGGTTTTGGCGGTGTTGTATTGGGCAGCGCAAATAAGCGATAGGCATCTGAGGTGAATGTGCTTGTTACAAATAGCGCGTTGCGCTCTTGCAGTTGTATATTCAGCGGCATTCCGGTGAGGTGTGCACCCACAACAGCGAGACGGACATAACCTTGGGGAACTGTTTTTGGTTCTTCGTAAACAGGTGTCGGCCGCGCAGTATTACCCAGCGATAAATTAATAAAGGCTTGCCATTTTTTGCCGAAGGCAGCAAGTGCTGCGTCTTGCCATGCGGGTGCAATTAAGGTGATACCAAACGGTAAGCCATCGTCGCGCAGAGTTGCGGGTAAGGCGAGGGCAGAGCAATCTGCCAAATTCACAAAATTGGTATAGGTGCCGAGCTGGCTGTTAACTGTTACAGGGTCAGCATTTACGTCGGCAATTGTTGGGTGGCGCGGTGATGTCGGTACTACCAGAGCATCTACAGATTTCATGGTTTCCTGAATTGCGCGCGCTAAATCTGCCCTGCGATATTCGCTGCGGTACGCATCTGTTGCAGAGAAATTTTTTGCATTTTCAATAATGCCGCGCACTACGGGATGCATTTCATCGGCATGTTCCTGCATAAAAGTTTCAACGGCAGCGTGCCGTTCTGCAACCCAGGCACCGCCATATAAAAGCTGCGCAAGGGTGAACATGGGTTTGAAATCCAGTGGAATTAATTCGGCGCCTATGGCTTGCAGTTGTGCTATGGATGTATTCCATGCAGTTTCGGCTTGGGCATCACCAAACCAATTGGGGTTTAGTGGAATTCCAAAGCGCGGTCTCGATGGAAAATAACGCGCGGCGTTTGGTACCGTGCGAGAAAAGCCATCTGCTGTATCAAAGGCCTCCAGGATTTGCGCAACTCTTTCTGCGTCCGATACTGTAAGCGCAAAAACAGAAACACAATCCAGGCTGCGACAAGCGGGAACAACACCGCGTGTGCTGAAACGGCCTTTGGTTGGTTTTAGGCCGACAATATTATTGAAACCCGCCGGAATACGGCCTGAGCCTGCGGTATCTGTTCCCAAACTGAAAGGCACCAATCCGCGTGCAACCGCAACCCCGGAACCGGAACTGGAACCTCCAGAAACATAATCGGCCTTAAAAGAGTTGGGCACGGCACCGTAAGGTGACCGCGTGCCCACAAGACCAGTAGCAAATTGATCGAGATTGGTTTTGCCTAGCACGACCGCGCCTGCTTTTTTTAACAGTGCGACAGTGGTGGCATCTTCATCCGGAATATAGGTAAATGCTGGGCAGGCCGCTGTAGTTGGCGTACCGGCAACATCAATATTGTCTTTAACCGCAAAAGGAATGCCGTATAAAGGCATCTTGTCTAATGGAAGGTCTGTGGATTCGAGCGAATTAATCTGTGCATCCAACTCTTCGGCAGACACAATATAAATCCAGGCAGGATCATTAGCGTCCAACTGTGAACGCAAGCTATGTAAGGCATCGCGCGCGTTGATCGCCTGGCTGCGATAGGCCTCAAGCCATTCCGGAATTGTCCAACCAAAAGTCGTTGTCATTATTGTTCCTGCGTTAAAATCTTAAATACCATCTTGAATACAAGATTGCTTTTTTTAGATTTTGCAGTAACTATGCCAACAGAAATTCACGCTTTATAAATGTGCCGCTATTATTTATAAACACGCGCCAAATCAATAAGTTAAATGACTTACCTAACATTTGGTTTTTTTAAAAAAACATCATAGGTGCGAAGCAGGTGCGCTTATGTTGTGCGTTGAAATTTTTGAAAGGAGCTAAAGTGGTGCATTTGGAAAATTGTTTAAAAAGTCATCAAAAGCTTTATGGTGATCGAGATAAAGATATTAGTTTCCTGCAAATTATCGACGGTTGGATTGCTATTCAGTATTGTGGTCCCCTGAATTAAGTGCTGATAGCACATACATAAAGAAGAATAGGATTGAATTTATGGCAATGAACTGGAACCAGCTCTTATGCGCCGAGCGTTTGGGAAAACGCGCTGCCAAGCATGAAGAAGGTCGTTCACCGTTCCATTCGGATCACGACAAGATTATTTTTTCAGGGGCTTTTCGTCGGCTTGCACGTAAAACACAAGTTCATCCTATGGCCACCAACGATCATATCCACAACCGCATGACCCACAGTTTGGAAGTGGCCTGTGTCGGGCGCACCCTGGGTATTCGCGTTGGCCAGGCGTTGAAAGATAAAGGTGATTTACCCTCCCAAATCTGGCCCACCGATATAGGCGACATAGTTCAGGCCACTTGCCTGGCTCACGATATAGGTAATCCACCCTTCGGCCACACGGGTGAAGATGCTATTCGCAGCTGGTTTCAAAAAGACGGTGCAGAATTTTTGGAGGAGTTATCGCCCGAAGAAAAAGATGATATCCGGGTGTTTGAGGGCAACGCGCAGGGCTTGCGCGTACTGACCACCTCTGAATATCACCAGTACCACGAAGGAATGCGGCTGACCTACGCCACCCTCGCGTCTTCTATGAAATATCCCTGGTGCTCAACAGACACTGTATTAAATCATCGGCCTAAAAATAATAAATATGGCGTGTTCCAGTCGGAGCTGGATTACTTCCACGAAATAGCGGCAAAAACCGGTTTGATTGAAAAAGGTAAAAATTGGTATTGCCGCCACCCGCTGGTGTATTTAATGGAAGCCGCCGACGATTTTTGCTACGGCATTATTGATCTGGAAGATGGCCTGGAAATGGGCATTTTGAATTGGTCTGAGATTTATGAGCTTTTGCATCCCGTGATTGCCGATTCTCCACAGCTTGCTGATTTGGAGCGCACACTGAAAAAAGTGAATGATGGTCGCAAACCTGCATTGGTACGCGGTAAGGTTATTGATGCATTTATTAATGCCGGTACAGATGCATTTATTAAGCACCAGGATGCGTTTTTACAGGGCAGTGTTGAAAGTGACTTGATTTCATTGTGCGATCCTAAAGTAATGACCGCCGTTCAAGCCGCTAAAGATCTTGCCAAACAGAAAATTTTTAATCACTCGCGCCGCGTTGAATTGGAAATCGGTGCCTATGCAGTTATCGGCACCTTGCTAAGCACCATTTGTGGAGCAGTGTATGCATCGCTGGGCGATCCCGGCAAAATGACTTATAGGGATAATCGTGTTATGGCCTTGATTGGCGATAATAATTTTCATCCTAATGTCAGTAAGCGCGATAAAAATTATAAGTACCTGGCGCTCATGGCAGTCATTGATTTTATCAGCGGCATGACCGACAACTATGCAACCAATCTCGCCAAGCAGTTTAATGGTATGGGTGATTCCAGATATTAATATGGTAAAGAAATATGTCGTTAAAATAGCCCGCCTGGTGCCATTTTTTATTGTTATAGCAACATTTCCGTTTTTCTTCTTTGGTGGCCCAACCTCAGCATCTACCAAGCTGTTTGGCGTACTTTGGGATTCCGGCCATGTGATTTTTTTTACCGCGCTGGTTTTTTCCCTGCGTAAAAAAATTAATTTGAATAATTGGCGTATTGCACTCTTGATCAGCCTGATTGTTTTTGTGGCCGGTGGTTTGATTGAAATTATCCAGGCCTATATAGGTCGCGATGGTAACTGGAATGATTTACTCCGTGATTTAATGGGAACCTGGCTGGGCCTTTTCTGGGCGCAGCAACCGAGCATATGGGTGTGGTGCGGACGTATAGTTTCATTTGCTTTACTTTTACCCAACCTGGGAAAAATATTATTTGAAGTCTGGTTTCAGTTGTATGCTATACAGCAATTTCCGTTGCTGGCCGGTTTTGAAACAGTAACAGAAGTGCGCGGTTACCGAGACGGTTGCGAGCGTTCTGCTGAATTCCATACCCAGGGAAACTATTCTTTAAAAGTACACTTGACCACGAGTCTCTACTCTGTGGTTAATTTTGACCGGATCATGCGGGATTGGCGAGGTTTTAAACAGCTCGGCGTGGATATTTATAACCCTGACCCAACCGCGCTCACTCTGACAATCCGAATCCATGACGAACTTTATACGAGCACAGGTTGGCGGAACACAGACAGGTTCACCCGGCATTTTATCGTGAAGCCGGGATGGAATTACCTGGTATTTCCTATTAATGAAATACAACATGCACCTGCTGACCGCAGTATGGATATGGCAAAAATTGCTCGTGTGACCATACATTCAACACGCCTGGCTGAGCCGAGGGTGATTTATATGGATAATCTTCGGTTAGAATAACCGCCACGATAATGAAAATCACAAGCCTGTCAGGAGAATAAGAAATGAACATCCTAAAATTACTAAAACGCAGTCTGCTCATTAGCAGCTTATCCATACTGATGGCACCCGCGTTTGCCTTAACCCACATCGCCGGTGGCGATAAAAACCTGCAATATACCGGGCGCGTCGATTTCAGTAATCCTGCCGCACCGCAAATATCCTGGCCCGGCACCAGCATCGCCGGTAAATTTACCGGCGAGTACCTTGCTGTTACACTCGATGATCAGTTCGGCAAGAATTATTTCAATGTCTTTATTGATGGCGATTTTGAGCATCCATTTATCATTGAAGCCAGGCAGGGAGAGAATACCTACGTTGTAGCTGATAAATTGGTGAAAGGAAAACACAGCTTCCTGCTCACCAAGCGTACTGAAGGAGAAGAGGGGGCAACTAACATAAAAAATGTTGTACTGGCTGATGGCGCAACACTGCTGCCCCCAGGTGTGCGGCCAACCCGTAAAATAGAATTCTTCGGCGATTCCATTACCAGCGGTATGGGCAATGAGGCACCTGATGACGGGCCGGATAATATACGGAAAGAAAAAAATAATTTTATGGCCTATGACGCTATTACGGCGCGTAACCTGAATGCGGAGCTGCATGTAACATCGCAAAGCGGAATCGGGATAATGGTGAGCTGGTTTTCCTATACTATGCCGCAATTTTATGATCAATTAAGTGCAGTGGGTGACAACGATAGCCTATGGGATTTCTCGCGCTGGACACCGGATGTCGTTGTTATCAATTTATTTCAAAATGACAGTTGGTTAACCGACCGTGATCATCGTTTAAATCCCAACCCTACCGATGAGCAACGAATCCAGGCCTATATGGATTTTGTAAAAACCATTCGCAGTAAATATCCCAAAGCCTATATTGTGTGTGCACTGGGCAGCATGGACGCAACCAAAGAAGGCTCCAAATGGCCAGGCTATATCACAACTGCCGTAGCGCGCCTGAAACAGGAAAACCCAAAGGAAAAGATGGACACCATTTTCTTTGAATTTACAGGCTATGGGGCGCATCCCCGTGTTAAGCACCATCAAGCCAACGCAGCCAAACTCACTGCTTTTATTAAAGAAAAAATGAAGTGGTAATGAACCGCGAATCCAGGTTTTATTTATTATTGTCTTGAATTGTCTTGATATGTGCCATGAAGGCTGCAACTACATTATTTGCGGTCTTCATGTATTCTAAAATATATGGGAGTTATTGGGCTCAAGCTCGATATTAGGTTTCACCGATTTCGATGACCAGATTTCCCCTTTTATGCCAGGTTTCAGCGTACCTATGCGCCTGGGCAATTTCTTCTATCTTCATGACTCGCCCAATCCCTGGTTTTAACCCCTTCTTTAAATAAGTATGAACCAGATCTTCCAGGTCTTTTTTGCTAAAACCTGGTGTTCCCTGCCTTACCGAGATGTATACACCATTCTTTTCCAATAGCTTTTCTATATCAGCCCTGTTTATTTTCCTGACAGCCGCTGCCGGTACGGCATCAAAAATTAAATCGTATTTTTCAGTCTGGTTCAGATAGTTATTTTTGCGATAATCAATGACGCGATCTGCACCCAGGTCAGAAACATAATTGATATTATCTGTTCCACAAACTCCAACGACATAGGTTTTGGCATCCTTCGCTAGCTGCACCGCAGAACTACCGACAGCCCCGGAGGCGCCAATAATGAGTATTTTCTTCCTCAACTCAATGCTTGCCTTTTTAAGATAGTATTGGGCAAGAAGGCCTCCATAGGTAATGCCAGCAGTATCAATATGCGAAAATTCTGGCGGTTTTTCTATCACAACTCCATTGGTGTTTATTTTTTTATAGTCTGCATAGCAGCCAAATCCAAATCTATCGAACCCGAATACTTCAGTACCTGTTTGAAAACCCCTCACATTTTTGCCACGAGCAGTAACTACACCGGAAAACACCATTCCGAGTACCGGCTGCCGCGGTTTCCTGAAGCCAAGCATCAAACCCATTAACGGCTTCAGATATAGCGGCACATTGAAACCCCGAATATAGCAATCGCTACTGGTAACACATGTTGTAAAGACCTTTACCAGAATGTCGTTACTGCCTATAGCTGGAGCTTCAATGTCCTCAATGATTAGATTCTCTGGTGCACCATATTTGCGGCAAACAGCGGCTTTCATTTAATTTCCCTTATGGCCAGTATTACATTTTATCGTCATAGCAACGAATTTAAACTGCATTGGTTTGGGCCTCTGAACTGAATTCAGAAGGAGATACTTCAAATGCCGAAGCCAGAGCCATTTTAGTGTCAAGCGAACAAGCGCCTTCACCCTCTGCTCTTTGAGTGCTCCTCTCACTCACCCCTGCAATTACAGCAAGTTTTTCTTGCAACCAGTCTCGCTCTTTTCTCAGTGCTATTAATTTTTTAGCTGGTATGTTCATAAACTTTCTCCGTTGGTAGAGAATGGAGAACAAAACATATGCTTTTTCCAATTTTTATTTAACGACAATTGCTCGCCAGGTACACGACAGTTGGTCGTCAAACATGGCTCCGCGAGCAACTGTGGTTTTCGAGTTGTACTTTTGCCATAAAATGGAGTGAAATGGAATAGTAAAAGTGCAACTTAAAAACTCCGTTTGGTTGCCTTATTATGTACGAGCCAAACATGATACGTTAGAGCTTACGACTCAACTTACACTCAGCCAGCCTTCTCTCCCATCCAGGGCTCATGAAGCTTACGACTGCGATTAGTCCTTGAACGATTAGCGCGACGCCAAGACCCGCGAAAATAATATAAACCATTGCCTGGCCATGAAAGACAACAAAAAACACAGCAGCCAAATTACATAGGTAAGCAAAAATTCATAAAATTCCTTCATTCACTTGGCATACAAGAGAGCTAGTTGTTCATCGGCCTTCAATTCGATTTCATTTTGCATTTTCTCATCCCCTGGTTGTAAAAGAGATAGATCTACCTCAAACACAGAAGCAAGCGCCTTACTCGTTTCCATACTCGGCCGATGGCCTTGTTCGATCCGCTGAATAGTTCGGGTGGTCACACTAGCCATCTCGGCCAGCTGGCTTTGAGACCAACTCCTCTTCAATCTCAACTTACAATCATGGTTCTGCCTTTACTGTTTGAGGTGAGCCAAGTCTTGCGGTTTCCAGACCGATGTAAATAACATAAACACGAAACTCAAACGAAACGCCTATGACAACTCAATAAAATCAGTATGTTACAAGCAACCTTCGTACACATGGCACCCAACAACGGATCACGATTCACAGCTGTAACATCATGCATAAGTTCATGATCACAAAAAGCTCTCAACTTATATTAAATTTTTAATATTTGGGTTTTTATATGAATTTATGGAATAAGTAAGTTGTTGTTAACAATCCTTTGTTCCATTAGTATCTGCCGCCAAATAATACATAAGGGACACCGATGGATACCGGTCTGAAATGCATTGGCATAGTTGCTCAATTCCACCAATTACCTGTTGATGAAGAGCAATTAGCTCACCAATACGGTGTACCAGGAAAGCTCTTTGATACCACGGATATTTTAAGAGCCGCAAAAGCCTTAACGCTTAAGGCCAAGGCTGTTTGTGCGACCACTGATCAACTCCTAAAAACACCGCTTCCCGCAATTGTAAAAACAAGGGCAGGTGATTTCGTTATTCTTGCGAGAGTTGCTCAATCTGAAATGGGCAGCTTGGACAAAATATTAATTCATGATATTCGTGATAGTTCACCTAAAATAATTAATTCTGAAACATTCAAAGAGCTTTGGTCGGGAGAGTTAATTCTTCTAACACGACGTACTAACTTAAAAGAAAGCCTTCAACAGGCTTTTGATATTACCTGGTTTATCCCTTCACTCATCAAGTATCGTCGTCTCTTTGGTGAGGTGCTTGTAGCTTCATTTTTCTTGCAATTATTTGCATTGATTACACCGCTCTTTTTCCAGGTAATTATGGATAAAGTATTGGTGCATCGCGGCTTGAGTACTCTTGACGTTATTGCTATTGGTTTTTTTGTCATTTCTGTGTTTGAAGTGTTATTGGGGGGTATTCGCACGTATGTACTGAGTCATTCAACAAATCGCGTTGATGTAGAGCTTGGTGCTCGACTTTTTAATCATCTGTTGGCTCTTCCCATCAGTTATTTTGAATCGCGTCAGGTTGGGCAAAGCGTGGCACGTGTACACGAGCTTCATAATATTCGTAACTTTATTACTGGTTCAGCATTAACGTTAGTGTTGGATTTGTTTTTTACCATCGTCTTCATTGCTGTGATGTGGTATTACAGTCCAAAACTCTGTTGGATTGTATTGGCAACTATTCCACTTTACATAATTCTTTCCTTATTTATTACTCCAATACTCCGTCATCGTCTGGATGAAAAATTCAAACATGGTGCGGTTAATACATCATTTTTAACTGAAGCTGTAACGGGTGTACAAACTGTTAAGGCAATGTCAGTTGAGCCGCAGATGCAACGCAAATGGGAAGACCAGTTAGCCAATTACGTGAATGCGTCTTTTCGCAGTCAGAACTTAGGCAATGTGGCCAATCAAGTTGCAAGTTTAATTAACAAACTTATGACATTGGGCATTATTTGGTGGGGAGCCCATTTGGTCATGGATGGTGATTTAACTGTTGGTCAGTTGGTTGCATTTAATATGCTGGCTGGGCGAGTAAGTGGTCCTATCCTTAAAGTTGTCCAGCTTTGGCAAGACTTTCAACAAGTCGGTATTTCGATTGCGCGCCTGGGTGATATTTTGAATACACCACGTGAACCGAGCTACAACCCTAATCGATCTACCTTACCCAATATTGCAGGAAAAGTAGAGTTTGAACATGTTCGCTTTCGCTATCGATTAGATGGTCCCGTTATCCTGGAGGATTTTAATCTCCAGGTAAGACCAGGAGAAATTATCGGTATTGTAGGGCGCTCTGGATCGGGTAAAAGTACGTTAACTAAGCTTGTTCAGCGCTTATATGTTCCTGAGTCAGGTCGTATGTTAGTTGATGGTGTTGATTTGGCTATGGTGGATACTGCATGGTTGCGCAGGAACATTGGTGTTGTTCTTCAAGAAAACTTTTTATTCAATCAAAGCGTAAGGGAAAACATTGCGTTAGTTAATCCTGCTGCAAGCATGGAAGATATTGTCCGTGTGGCAACCCTTGCTGGTGCACATGATTTTATTCTGGATTTACCTGAAGGATATGACAGCCAAGTTGGTGAACAAGGTTGTAATTTGTCTGGAGGTCAGCGCCAACGTTTAGCGATTGCCCGAGCACTTTTAACCAATCCCCGTATTCTTATCTTTGATGAAGCAACGAGCGCTCTTGATTATGAATCTGAACGAATTATTCAGGACAATATGGTTGAGATTTGCAAGGGAAGAACGGTTTTTATTATCGCGCATCGCTTAAGCACTGTAAGAATTTGCAATCGCATTATTGTCATGAATAAAGGACGAATATTAGAAGAAGGCAGCCATGATCAGTTACTGGATTTGCAAGGATACTATGCACAATTACATAGCTATCAAAATCACTCTCCCATTTTAAAAGCCACTTCTAGTGGAGTTGTCGTAACGCAAACAGGTTCTAGCAGTAAACCCTTTTCGGCGAGTTCTACCGATATTGATTCTTCTGCGAAAGAAGGCGGTGCCGCATGAAACGATGGTTAGATGTTCTTGTAAATGCATGGCGAGAAAGGGCGTCCTTGGGGGATGCTTCCAGGTCAAAAACCTTGGCAGAGTTTCTTCCTGCTGCGTTAGAAATTCAAGAAACACCACCGCATCCGTTAACACGTTGGCTTGGTTTCAGCTTAATTACTTTATTTTCAATTGTAGTGATATGGGCCTGTTTTGGTTATGTAGACATAGTGGCGAGCGCAGAAGGCAAAATTATCCCCAGTGCCCGTGTAAAAATTGTTCAGCCGTTAGCTAAGGGAGTCGTTAAAGCTATCCTTGTTAAAGAAGGACAGTATGTAAAACAAGGTGATGTATTGGTCGAACTAGACCGAACAGTTACCGCTGCTGATCAATCAAGAATGGAAAAAGAATTGCGTACCAGTATTCTTGATTTGGCGGATGCTCATGCTATTCACCAACTATTGATTGCAAACAAAGTTACTGCTGCCAGTTCTGCGCAAATTCATTTAGTTTTAACAGATGATATTAAGTTGACAGAATCTGAAAATACTATTCATCAACAAATGATTTGGCAGCAATGGCAACAATATCAGGCGCAATTGAGTGGTTTGCAAAGTTCCCAACAAAAAGCCGAAGCTGAAAAATCCTTTAGTTTAGAAACCATTAAAAAATTAGAACAAACCCTTCCTATGATAACGAAACGTGCCCAAGGTATGGAAAGTTTATACAAGAAAAATATGGCCGCTGAAATCCAGTTTATGGAGGTTGAGCAAGCCCGTATTGAAAACGTCCAAAATCTTGCAGCGGAAAAGCAACATCAAAACCAACTTGAAGCGGCTATTCGAGAGGCAAAGCAACAAATAAACGCACTTAAAGCAGATGCTCTTAATAAAACTCTTAATATTATTACTGAGAATACAAATAAAGTTGCAACATTGCGTGATGAGCTGACCAAAGCAACCGATGTTAATGCGAAGCAGATTCTATATGCTCCTGTATCAGGGCATGTGCAGGAACTTGCAATCAGTACTATAGGCGGGGTTGTAACTGATGCGCAAAAATTAATGTCCATAGTGCCGGAAGAGGAAGAGCTAGAAGTAGAAGTTCTTCTTGGTAATGACGATATTGGTTTCGTGCAAAAAGATATGTCTGCGGAAATTAAAATCCATACGTTTCCATTTACCAAATACGGTTTAATAGATGCAACTGTAATCAATATTTCAGACGATGCAGTTATTAATGAAAAATTAGGTTTGGTATATGCCATGCATTTAAAGATGCATAAAAACACTATTAATGCTGAAAACAAAGCTGTGAAGTTAATACCGGGTATGGCGGTAACGGCTGAGGTTAAAACAGATAAGCGAAGAGTGATAGAGTTTTTTCTTGCGCCGTTGTTGAAGTATAAGCAAGAGAGCATTCGGGAGCGCTAAGATTTTATGTAATTACCGCAAGTAGTGACTATTCGGAACATTTTGATTTTAGGTTGAGAATATTTTATGAATGATTCTACTGGTAAGGCTCACTTGGCTGAGCAAGATACTAAAACATTAGGCAGTATGATGGGTGAAATTGTATGGTTGATGACTCAATCACCCATCCACAAATTGCTAAGTATAAGTGATTTGGAGTGGTTATTGATGCCTCCTATTTTGCTTAATCAATATAAATTGTTTTACCACAATGGTACGCCAGTGGGTGCCGCCTTATGGGGCTATCTTAGCGAAGAAGGAGAGATGCGGTTAAAGACTGATGGCCGTATTAAAAGAGAAGATTGGGGGAATGGATCTTTAATTAATACTATTAATGGTATAGCGCCGGCACCGGGTGGAACACTGTGGTTAGTAGAATTAATTGTACCCTTTGCTACAACGGAGAATCAACAACGGGATCAAATGTTACAAGATCTGTTAAGTACAACATTAAAAAATAAGCCCGTGAAATTGATGCATATAAACCCAACAACGAGTGTGCGTGAAGAAATTGTGCTTGGAGAACCTAATGCATAAGCAAGCTCTAATAATCCTTAGTATTTTATTTTTGTTTGGTTGTAGTGATCATCAAATGAAAAAAGATGCTGTATTTAATAAGAGCTCTCAGTCTGGTGTGATTGTATTGGGGGTAATACTGGATACACCTTATGTTAATCCTTCGCTAATTTTCAGGAAATACGACCCAAATACTAGCTCGGCATCAAAAAATGAAACATTTATTGCTCAGCCTGAAGGAAGTAACCTTCAGGCACAATTGGATTATCGGGCAAAAGATATTCAGCCTGATGTGTTCGTATTAAATATGCCCGCAGGCCATTGGTTTTTAGAATGTATATCTGCAAGTAAAAACGATGGTAGAACCATTAATAGCAATAGCAGTTGTTTTTCCTTGGGGACTATTGCATTTAAAGTTGAAGAAGGTAGAGCAAGTTATATTGGTGAATATACTATTAAGTCATGGTTCAGTGGTGGTATTAAAATTAAAAAGCTTGCTGATAATGTTGAAAAAGGCAGAGAGAAACTTAAGGGGTTTAAATATGTTGATGCTGATCTTGAATTGCAAAAACCTTCAATAATTAAGTATGAGTGCGTGAAAAAATTGGTTTGGATTAATAGATATGAATGTGATCCTGATCGAATGCAAGTAATGAATGTTGGGGTGAATGTTATTCCATGAGCTATTTTTTAATATGATGGCTGTACGTACTTTAATGAAGGCATTGAAGTTAGATATACATATGATAAGAAAATATATTCCAGTTTTTCAGATATAAATAAATTTGTAATTAATTTTGTGGCAAGCCATATTGGGATTCAGGAGTGAATAAATGGTATATAAAATATTTTATGTGATTGTGGCATGTATCCTCATGTGCATGTCTATCAAAAATTATGCAGCAAACGCTAAGGGTGAAAATAATAGTCTCCCTTATTCACCTGATAAGGTTATGAGTAATCTAAAATTTTTCTTGGATGGAAAAATGTATTGAATAAAAATTTTTACACCGAAGAAAATTTAAAAGAAATTTTTGGTGATTTTTACAAGATTATAACAAAAAACGACAATAATCGTATCATCATTTATTTATCTGATTTAGATAACAAATATATTGATGAAAAAGAAGGGGGGTGTAACGCTGCTTGGAAATAATAGAACTTGTTTTAATAGAGTAATTTTTTCATTAAATTTGAATGATGATGGAAAAATTTCATATATGCGTATTCAAATGTCTTCTTCAGGAAAAGTTCGTGGCTCTGGAAATCATTATATTTACGCTGAATCAATTATAAATACTTTTGGGTCAAAGTTCACTACACGTGATTGGTATCCACTTGAGCCTCCATTAGATGGAGGCTCTGTAGAGCCGAATAAAAAAACGAATGCCTTAGGTAATTTATGGATGGATTATAAGCTTAATAAAGCTTTTTTTGAAACTAATGTCCATGTATTAACAGCAAATGACGCTCAGGTTACCGATATAGTTATTAATATTCAGTTGGTATGAGTGATTTTTCAATAAGATGAAGTTTAATTTTTTTATTGTTTTTATTATAGTGATTTTTGTTATTGGAGCGAATTTTAAAAATAAAGCGAGTGATATATCTAAGCAGTCTTATTGTGGTGTGTCAAGGTTGTGGGATGTAAGAGATTATTTTTTGGGTTTTAATCCGCGTTTTTATGCTGGTTGCGAAAATTATATTCCACCAAAGGTTCGTTTATTAGATGGGCATGCGTTGTTTGCATACTTGCCACCCGATGCATTAGATCATTTAGCGTAATTATGAAATTTAAAAAGCATATGGTTTATTAATAGTATTATCAATTTTTTTGGGTTTTATATGAGTAAAATAAAATTATTATTTTTCTGTATGTCATTTTTATTTATTGCGAATAAATTGTGGGCAAGTGATGAAGGGAATAGTTTCAAAGGAAAATTTGAAATGATAAAACCATATTCTGGAAATGAGCTATTGGTTTTGCTTAAGAAAAATATTGAAAATGATCAGCTATCAAAAAAAGAATTTTATAATACGGCTGGATTGCAGAGTTTGTTTGGGCGTAACTATAATTTCGATTTTTTAGAAAAGGAAGGTGGCCAACTAATTAAGATTAATACTAAAGGAATATATTATACAGAGGACGTGGATGATAACACCCCGCCTGAAAAAATGATCCCATGTTTGAAGTCTGGAGAGATATTTTGGAGAGATAATAAACCAATAGATATTTCATATTTCTTAATTACAGAAGCTGAGTTTTCAAATATTAAGAATAGGAAAATTACAGCAGCTCAAACTGTAGAAGTTTTTGGTAAAAATTTCCTTCTTAAAGAAGGGTACCCAAAACGAAGTGTATCTTTTCATTATGATACGTACAAACTTGAACCAAAAATTAATAGATTAGGAAGTAGTTGGTTAGAATATAAATTTGAAAAAAAACAAATAAGCTATTTTATTGGGTTTAGAACCAAAGGCAATGGCGACGTAATTAATATCCATATTTCAATTAAGGGAAGATAAAAATGCTTAAGGCAACAACTATTGCGTATTTAAATAGCGTTACTGGTGTAAATAAAACATTCACAGCTGCACAATTGAATTATTTGTTTAATGGAGCTAGTAATTCTATTTATTTTTCGGAAATGCTGGATTATGCAGTTGATAATAAAGTTGGTTTTAATATTTCAGCCAATGGTGGGACCTCCTTTGATCCGTCAACAGGAAATATAAATGTTGACTCAGGGGCTCTTGCAAATATTTCAGAGTCGAAGTTTATTACAGTAATCGCACACGAGCTAGGCCATGCAACGTTGCCCTGGGGATATGATTCTTCTAATGACGCTTATAGTGTTCCTGCTAAAGAGGCAGTTAAGGGAAGTCATTATGAAGGAGTTGCGTTAAGTGCTGAATATATAGTAGCCACTCAAATAGGCCTAGGTGTTAATTCGCATCAATTTATGCATTCTGATAATGGCCAATTTGAAAATCAGCCTGGATTGCTAACTGTCGCATTCGATATGGCCGCGCGTTCGCTCAATTTAGATATTACAACTTTGCAATTTGGGTCTTCTGATGCTTTAAGTTTTTCTAATATCCATAGCACTGGAGTGGAGTTTGCTGCATTAAAGACGCTAACTGGTAGTCCATCCACGGCTCCATTAATTAATTACCAACAATACTATGAGTTTTCTGCTCTCGCTAAATATGAGAACAAGGCAATATATGGCTTTGAAGATCTTGATGAAAAAATAAATTGGTCAAAAATTACGCCAGCTAATATCGTGTCTACTGATGTTGGTAACGGAATTGTTCGTTACACTTATAAAAATGTAGAGTTAAAAGACGGTACTTTTTTTTCTCCTAATGGGGAAATTTCAGTTTCTATAGATGAAAAAAATAAAAGAATAATAAGTTCAAGCGTTGGGGCTAATGGTGTAATTAAAAGTAGATCGAAGAAGTATATTTTTTCTCCAGTTAGTTCTGGCAGTAGTGAAAATTTAGAAAATATAGTCGAAGTAGTTGTTTCATACGATCCTAATGGAAGCGGCAAAAAATGGGCCATTGAAAAAATTAATTCAGAATTGTTAGCGGCGGATGCTCAAGCCGCAGCTGATGATTTCATAGCTGGTTTAGATCAGAAAATGCAAGAGCAAATTGCGAAAATTGCTCTTCAGCCTTTAGTGTTTACAATTGATGGTTTAAATTTTGCTCCAGAATTGGTTGATTTTATTGGTGATACTCCAGAATTAAACTACGATATTAATTTTATTCGTAGTGAAGTGGACGGTCATATTCAAAATGTTTTCTATGAAGCAAAAGATGGGAGCGGAAATTATACTCGAATCAATGCCAATGGTTCATATGAAGTTAAAGCTGGCAATATTGAAATTGTAAAAAATAATAATGGTGTGGTTAACGTTAAAGTTGATGATGCCTTCATCCAGCCCAGTGAAGTTGGTTCTATCTTCGGCTCAACTATTGGGAAAGCAATAGCAGGAAATAATCAATTCAATCAAATTATCGTCTCATCTTTTTTTGAGACGCTTGGTGCAAGTATCGCAGATACCTTAGCTATTTCCACAACTGAGGTTAGCCTTAGTCACGCTACAGATATAGCTTTTTCCGATTTTACTAAAGATTTTTCTACCAATGTGACTAATGCAGGTGTCGGTGCTGTGAGTGCTATCATTATGGCTGAACTCACGGATGCATTAGGGCTTGCTAGCGGTGATGCTGAATTTGTAAATACCGTTGGTGGTGCTTACATGAGTCAATTAGTTGCATCGGGTTTCAAGGTTGGCGCCGTTTCACTCCAGGGTGTGAACATTGGGTTTGTTATAGACTCATATATTGGGCAAAAAATTGGTAAAGAAATTTATACTGTGCAGTCAGAATATGGGGCTACTGGTGCAACAGTAGGAACCGCTGTCGGAGCAAGGGTTGGAGCAAATATAGGAAATGATATTTGGCCTGGGGTTGGTGCGATTGTTGGTGCTGTAGTTGGTTATATTCTAGGCGGATTCTTTGGCGATTGGATCAACGGTGACCCTAAATCACAAGCTGAAGTGGTACTAGATCCTACCACTGGAAAGTATAAGCTTGGGCAAAGTGGAAGTGCTAACGGTGCGAAAAAGGATACCGCCATTAAATTATCCAACGATGCAAATACTATTTTGAATGGATTCTTGAGTGCAATTGGTGGTGATGCATATACCGATGGAGCACATAAGCCAAGTACTTTTGGTACATTCAAAAAGAAATTGAGCTTCCGTTATTTTTCAGCTAACGGCAAAAAACATCAATTCGATTTTAGTTCATCGAATGCTGTCTCATTATATAACTATGGCATAGTGCATGAGTTACAACATCTCAAAGTTACGGATGGCAATGTTTATTTAAAGCGAGCTTTACATTCTGCATTATCAAAATTCACATTGACCGATGATGAAAGCAGTGCTCCGGCAAATGCTATCGACAGTATTAGTGGTGCTTTGCAAATTGCCGGTGATTATGAAATGTATCTTGATCACCAGGATGAAATTGATGCATTAATGATTGCAAACCCTGATTCAGCTTTCACCGCAGGATGGATTGTTACATTACAACGCGCTCGTGAAATGGGCTTAATGAATCGTCAGGAGTCGGATCACTATGGTGGTTGGCAACATTTGGTGGAGACCAGAGAGGTGGATGGGGTTACGGCTTCATTAACATCAAGCCAGCTTGCAACAAAGTATGATCGCGTTAATTTTCGATTTGAAAATAACGAGCGCTTGATCGATATAACACGAGCCGATAATACAGTCGTTACTGAACATGATTACATTAAAGCTGAAACTAAAAAAGAAATTAAACTCACAACACAATCAGATTTGAATAATGCTTTATCTAAGATCTATTCTTCAGCCGTAATTACAGGTACAGATGCTGATGATGTTATCCATGCAGGAAATTTGGGTAATGACGTTTTCGGTGGCGCTGGTGATGACCAAATTGTTGGTGGGGATATGGCCGATTGGATTTTTGGTGGCGAGGGAAATGACACGTTAGATGCTGGAAATGGCGATAATAATTTGTTGAATGGTGGTGAGGGTGATGACGTTTTAATTGGTGGTACAGGGTCAGATTGGCTCATCGGTGGTGAAGGAAATGATCTAATCTCTGGAGGCGAAGGTGACAATATTTGTGATGGTGGAGCTGGAGATGATACGTTAACGGGGGGGAAAGGTGCTGATACGTACATTTTCCGTCGTGGTGACGGCGCAGATACCATTTATGATAATGGAATCGGCTTCACCTCTTCCACACTAAGTACGGGTGTATTTATCCCTCCAAAAACAAGTACGGTAATGGATGTTATCGAGTTTGGACCCGGGATTTCTTTAGCTGATATATCGGTAAAACTTGATGCTGATAATCAGTCTGTGGTGATTACTTTGTTGGACTTACAAGGGCAACCGACGAATGATTCTTTGAGAATAATGAATTGGAGTGTTCTGGATAAACGTATTGAGCTTCTACGTTTTGCAGATGATTCACAGAAGAATAATGGTTCAAGTGGTTCACAGGGCACTACTAACGGAACAGCATATTTAGGTGATCTTTTTCCAGCCGGCGCGTCAACAGGTTCTTTCGCGAGTTCCTATACCCCTGTCGCACCACCTGTTACATTATTTCCTAGAGATCCTTTGGTGCTTGACTTAGATGGCAATGGTGTAATTGATACATTGTCGATTGATTCTAATGTTCATTTCGATCACGACAATTCCGGTTTTTCCGAAAAAACCAGCTGGATTTCTTCAACGGATGGTTTCCTTGTGCTGGACCTTAATCATAACGGGGTTATTGAAAATGGCGGTGAACTATTTGGTTCATACACAAAGCTTGCAAATGGTAATTATGCAAAGAATGGCTACGAAGCCTTGGCGCAATATGATCTAAATGGCGATTCTGAAATTAACAGTAGCGATGCTATTTTTACAGACTTAAGAGTTTGGCAGGATTTAGATGGCAACGGAGTTACAAATGCTGGTGAACTAAAATCACTAAATGATTTAAATATTTCCTCTATTAAGCTTTTTTTCTCTGCAAAAAATACATTTGATTCCCACAATGTTTTGCACGAGGATGAAAGTACATTTTCATATGCAGATGGTCGAGAATCCATTAGTAATACTCTATGGTTTGAAACTGATACACGAATTACTGTTCCTGTTAATACCCAAAATGGACAAGGAATTACTATTTCAGAGGCAATTCAAGTACTTCCTGATGTGGTTGGATTTGGAAATATGTATTCATTGCATTATGCGATGGCTCTTGATTCGACCGGCATTCTTCAGCAAAAGGTTGAAGCATTTGTGAATGAAACAGATGCGAATATAAAGCGATCTATGGTCGAAAATATTTTAGAAACATGGTCTGGTGTTTCTTCAGTTGTTGAAGGAAGTCGAGGTGAAAATGCCAATGCCAAGCATGTGGGAGTCCTTGAGTCATTTTGGGGGCAGGCAGCAGCCCAACAAAACCCCAATCCTGCATACGCTAAATTATTGGAAGTGACATACCAACAATTGGAACGATCTGTTTACACCCAGTTAATGGTCAATGACGGTTCATATAGCATATTCAATAAAATTTATTTCCAGAAAATTAATGGAGTTTTAACGGCGGATTTCACTAGGGTTGGTAGCTATTTCGCAGATTTATTTGCCAGTAATAATCCAACTGCCGAAACTCAATTTAAGGAATTGGTAGATGTTGTTAAGGGTATTAATCCCTATGACACGAATTTTATTAAACAAGACTTGTTGAATTCAGTGATGGGTGATCCTCGTTTATCTAATGACAACATAAATACAATGATGAAATGGATTTTTAATGAAGATGATCATATCGTAGGTTCGAATGATGATGAAATTTATGGTTATACTGGAAATGATACCTTGGATAGTGGTGCTGGTGACGATGAGCTTTATGGAGGGTTTGGTAACGATATTTTAAATGGTGGAAGTGGCAATGATTATCTTTCTGGCGACGAAGGTAATGATTATTTAAGAGGGCAAGATGGAAATGATGTGCTTGTTGGCGGAGCTGGTAATGATACATTGGAAGGAGGACAGGGAGATGATGATTATATTTGGGGAAGAGGCGATGGTTCAGATGTTATTATTGATATAAATGGTGATAACCGTTTGATTTTTGGAGAAGGTATTACCGCATCCAATATTAAATGGAATCGCCGACAATCAATGACAAGCCCTGACTCTTTAATTGCAACAATTAAAGACACTGGCGAAACGTTTACTATTACAAATTGGTTCTCTAATTCTTATTCACCACTTGCAACTATTGAGTTACTTGATGGAACTATTTTAGACAAAAATCAAATTGAACTTGATACTCATATTATGTCGGGTACTGAAAATGGGGATTATCTATTTGGGAGTAGCATTGATGAAACTATCACAGGATTTTCGGGTAACGATTCATTATATGGTGCAGGGGGTAATGACAGCTTATCCGGTGGTGAAGGTAATGATTCTCTGGATGGTGGTAATGGTGATGACACTCTCAATGGAGATGATGGTAACGATACATTAAATGGTGGTTCTGGAAACGATGTTCTCATTGCTGGCGCGGGTAATGATGTTTTGAACGGTGGTGATGGTGACGATGACCTCAGTGGTGGTGCTAGTAATGACTCTATGGAAGGCGGTGCTGGTAACGATACGTATCGCTGGGGTAAAGGCGATGGTAATGACGTTATCTTTGATACCGCTGGGCAAGACACCCTTTTAATATCGGAGGGAGTTACATCTTCAGATATCGCCTGGAGTCGTCAAGGTACCGCTCTGATGGAGGGAGATGCGTTAGTCGGGACAATAATGGAAACTGGTGAAACCATCAGAATCAGAAATTGGTTTAACGGAACTTCATCGCAAATTGAATTGGTTAAATTCGCTGACGGGACCGTTTTAAGTACAAACGATCTTGAACTGGCAACCAGAATTATCAAGGGCGATGACAATAATAATAGCCTGAGTGGCACATTATCCAATGACACCATAATGGGTTATGGTGGCAATGATTATCTTTATGGTAATGCAGGAGATGACAGTTTATCCGGTGGTGAAGGTAATGATTCTCTGGATGGTGGTAATGGTGATGACACTCTCAGTGGAGATGATGGTAACGATACATTAAATGGTGGTTCTGGGAACGATGTCCTCATAGGTGGTGCTGGTAATGACTCTATGGAAGGCGGTGCTGGTAACGATACGTATCGCTGGGGTAAAGGCGATGGTAATGACGTTATCTTTGATACCGCTGGGCAAGACACCCTTTTAATATCGGAGGGAGTTACATCTTCAGATATCGCCTGGAGTCGTCAAGGTACCGCTCTGATGGAGGGAGATGCGTTAGTCGGGACAATAATGGAAACTGGTGAAACCATCAGAATCAGAAATTGGTTTAACGGAACTTCATCGCAAATTGAATTGGTTAAATTCGCTGACGGGACCGTTTTAAGTACAAACGATCTTGAACTGGCAACCAGAATTATCAAGGGCGATGACAATAATAATAGCCTGAGTGGCACATTATCCAATGACACCATAATGGGTTATGGTGGCAATGATTATCTTTATGGTAATGCAGGAGATGACAGTTTATCCGGTGGTGAAGGTAATGATTCTCTGGATGGTGGTAATGGTGATGACACTCTCAGTGGAGAT
>Ga0206107_1000221_pt1 | contig 34258 bp, 23 predicted proteins | sample 2B0metagenome_FD_148652 | JGI IMG/M metagenome (GOLD analysis project Ga0206107, IMG submission 148652) | Enriched microbial communities from leaf-cutter ant dump, University of Wisconsin, Madison, United States - 2B0 | ecosystem: Environmental > Terrestrial > Nest > Insects nest > Nest dump...
TCTCATCATATTCATAATGGCTCGTAGTATTATCCACCGTGTTATGAATACTCAGCAAACGGTTTTTATTTACCGCATCATAATTATAGGTAAAGTCTTCATACGCCAGGTTCGCTGCATTACCATTCAGCAATGCCGCCTGTATGTTACCGTTGGCATCAAAGCTCAAGGTTTCCTTATGCTCATTCGTGGCTGCCCACGTATTAGTTGAAGCATTATAGCTGTTGTAATTATTTACTTCCTTTATACGGTTCAACTGATCATATTTATAGCTATGCAAAACAGGCTCACCTATTTTGGGCACATTTATCAGCATGGCCCTGATGTTGCCGTTAAACAAATCATTGCCCCGGTTTATACTTTCAAAGGGCGTAACATTTCCTATGGCGTTATAATCACCTGTAAAATATCCAAGGCCATAATTAAATGCTTGCTTTGCAATTTGCGTATTGGCATCATCGCCGGGTACTATACCCTTCATCCACCCCTGCAGGGTATAAGCATTGGTTACGCTCTGCACCTGCTGCTGTCCGTAAATCGTATTGGCTAAGGGGCCGTGTTTGTAATATCTGTACCAGGCCATCCGTTCCCAAATGATCTTATCCAAACTCACTTCCACATTCACTAGCCTGTTCTCCGCATCATACTCATATCTGTGATAGAACTGGTCAGGCTGGCCGGCCTGGTAAGCAACTTCGTTCAGCGTATTATAACGGTATATTTTATTTTTTGTACGCAATGTTTTTCGTTTCTAAAAATCATTCGTCCCGCTTTCCGCTTGTAGTCCTCTCCCGCAGATGCGGGATCCGGGCTACCGCTTCAATCGGGCGTAGATAACGGCTGCTACCGTTCTTTAAGGCATTTTTTATCTCTATAAAAGTTCAGCATCACAGGTTCTGTTTTTTAATCATTAGCAACACTTCCTACCTGCGATTCCCTTTACATACTTTTTATCAAAATCGTTATTAAAGTCCGTAGAGGTTGCATTGAAAAAACAATTACAGGGGTAAAAGATATTTATTCTTTTTTACCTTCTTCGCTTATGAATCTTCCATTCTCATCAAAATTCTTTTTATAAAAGACCTGTCCACTATCATTAAAATGGAGTGAAGATTTCATTGTTCCCATTGAATCACCCCAATAATCTGCACCATAAAAAACTTGTTTATTGTTCCTAAAATATCTATCACTTTTTAACGCCCCATTATCATGATAAAAATAGTATGCATTCCCACTTGCTTTATCATTATAAATGGGAATCTTTCTATTTAAAAATCCATTATCAAAAAACCAAAACTGTTCTCCATATTGCTCATTTTTTTCATTATACCTATGTATTTCTTTGATTGCCCCTGTTTCATAGAATGAATAAACAATCTTAATGCCTGGAGTTTTCTTGTCTGATAATGTCAGCTCTTTTAATGCCCCACTACTATAATATTTCTCACTATTCATTTTTTTCTCTTTACAGGAAAAAAGAAAAAAGAAGATAAAGAATATCATACTAATTTTTACTCTCATTGATTTGGTTTTATTGGTGTGTTGTATTAGGTTTCGTGGGAATTGTATCAATTTTTCCAGTTTTATCATTTTTACGAAGCGTATCTGTAACTCCTCCATACTTGTTAGTTTTGTAAGCATCAATCCCATCTTGGGGGTGTGGGCCCATTTTACACATTGAACAAACTGTGGAATTAGGTTCAAGTGCCTGCCCTGCTGCAGGAATAATTTCAGGTCGGTCAGAGAGAGAGCCTTTGTACTTATCAACAGTTTGCTCAAAATGTTCACCTAAAATTTCCCCAAACTCTGGGGGTTCCATGCCAATTGGGCTTTTTACATCCATACCTATCAGAATTGGTTCAAAGATTTCATTCCATTCATTCATATCAACCACCACTGTCTTTGCATCTGGATTAGGTTTATCTCCCGTCTGATCTCCCGGATACATTCCATTTCCACTGCCTAAGATCATTATCTGAAAACTACCAGTGTATTGAGGTCTATCAATAGTTTGATTCATTAGCTTTTCATCAGAAGCTGACAGTTTATATGCTCTTCCTGCAACTATCGGTTCTTCTTTTATTTCTATAGGCATTGGAAGCCCTAAAGCATTTTCGTAAATATCTATTACTTGAGTTTTAACCGTATATAGTGTTCCTGTTCCTAATGGGCCGTTATTAGGTATTAAGCCCCATAACCAACCATTTCTTTTTTCATGGCTAACTGAAGTACTTGAAGTAGTGGATGTCGTAACATTTCCCCCTTCACCACTTGTACCCGTTCTATGTACTGTAGTATAAGTTATAGTGGTTGTATAATATTCAGCTTCCTTCCCATCTAAATCAACATTCGCAATTGGAGAATTTGAAGCAAACTGATACGGGGTTAGCATAGGGTATGATTTCGTTAATGGGTCAACAGATTTAAAGCGAACCAATCGTGGATCGTATATTCTAAACCCATAATCATACTGCACGACTTCATTGTCTTTTTCTTTTCCGTTGAAGCTATATCGGTAGCCAATTGCAGCATTGTATTTTCTACCAGGCATCTCAAATCCGCCCGGATAAAAATCCGTTGCACTCACTACATCTGCATTGTAATAATCCACCATTCCATCGCCGTTTGCATCAACGCCAATCTTCTTATCTGATACCACTGCATTTACATTACCTACCTGATTACCCCCTTCATAATGCTTATCTCCTCTTATAAATCTACCCATTTCCACCGTAGGCTCAACACACTGCACATCAGTCTTAACATTATATATACCGATCCTGCTGCTACCATATAAATGAAGCTCTGTTTGTGTAATATCCCCACCATTGGTTGCCGCTTCGCCAGATACATAAATGCTCATCACATTGCCACTCGCATCTCTTACATAATAAGTAGTTTTGGTAACATTGTTTATGGTAACTGCCTTTGTAATTCTATTGCCCGCCGCATCATACGTATAATTAATATCCGTTCCATCCGTCTTGTGTATATGGCTTATCTTGCCATATACCGTCCATTCTATTAAACTTATATTCTCTTTTGCATCGGATGTAAGATTACCTATCTCATCATAAGTGTAGTTATCCGGGCTCTCATCTTTTATATCCTCCGTATAGCTTCCACCCGCATTATCTTTTACATAATTCAGCCTGTTGGTTAAACGTGCAGCATCCCCTGGCACTACCCCTCCGGGTATATAGGTTTTCCTCATTCCGCCGGATGTATAATAATCATATTTATAAGTCAGGCTATCCATTGACAAACCATGTACCGCAGTGGCGCCGTTTCTCAGGTATCCTAATATGTTCCCATTCGCATCGTAGCTTATTCTTTCATTGTAATCCTGCGATGCCGCTGATGGATTTATTACCGTATTATTCATTGTTGAAACGCCTGCGTACGTATTCATCGCTACAATCCTGTTCAACTGATCGTAACGGTATCCATACAATTGCGCACTTCCAAGCTTGGGTATATTCACCAGCATAGCCCGGATATTCCCATTAAACAGGTCGCCACCGGTATGAACTCCGTCCGTTGGGTTGGGTAAATTATTATTAACTACCCCAAAAGCATTTACCGTTGTGTTGATCTGTTTATAATCTCCTACAAAATAATTCAGACTAAAGCTATACGCATCTCTGGCTACAAGGCTGTTGGCACCTCCTATCTTTCCATCACCGCCCATATCATAAGTCCCGTCGCCTATATCCGTACTGTTTACTCCCTTCAACCAGCCCTGCAAGGTATAAGCGTAATCAATACCCTGAACCTGTTGTTCTCCCAATACCGTTCTTGCAAGTGGCCCATGCTTATAGTAACTGTAACCTGCATCGTTCTCCCAATAAATATAATCCTTGCTCGTCTTTACATTCACCAGCCTGTTCTCCGCATCATACTCATATCTGTGATAAAACTGGTCAGGCATTCCCGGCTGGTAGGCCACCTCATTCACTTTGCCGCTGATAAGATCATATTTATACACCAGCTTCTTCCAGCGGTTACCGCTCGGGTTGCCTTCCCCGCAATTAATTGCGCCCATACCTGTTTTATAATCCTGCAACAGCGTATCCACGTTTCCGTGTATGTCATAAGAATAGAATGTAGCCGCATCCCAAAGGTAATTAGCATCATCCGTATTCTTTACATAAGTATAGCTTACCCGGTTCCTCAGGTTCTGCTGGCACAAAACATTATTGGCAGGATCGCTGTTATCGCAAAACGGCTCCCAGGCCTCATCATATACCGTTCTGGTGATCTGCTCTTTTGTTTCCGAAGTGTTTGAGGTGGTTAACCAGCTATCCAGATTACCCACATCCTGGCTTATTGCCTGGCTCATTAACGGTTCTGTACTTTCCTTTGGCTTCTCACCCACTTCAGTTATACGCCCCAGTTCATCATATAACGTATAGCTATACCTGCGAACGTTATTGGTTACTTCCGCCTGCTTTGCATTCTGGCTTACTGCAAGTCTGCCGAGCCTGTCGTAGTAGAACTTGCTCAGCCCCCCATCAGGCGTACTCTGCGCCACCACCTCGTTCAGCGTATTGTAACGGTAGTTCGTTGCCAGCGTATGCGCAGGCACTTTCCGGTTGTTTGCTTCCGGCTGGCCATTCAATACATTAGCCCGGTAATTCTTCACGGTTGTGAGGTCGCTACCACTTAGCTTGTGTACTCCCTCCGGCGGTACAGTCTTCACCAAATTCCCCGCCTGGTCGTAATAATACAAGGTATAATGATACTCCGATGTGTTATACGTTGCCGTTAGTGTTTCATAATTCCCTATGGATAGGCATTTATTATGATACGCCGTATCAAACACATTCCGCAAACTGTCCAAATAATATTCATACTGTTCTTCCGCAAAACCCAATGCCGTATTAATCAGATCTCCGCACAGATCCGTTACCAACGGTACATCGGGCGATACCGGATCACTCAGCCCGCAAAGCAATGGCCCGCTGTACGAATACTGCTGCGGTGTATCCCTAAACACAAGCTCCACATCATCTCCCGGTGAGCATATCCTCCCGGCTCCGGGCCACAATGCTTCATCGTATATATCCTGAAGCCCCTCATAATCCAAACTCACTCCCATGCACAGGTTAACCCACGAGGTAAAATCCGTTTCACAATCTCCCGGCAATCCCTCCGGATGCATCATGTAATAAGCCAACTTCAAACTCTGAAGCACTTCCCCGTCGTTTATATCTCTTGTGGTAGTATCCAACGTCATCAGCGCACAGTCAGAACTGTTCGGGCAGTCTTTCAATATCCTCATTACAGAATTATAGCTCATCTCAACCATGCCCTCTGCTCTCAGCTCTGCATTAAACAAATACACAAACAACTGTTTCCCCGCTGTTTTGGGTAGTGTAAGTTCCCCGCAAAAAACCTGAGGCATTTTTGATATAATGTCATGGTACTTATCGCAGTTCGACCGGCACACATCTATATACTTATAGCACAGCACCTCATAGTAATTAACAATGTCATCGTACGTAAGCGCGGTGCCAAAATGAGCATTGAACAGCGCCGTAAACGCATCGCGGCAATGTTCCCCAAACTCCCCATTCGGGTTGGGATGATCTTTGCCAAATTGTTCTAAGAACTTTTCCAACTGGGCACAATCCGTTATCATTATCTGCTTATCGCAGATATTCGGAACTTTGCCGCACTTCTCTTTATACAAATCCATTATCTTATCTATATCGTAATCCGTTCCGTAATACAGGTTAAAATACTGGGTGAACTTTATCTTGCAGCTATCCTCCGTATATACCACATGGCTCTTAAAATCGCCCAACAGCGCCAGCAGCTCATCGCAGCTATATACAGGATCACAAACCTTTAAAGGTTCCTTGCATACAAGCAAATACAAGGCGGCTATCTGCGTATAAGTGTAAGGTGTACCCATATAACGATTAAAAAATGTACGTCAGGCTTCATATTCCTTGCCGTCATTCGTCCCGCTTTCCGCTTGTAGTCCTCACCCGCAGATGCGGGCTGCGGGCTACCGCTTCAATCGGGCGTAGATAATGGCTGCTATCGTTCTTTAAAGCATTTTTTATCTCTATAAAAGTAAAACATTGCAGGTCTGTTTTTAAATCCATCAGCAATATTTTCCTTCTTCATTTTTATTTTTACGGTTGCACTGAACACCCAATTATAGAAAGTTCATAGAGGTGCCCCGCACAACTTAGCGCTGTCTTCAATTTTTATGAGTTCCGTAAAATGCGTGTAAGATATGGTTTAAAAAATGGTTGAAACGTGCTTTAAATCTTCGTTTCTCAATTCCCCGGTTGCCAACCCGGGAATTGATTTTTCAGGATTGGTTTATAGTTGAAAATAGTGAAAGAAAAAAGGGAACCAATCGGCTCCCTTTTTTATTATTGAAATCAGTTTATCGGGTTTCCTTCTGTATCTAACTCAACAATATCATAACCGAATTTTTTAAGCCCCGGAAGTATGGAGGCTTTATCGCCTACCAGTACGATGTTAAATTTATCGTAGGTAAGCCATTTTTTTGCCAGTTGATCTATTTCGGCTTTTGTGATGGAAGATAAGATCCGGTTTTGAACCGTAACATAATTGGATGGCAGATCATAATCGAGCAGGCGTTTTATAAATGCCGCTTTTTGATTGCCGGTTTCATACATCAGCGCATCGCGCTGGCCAATTGCGTTTTTTGTGAAGCTGAGCTGATCGTTGCTGATGCCGTTTGCAACATAGTCTTTGATATCGGCCATTAAAACGCTGAGCGCACTATCGGTAGCATCCGATCGAATTCCTGAACTGAAAGTAAAAGATCCATCGTATTCGTTGCCATTGAAAGAGGAACGTGCGCCATAGGTCCAGCCTTTGTCTTCGCGGAGGTTCATGTTTAAAATGCTGTTGAACCCGCCACCCAGCGCAAAGTTCATCAGCCCTGCCTTATAATATTCGCCGGTGGCATCGTATTTAAGATGGGTAAGGTACCCAACCCTGAATTCTGTTTGTGCAGCATTGGGCACATCAACAAGATAAATTTTTGTTTTGCTTATTTCCGGTGTTTTTCCCGGCGCCTGCGGAAGGTTTATTTTTTTATTGGGAAGCTTGCTGAGGAACTGGAGCTTTGGAAAAATTTCCTGTTCTGTTACATCGCCAACAATTACCACTTTGGTACCCTGGCTGCCCATCATAGTGTGGTAGTATTGCTCTACATCGGAAAGGGTTAAGCCTTTCACAGATTCTTCGGTACCTTCCTGTCGGGTGCCCCAGATTGACCCGTTTCCATAATTCACCTTATCGTAAACAGCGCTTGCTATTGCCCTTGGTGTAGCCCGGTATTGTTTAAAGCTTTCAAGCGCCTGCTTTTTATTCCTGTCGAATGCGCTTTCGGTAAATTTTGGCTGAAGGATTCTTTCTTCCAGCAATTCAAGCGATTTATTAAGGTGTTCTTTTAAGCATTGCATAGAAAAATTAATGTTATCCAGATCGCTGGATACCCTTATGCTGCTTCCTAATTTTTGTAATTCGAGCGAAATGTCTTCGGCGCTGTAATTTTTGCTGTCTTCACTAAGCATATCTGCAACAAGCGAAGAAAGGCCAGCTTTTGAAATATCCGAAGCCTGTGCAAGATGCCCTCCCGGTATGGATACCAATACGGTTACAACAGGCAGTTCCGTATTTTCGGTGCCAATAAATTTTATGCCATTGGGCATTTCCTTTTTCCAAACCGGCGGAACTTTTACCACAGGGTTGGGGCCGTTACCGGGCATTTTATTCCTGTCGAAATTGTCGTTGCCCTTCACATACTTTAATCCGTCATAACCATAATCCGGATGATGGTATTGTGTTTTATCAATTTCGTAATTATCAGGTTTTGCAGGAGTATGATCTTTCTTAGTGAGTACAGAAACATAAACGGCCTTTTTATTTCTGATATATTTGTTGTAAACCCTCATCACATCTTCCTTTGTGATTGAACGATAATTATTGAGGAGGGTTCCTATCATATTTGGATTTCCGGCAAAGGTTTGGAAAGCGGCAAGCTGGGATACTTTGCCTGATACGCTTTGCAGCCTGTTGATGTATTGTGCTTCTATGCCACCTTTAAATTTTTCAATATCATCGTTGGTTATGCCCCTTTTTTCAAATGCGGCAAGTGCATCATTAAGCATTGAATCAACCGCGGAAAGCGATGTTCCGGGGAAGGGCCTGATGGTAAAGCTAAATTCTCCGGCAAGTTCGCTGGTGCTGCTGTAGGCGTTTGCCCTTAAGGCTTTTTTTGTTTTCACCAGTTCCTGATACATTACCGAATTGATTCCCTGCCCAAGTATCTGGGCAAGACATTCAAGCGGAGCCATATCGGCATGGTATAAAGGTATGGTTGGATAAGTTACATCCAGTTCCGGGAGCTTGGCATAGTTGTCGGTATAAGAAGCATAACGGTCTTCATTAATCGAAACCGGATCAAGAATGGTTTTTTCAACTTTTGGCCCCGATGGGATGTTTCCAAAATATTTTTCTGCATATTTAATTACATCGGCAGTGTTTACATCGCCGCCAACGGTAAGGGTTGCATTGTTTGGCCCGTACCAGCGAAGGAAAAAGTTTTTCAGGTCGTTTACGGTAACCCTGTTCAAATCTTCCACATATCCGATGGTGAGCCAACTGTAAGGATGGCCGTATGGATAAAGATTTTTAGCGCCGGTTTCACCTTCCAGGCCATAAGGCCGGTTATCGTAATTCTGGCCCCTTTCATTTTTTACCGTACTGCGCTGGTTTTCAAATTTTTCCTGGGTTACGGCATCCAGCAGGTATCCCATCCTGTCGGCCTCCAGCCAAATCATTTTTTCGAGCTGGTTGCTGGGAACGGTTTCAAAATAATTGGTTCTGTCGCGGTTGGTTGATCCGTTTAAGGTGCCACCGGCATCGGTAATGATTTTAAAATGCTCTCCCTTTTTCACATGATCGCTTCCTTCAAACATCATGTGTTCAAAAAAGTGTGCGAAACCACTTTTGCCAATTTCTTCCCTTGCACTGCCTACATGATAGGTAACATCTACGTGCACAATCGGGTCGCTGTGGTCTTCGTGTACAATAATGGTAAGGCCATTGGGCAATACATATTTCTCGTATGGAATTACCAGTTCATTGTCCTTTTTTGATACTTTTTCAATAAATTTTGCCTGTGCACAGGCATAGCCTGCAATAAACAAAAAGCAGGCGATGGTTGTAAAATGTTTATATCTCATATTTTTATAAAGTGATTGCTTTAAAGTTAACTAAACATTGAATGAATATTACACCATTTTTATAAATGGCTTGATGCTTTATACTTTTTAGGTATAAATATTTTTAACGAATATTATTCAGTTCATTCTTTTTTCATATTTAAAAAATAATGAACTTAGAAACGGCAAATACGTAAATGCTTAATATTTGCCGGGTTTATTTTGAACGAAAGGGTTAGCTAATTATCTCCATCCTGTGTTTGCCTAAATCATTATCCGGTTTTTCCGGATGATGGCTATTCTGTAAAACACTTTTCTAATAATTTCTGAAATCAGTATATGAAATACCTGAACAGCAGATTGTTTCGGGAATAGTAACTGGTATTTGTATTTCCTTAAGGAGTACAGATAGCGAATGTTTACAGGAAAATTATGTTGAGGAAATGAGGTATAAATGAGATTTATTGGATGGGGTGAATCCTTTAAATTATTCATCCTTATGAAAATCGGGTGGTTGCCTGGAGGAGGCGCCACCCTCTTTTTAAAGTTTTATTTCTTCGAGGCTGGCATCAAAAAAGCGGAATTCGGTAAGGTGGTTGGAGGTGTTGGGTTTAATTTTTATTTTTTGCCTGAAATGCCAGCTCCACTTTAAACGGCGCGATGGGAAACCACAGGTAAGGTGCGAGTATAATATGGGATGTACCTCAATGGTAAGCCCTTTATGTTTTTGCATAATGAGGTACGACAGGTTTTTGAAAATTTCATCTTCCAGAATTAATGTGGAAGAAACCTTACCGGTACCATTGCAGCTTGGGCAAACCTCGCTGGTGTTGATGTTGGTTTCGGGCTTCATGCGCTGGCGGGTAATTTGCATCAGCCCAAATTTTGTTATGGCTAATACGGCATGTTTTGCCCTGTCGTAACGCATAAACTGGTTCATGGCATCGGCAACCTTCTTCTTATTCTCTGCCAGTTTCATGTCAATAAAATCAACCACAATGATTCCGCCCAAATCGCGTAACCGCAATTGCCTGGCAATTTCTTCAGCCGCTTCCAGGTTGGTTTCCAGTGCGTTTTGTTCCTGGTTGTTGCTTACGCTTTTGTACCCGCTGTTCACATCTATTACGTGCAGCGCTTCGGTATGTTCAATTATTAAATAAGCGCCGCTGGGAAGGTTCACGGTTTTACCAAATGCAGCTTTAACCTGTTTGGTAACGCCAAAATTGTCGAAAATAGGCTGTCCGTTATTGTAATAGGCAACTATTTCGGCTTTCTCGGGGGCAATGCGTTGAATGTAATTACGGGTATCAGAAAAAATACCTTTATCGTTCACCACAATCTTATTAAAATCTTCATTTAAGAGATCTCGAAGTATGCTGGTTGTTTTTCCCTGTTCACTTAAAATTCTGGCGGGTGGTACAGCTCCTTTGAGGTTCTTTTGAATAATTGCCCAGGTATTGATCAGGTTATTTAAATCGCTGTGCAGCTCGGCAGTATTTTTTCCTTCGGCGGCCGTACGCACAATTACACCCAGGTTTTTGGGTTTTATGGCTTCAATAATTTTGTGAAGCCGTTTTCTTTCGTCGGAAGAATGAATTTTACGGGATACGGCAATGATGTCGTTAAATGGAGTAACAACCACAAACCTGCCCGGCAGCGAGAGTTCACAACTTAGCCTGGGGCCTTTGGCAGCAATGGGTTCTTTTAATATCTGTACCAGGATGTTCGGCTTACCATTAAGTACTTCGGTAATTTTTCCGGTTTTTACAATTTCAGGTTCTACCCTGAATTTTGAAAAATCCATTCCTTCGGTACGGTTGTCGTTTATCGACTGGCTGGTAAATTTCAGGATCGATCTGGCATAGGGGCTGAGATCGGTATAGTGCAGGAAGGCATCTTTTTCAAAACCAACATCCACAAATGCCGCATTAAGGCCGGGGATCAGTTTTTTTACTTTTCCGAGGTACAGATCTCCAACGGCAAAACTTGCATCTGCTTTTTCGCTATGCAGTTCAACCAGTTTTTTATCTTCCAGAAGTGCAATTTCCACACCCTGGGGGTTAGCATTAATGATAAGATCTTTTGTCAAAAGAAACAATTTAAAACAGGGCTAATACGGAAGCCTGAAAACATATATAACTGCAAAAGATGCAATTATAGTATGCAAAAAATAGAAAGGGGCCTATAACCCCAATAGGAAATGGGGGAAACTATTTCTTCTTATGACGGTTTTTTCTTAAACGCTTCTTCCGCTTATGAGTAGCGATTTTATGACGTTTTCTTTTTTTACCACAAGGCATGACCAAGTAAGTTTTGTTTAACAATATGTTTATTAGGTAAAGGCTATTGGAGGCTTTTAATTCGCTTATCTGCTTCTTCGGAATAATGCGGATTATTGGCCAGCCTTTTACTGATGTTGTACCATTTTATTGCTTCAGCTTTGTTGCCTGTGGCAGCATAAGCATCTGCCATATAAGCAATTGCTTCAAGATTGTTGGGCTGCTGTTTTACCACCCGGTTAAACCGGATCAGGGCCTTATCGTATTGCCCCGAAACCATGCCGCCAACTCCAAGCAAAAGTTGTGCTTTCATGTTGTTGGAATCCTTTCTGGAAACGGTCAGAATTTCCTGTATCCCTTTTAACGTTTGCTGTGGATCTGCAGAACGGCTGTAGCCAAAAATATAGCAACTGCCAAGCCCTAAACGCAGGTCGTCGTTTTGTGGATTTACATTAATTGCACGCTGAAAAAGATCTATCGCTTGCGCGGTTTCCCATTCCTGTTTGGCCCTGTCGGGCTCTGCACGAAGCGCCTCCAGAAATAATTGGGCTGCGAAGTTGAGGTTTTTTTCTGAATTATCCAATTTAGCAGCTTCTCCCTCGTAAAAAAGAAAAGGTTCATAAACTTTAGCCGAATCTCTCCAGAAAGCTGCTAATGCCGAACTCTTTGCCAGCCCGGCAGGTAATTTATCTAAGGAATCCAGTTTTAGAATTGCCAAAGAAGATAACCCGGCTTTACGGTTAATTATAAAAGTATCAATATCAAACGAATGAATATTTTCCGCGAGGTTGGAAACTGATGGTTTGGGAGGTTCGCTGGTTTTGCCGAAAATAAAAAGCAGAAAAACCAAAGCCAGCCCCGATGCAGCAATAATGAGTTGTTTTTTCAAAATTTATATCCCTTTTGGGATGCAAATTTACTCACTCTTCGTCATTGTCGTCGGCTATTTTAGGCTCCTGTTTAATATCCGCACTTTTGATCACCTGTACAAACTCTTTAGCAGGTTTAAACGCAGGGATGAAATGTTCGGGAATATTTACCGCAACATTTTTCTTGATATTTCTTCCGATTTTTGCGGCACGTTTCTTTATGATAAAACTTCCAAAGCCCCTGATATACAGGTTTTCACCAGCAGCAAGCGAAGCTTTGATCTCCCTGAACATGGTTTCTAACGTTACAAGCACATCTACTTTTGGAATACCGGTTTTGTCAGAGATTTTGTTAATGAGGTCTGCTTTTCTCATATAAACGAAATTTGAAAGGTAAGTTAGGCATTTCTTCCGAAAACCCAAAATAAACTTATGATTATCAATAGGTTTCAGTTTAAATTCAATTTACTTCGTAAAAAATGACTGAAAAATCCGGATTTTTTACCCATTCTCTGCTTCGCTGGAACCGGAATTCCAATAACCGGAAAATGCCCTGGAAAGCCGAAAAAGATCCCTACCGGATATGGTTAAGCGAAATTATCCTGCAACAAACAAGGGTAGAGCAGGGATGGGATTATTACCTTCGATTTATTAAAAAATACCCACACATCCGTGCTTTAGCAAAAGCAAATAACACGGATGTGTTTAAACTATGGGAAGGGCTTGGCTATTATTCCCGTTGCAGAAACCTGATTGCTACCGCACAATATATATATGAACAGTGCAATGGGGTGTTTCCCTCTGTCTATTCCGAAATTCTTGCACTTAAAGGAATTGGCCCATATACTGCGGCTGCCATTGCTTCTTTTGCTTTTAATCTTCCGTATGCCGTAGTGGATGGCAATGTGATCCGGGTACTTTCCCGTTTTTTTGGCATTCAGGAATTTGCAGATTCTTCCGAAGGAAAGAAAATTATTTCCACATTAGCCGAAAAGCAACTATATAAAAAAAAACCGGGTGAATACAACCAGGCCATTATGGATTTTGGCGCAGCGGTTTGTAAACCCCGCAACCCCCTGTGCAGCCTTTGCCCGCTTGCTTCGCAATGTGTTGCATTAAACGAAAAGTTAGTTAACGAACTACCCCGCAAAAAACCGAAAAGAGAAAGGAAAAACCGGTATTTCCATTATCTGGTAATTGTACAAAATAACAAGGTGCTGGTTCGGGAAAGAACCGGAATGGATATCTGGAGGCATTTACACGAATTCGTACTGTTTGAAACTGAAAAATTGTATCCTGCTAAAAGTTTCTTCAAAAAGTTTGGGCACAGGCTTAATTCGGAGATTGGTTATGCCGGCCTGCAAAGTTCTTCCGAAGTTTATGTGCAACAGCTTACACATCAAACGGTTCATGTACGGTTTATGGTTGTAAAACCGGTAAACAAAATCAGCATACACGGATACCGGATGGTTTCCTTCCATACATTGCAGAAGCTTGCCTTTCCTCAGGTAATTGCCGGATGGATAAAAAAAATGCCTGTCTGATCTTCACGCTAATATTGCACAAACTGCTGTTAAAATGATTATCTTTAAACCCGTTACCAACGAAATCATAAGGCAGGAAATATAAATTTGATCGCATGAGAGGAGTTAACCGGGTAATTTTAATTGGTAATCTGGGCAAGGACCCGGATATGCAGTTTCTTGAAGGAAATATTGCCGTGGCAAAATTTTCCCTGGCCACCACCGAAACTTTTAAAGACCGCAGCGGAAAACTTATTTCTCAAACGGAGTGGCACACCGTGGTTTTATGGCGCGGCCTTGCCGAGCTGGCTCAAAAATACCTGCACCGGGGAAGCCTGGTTTATATTGAAGGCCGGTTGAAAACCAGGAGCTGGGAAGATAAAGAAGGCAATAAGAAATTTGCTACCGAAATTATTGGCGACAACCTCATTATGCTCGATAAAAGATCGGATGGAAACCTGCCCAATACCGGTATGGATTTTATGGGGCAGGAAGGAGGCATTGGAGAAATTCCTTCGGAGGTAAAGCCCCCTTCAAATACCGATCAGCACGATCAGTAATTTTCTAACAAAATAATTCGCTTTGGATTATCATTCGGTTGCACCTTTCCATCTGCTGCTCATAACCCCTGCCGTTACCACGGGATTAGTTTTTACCAGCATCATCCTGCTTATTGTTTCCTTTCTGATGTCGGGGAGCGAAGTGGCTTTTTTTTCGCTTACCAATAAAGATATTAATGTATTAAAAACCCGCCAGCAACCGGCATTCCGGAGAGTGGTAACCCTGATGGAACACCCCAAAACACTGCTGGCGTCCATGCAAATTACCGGCAGTTTTGTGAACATAGGTCTTATATTGTGTGTGAACACCCTTGTAGATGAATGGCTGGGAACTCAATTTGGGTTCTGGATTTTATTCTTGGTGAAATGCATCAGCCTGATTATCCTCATCATCATTTTTGCCGTAGTGCTTCCCAAAGTGTGGGCTACCCACCATAAAATCTGGTTCGCTTCCATGGCGTCCTTAATTGTGGAAATTTTCAACAGCCTTTTTTTTAACCTCAGCAAAAGAATGGTCAGGTACACCGACAGGATTGAAAAACGCCTGCAGTCGGGAACTACAAATACACCCAATGAAGATAACCTCGATTATGCCATCGATTCACTTCCCGAGCATGAAGCTTCGGTTGAAGAAAAACAAATCCTGAAAGGAATCAGGAAGTTTGGCGGTACCATGGTAAAACAGGTAATGCGTACACGCCTCGACGTGAGCGGCATCGAACTTCAGACCAACTTTAGCAACCTTGTTAAAAAAGTTGGGGAACTTCATTACTCCCGGTTGCCGGTTTACCGGAATAACCTCGATGATATTGCCGGTATGTTGCATACCAAAGATTTGATTGCCCACTTAAATGAACAGTCCGATTTTAACTGGCACCCCCTGATCAGGGTACCGCATTTTGTACACGAACAAAAACTTATTGAAGACCTGCTGCAGGAATTTAGAACCAACCGCATCCATTTTGCCATCGTGGTTGATGAATTTGGCGGCACCTCCGGTATTGTAACCCTCGAAGATATTATTGAAGAAGTGATTGGCGATATTAAAGATGAGTTTGATGATGAAGAAAGCGGAAACAAAAAAATTGATGATCATAATTATATTTTTGAAGGCCGAACAATGATTAATGATGTAAGCAAAGCCATGAACATTCCCGTTTCTGCTTTTGATGATGTTAGGGGCGATAGCGATTCGCTTGCCGGGTTGGTGCTTGAAATTGCCGGTGAATTTCCGCAGATAAATGCAAATCTTCAATACAGACAATTTACCTTCGTTCCTCTTGAAATTAAAAAAAACAGGATATATAAAGTTAAAGTAACCATCCAACCTTCTCCTGATGACGAAAACCGGGAATAACTTTCTTTTTGCATGGCTGATTGCACTTGGGTTTCTGTATGCCTGCAATTCAACCTATACCTCCAGGCCAAAGGGTTATTTTAAAATCGATTTTCCCGAACATAAATACCAGTTGTTTAACCAGCCCGGCTTTCCGTATCGTTTCGAATACCCGGTTTATGCAAAAGTGGTACAGGATAGTACTTTTTTCGACACTGCCCCCGAAAACCCCTACTGGGTAAATATTGAATTTCCCCAATTTGACGGAAAAATTTTCCTGAGCTACAAAATAATTGGCGGTAAAGCGTTTTATAAGGTTAAAGGACCGGATGGCGTTTATCACGATTCTACCGGAATAAATGAGTTCGATCGCCTGGTGAATGATGCTTTTAACCTCACCAATAAAAACCAGGTGATGAGTTCCTCCATCAAAGACAGTCTTTTCAGAACGCCAAACGGCATAACCGGAGTGTTTTTCAGGGTTGGCGGAAACGCGGCAACCTCAAAACAGTTTTTTGTAAGCGATACCGTCAAAAATTACCTTCGCGGTGCATTGTATTTTGATGTTACCCCAAATTACGACTCCCTAAGGCCCGTACAGGATTTCCTTCAGGCAGATATGGATCACCTCATCAACAGTTTTCGCTGGAAATAACCACCTGCATCATTTATTAGCCTGCATTTTGGTTAAATTCGCAGCATGATTGCCATCGATAATGCACTCATCAGCGATGAAATTTTGAATAAACAGTTTGTTTGCGACCTGGGCAAATGTAAAGGCGCATGTTGTGTGGATGGCGATGCAGGCGCACCACTGGAAAAAGACGAACTTAAAATCATAGATGAGATATATGATGATGTTGCCCCTTTTATGACTCCGGAAGGAAGGAAAGAAATAGAACAACAGGGGCGTTATGTTTACGACCGGGAATTTGGATGGGTAACCCCCTCCATAAACGGAAAAATTTGCGCATACGGCTTCAGGGATAAGGCAGGAATTGTAAAGTGCGCGATTGAGCAGGCTTATCTCGATAAAAAAATCAATTGGAAAAAACCACTCAGTTGCCATCTCTTTCCCATCATTGTAAAAAAATCGAAAAGGAGCAACACCGTTTTTGTTAATTACGAACCCAGGGAAGACAATTGCAAACCCGCCTGCGCCCTCGGAGAAAAATTAAAAGTTGCCGTTTACCGGTTTCTGAAAGAACCCATCATCCGCAGGTTTGGAGAAAATTTTTTTGAAGCCCTTGAAGCCGCCGCACAACATATTGATAATGCCAAAACAAAATAAATCCACTTCATGAAAAGCACAATCACCTTCCTTTTTGCCACCCTTCTTCTTGCCGGTTGTTCCGTAAACAAGGCAAAGGAAGATAACAGCCTTAAAAAATATTTTGATGCAAAAAATGTAGAAGGTTGCTTTTCGTTGTTTGATAACGGAAAAGGAAAGGTAACGGTTTACAATATGGGGATGGATACCACCAGGATGCTGCCCGCCTCTACTTTTAAAATTGTAAATTCTCTTATTGCGCTGCAAACCGGAATAGCTCCCGATGAACACATGAAGATAAAATGGGATGGAGTAACAAGGCCCGTAAAGGCATGGAATAAAACGATGGATATGGCCGAAGCATTTAAGGTAAGCAACGTTCCGTATTTCCAGGAAATAGCCCGCAGGATTGGGAAGGATACCATGCACCACTGGATCGACAGCCTGGCTTACGGGAATAAAAATACAGATGGCCCCATCGATTCGTTCTGGCTGAACAACCACCTCAAAATATCTCCCGATGAACAGCTTGGCCTGGTGAAAAAATTATATTTCGATCAACTGCCGTTTCAGAAAAGAGTACAGCAAATTGTACGAAACATGATGTTGCAGGAAGATAATACCCTGTATAAATTAAGCTATAAAACGGGATGGGGTACCGATGAAGAAAAAAACAACATAGGCTGGGTTGTAGGATGGATTGAGGAGAATAACCACGTATATTTTTTTGTTACCGTTGTTAAATCGGCCAATAAGGACATCGACATGCAAAATGTAAGGCTCGATATCACTAAGGATATCTTAAAACAGTACGGCTTCTTTGAAGGCAAAAAATAATAACCCGGTTTTTGATTTATTATCGCTCTGTTAACATATTCATTTGATGCGGTTTTTTATTTTCAACTGATGCTCCGGTTTCAACATCCACAATTTTTTGTGCTACTTGCATTATTGCCGGTGCTGTTCGTTTTCTTCTACCTTGCCCGCCGCAAAAAAAAATCCATCGCAAAAAAAATAGCAGATCCCGGACTGCTTGGCTACCTCATTAAAGATTATCGCCCGCTTATCTATAACCTGAAATTTATTTTCCTGACCATTGCCCTGGGCCTTTTGGTTATTGCTGCGGTTAATCCCCGAAAACCAACCGGTTTTGTAAAGGTTGAAAGGAATGGAATAAATGTGATGATTGTTTTGGATGTTAGCAAAAGCATGCTTGCCCGCGATATCCGCCCATCGAGGTTGGAAAGAGCAAAACAATTTTGCCTGAAACTGGTTGATAAATTGAATAACGACAGGGTGGGAATAGTTGTATTTGCCGGTAAAGCTTATTTGCAAATGCCGCTTACGCCGGATGTTACCGCAGCAAAAATGTACATCAATGCTGCAGATCCCGATCAAATACCTGCCCAGGGAACCGTAATTTCATCGGCATTGCAAATGGCTGCATCTTCCTTTAGCCAGGAAGAAAAAAAGTATAAGGCCATTGTGCTGATAAGCGATGGAGAAGACCACGATGAAAATGCCATCAAAACAGCAAGGGAACTTGCTGCGCAGGGTGCAGTAATTTATACTTTGGGAATTGGTTCGCCACAGGGTGCTGTAATTCCAGACCAAAATACCGGCCAGCCTAAACTGGATAAAAACGGAGATATGGTACTGTCGAAGTTAAATGAAACAGAACTCCGTTCTATTTCCGAAGCCACTAAAGGAAAATATATTCTTTTTGAGAATACCGACCCCGCAGTGGATGAAATCGTTTCGGATATGTCGAAAATGGATCAACGCCCCGTAACCGACGATTCGCTTACGCATTTTGAATCCTTTGCGTTTTATTTTTTGGGAATTGCATTCCTACTGCTGATTATCGAATTCTTTATGCGTGAAAAAAGAAAAATCAATAATAACCTGGTAAAAAAGATTGCCGTAATGCTGCCCTTTCTTTTTGTATGCAGCCATTCTCTCTTTGCCCAAAAAGCAAATAAGCTGGTAAAAGAAGGGAATACTTTATATCAGGATAAAAAGTATAACGAAGCTTCAAAATTGTACGATGAAGCCATCACCCTGAATCCCAATTTACCCGAAGCGTTTTTTAATAAGGGAAACGCCGGATACCGGGCGGGAAAAACAGATGAAGCGCTTGCTGATTATGATGATGCCATCAAATTACTGAACGATCCGGTTAATAAAAGCAATACTTTCTACAATAAAGGAGTTGTGCTTCAAAATAGTAAAAAGCTGCCCGAATGTATTGAAGCCTATAAGAAAGCGCTTATCCTCGATCCCTCAAATGAAGACGCGAGGCAAAACCTGCAAAAAGCGCTTCAGCAACAGCAACAACAAAATAAGGAACAGAACAGGGAAAAAAATGAACAGAAGAAAAAAGACCGGAATCAGCCCAAACCCCAGCCCGCTAAAATAAAAAAGCAGGATGCCATCGATAAGCTAAAAGCCCTTGAACAACAGGAAAAAGCACTTCGGGATAAGTTAAATAAAGTGAACACTTCTCCGTTGAACAGTCCCGAAAAAGACTGGTAAGCCAGCCCGGGCTTAGTATCTTTGCAGAAATCTTTCAGGTATGCAATATTATTGCGAATCGCTTACTCAATACAGGAGGCTCCCAACTCGTGAAGTGAAAGTAGGGAAGTTATTGCTGGGAAACGGCCACCCCATTCGCATTCAAACCATGACCACCACCGATACGATGGATACCCTTGCCACCGTAGAACAAACCATTCGCTGTATTGAAGCCGGTGCAGAATTGGTGAGAATAACCGCTCCTTCAAAAAGCGATGCTGAAAACCTCCGTGCCATTAAAAATGAACTGCTGAGAAGAGGATATGATACCCCGCTTGTTGCGGATATTCATTTTACGCCCAATGCCGCCGAAATTGCCGCCCAAATTGTAGAAAAAGTTCGCGTAAATCCGGGCAACTATGTTGATAAAAAGAAATTTGAACAATTAGCATATACCGATGAAGAATATGCAGAAGAAATTGAAAGGATTCGCGACAGGTTTACCCCATTGGTTAAAATTTGTTTACAACATGGCACCGCCATGCGCATAGGCGTAAACCATGGAAGCCTCAGCGATCGCATCATGAGCCGCTATGGCGATACTTCAAACGGCATGGTGGAAAGCGCCATGGAATTTTTACGAATTGCAAGGAGTGAAAATTTTCACAACATTGTACTGAGTATGAAAAGCAGCAACCCGCAGGTGATGGTTGAAGCGTATCGTTTACTGGTTAAACACATGATGGAAGAGTTTGGCGAATGTTACCCCCTGCATCTTGGCGTAACAGAAGCCGGCGAGGGTGAAGACGGAAGAATAAAATCGGCAATTGGGATCGGGACGCTGCTGGAGGATGGGATTGGCGATACCATCAGGGTTTCGCTTACTGAAGATCCGGAATTTGAAATTCCCGTTTGCAGGGATATGGTATCCCGTTACGAAAACAGGAACGAAAGTCCGCATCTTCCTGAAATAAACAAACTTCCCTACAATCCTTTTGAGTATAACCGGCGCAAAGGTTTGCCGGTTGGGAATATTGGTGCAGGCCGTGTTCCTGTGGTGGTAGCAGATTATTCTTCTTATGCCCACCTTGAACCAAACGATTTAAAACCTGCAGGCTATACCTATCATGAAGATTCTGATAAATGGTTTATTGCCGATGCTGCCGCAGATTATATTTTGCTGAACCATGTTCCGGATTTTGAAATACCCGGCACCCTTAAAATGGTTTTGCCGGTAAATATATGGCTTGAAGAAAAAGACAGCAGCGCTGTTCCCCTTACCGATGCCAAAAATTATCCTGAACATCATGAATCGCTTAAAGGGGTGAAGAAATTTTTATTGGTGAATGATGAATTCTGGAACAGGGAATTAATGAAAATGATAAATGCAGATAAGGATGCGGTTATTTGTTTTCAATCTTCTTCCATTAACAGCATGCAGTGCATCCGGAGGATGTTTATTGATCTGGAAGAAAATAATATCCTGAACCCGGCAATTGTATTTTGCAGCAGCGATTACCTTTCCTTATCTGAAAGCCTCATCCATTTCGCCATCGAAACCGGCGCTTTACTTATTGATGGTATGGGTGATGGCATTTGTTTGAATATGCAGGGCGACAGCAGCCACTCCACCCTCGAAACCATTAATAACATTGCCTTTGGCATACTCCAGGCCACCCGTACAAGGATATCCAAAACAGAATACATCAGTTGCCCAAGCTGCGGAAGAACACTTTTTGATTTGCAGGAAACAACCGCAAAAATAAGGGCGGTAACCAATCACCTTAAAGGAGTGAAAATTGCCATTATGGGTTGTATTGTAAACGGGCCGGGAGAAATGGCCGATGCAGATTTTGGTTATGTTGGCAGCGGGGTAGGAAAAATCACTTTATATAAAGGAAAAGAAGTAGTAAAAAGAAATATACCAAGCGAAGTGGCGGTTACAGAACTCATCAATCTGTTAAAGGAAAACAATGCCTGGGTTGATGCCCCTGTTATAGCCTGATTTTTAAATTATGGAAACAGATTTTCTGGTAATAGGATCCGGAATTGCCGGACTAACTTATGCGCTTAAAGTTGCACAGGCCTGCCCCGATAAACAGGTAACCATTATCACCAAAACCCAAAGTGATGAAACCAATACCAAGTATGCCCAGGGCGGCATTGCAGGGGTAATGGATACTTCGCACGACAGTTTTGAAAAGCACATCAACGATACCCTTATTGCCGGCGACGGACTTTGCGATAAGGAAGTGGTGGAGATTGTGGTTAAAGAAGGGGTGCAAAGAATAAACGAAATAATAACATGGGGGGCAAATTTTGATAAAGAAGCCGATGGAGATTTTAAACTGGGAAAAGAAGGAGGCCATAGCGAAAACCGGATCCTTCATCATAAGGACGTTACAGGAAGGGAAATGGAACGCGCCCTTCTTGAAGCCATTCAGTTGGCCCCCAATATTCAACTCATCAGTCATTGTTTTGTGCTCGACCTGATTACGCAGCACCACCTGGGTTTCCTGGTAACCAAATCAACACCTGATGTGGAATGTTACGGAGTATATGTGTTAAACCTCAGCAGCCGGAAAATTGAAAAAATTTCGGCTAAACTGGTTTTGCTGGCTACAGGCGGAAACGGACAGGTGTACCGAAGTACCACCAACCCGGTAATTGCCACCGGCGATGGGGTTGCCATGGTTTACCGGGCAAAGGGCCGCATAGAAAACATGGAGTTTATCCAGTTTCATCCCACAGCATTGTACGAACCCGGAATTCGAGGCCAGAGCTTCCTCATAACGGAAGCGGTTAGGGGCGATGGCGCCATTCTTCGCAACCATGATGGTGAAGCGTTTATGAAGAAATACGATAAGCGGCTGGAACTTGCGCCGCGCGATATTGTGGCCAGGGCAATTGATAACGAAATGAAAATTGCAGGTACGGAGCATGTTTACCTGGATTGTACCGCAATGAACATGGAAAAATTCCTGGAACACTTTCCCAACATTTATGAAAAATGCAAAAGTATCGGGATTGAGGTACGCAAAGATTATATACCTGTTGCACCCGCAGCACATTACAGTTGCGGTGGAATTAAAACCGATGAATGGGGCCGCACATCCATTAAGAACCTGTATGCTGCCGGAGAATGTGCCTGCACCGGGTTACATGGTGCAAACCGGCTGGCCAGCAATTCGTTGCTGGAAGCAATGGTATTTTCACACAGGGCTTATGAAGATTCGGTAAAAAAGATAAACGGGCTTCAATTGAAAACCGGTATTCCAAACTGGAATGAGGAGGGAACAAATAAACCCTCCGAAATGATTTTGATAACCCAGAGCCTTAAGGAATTAAAATTACTGATGACCGATTATGTAGGTATTGTGAGGAATAATGAACGGTTGCAGCGGGCAAACCGAAGGCTCGATCTGTTGCATGAAGAAACAGAAACCCTCTATGAAAAAACACAGGTGTCGCCTCAACTCTGTGAACTTAGAAACATGATTACCATTGCCTACCTGATTGTAAAAAGCGCTGAATTGCGGAAGGAAAGCCGCGGGCTTCATTTTAATACCGATTATCCGCAGCGGGCTAACATTCTTCAAAATACCATTTTGTAAAAGCCCATGTACCGATTGCTTTACGCACTCCTCTATTTATTCTCACTATTGCCATTTTTTATTTTATATGGAATAGGTGAATTCTTTTTCTTTATTATTTATCTGGTTCTGCGCTATAGAATTAACATAGTAATGGAAAACCTCGGGCGTGCCTTTCCGGATAAAACATTGAAGGAGAGAAAAAAATTAGCAAAAGAATTTTACCGGTTTCTGGTACAAAATTTCCTGGAAGCGTTTAAGATGTTTAGCATTAGTGAAAGGGAATTTGATAAACGGGCAGTATTTGAACTGGATGAGGTAAAAAAAATGATTGCCGAAGGAAAAAATATTGTTTTTTTGAGCGGCCACCAGATGAACTGGGAATGGGGCCCCTGGGCGCTTGCAAGAGGAATTAAGATTCCGCTGATCGGCATGTATTCACGCATTATGAGTAAATCGGTTGACCGGCTGTTTTATAAAATGAGGAGCCGCACCGGAGTTATACTGGTTGACATCACCAGATTTTCTACCGCAATTGTGAGGATATCGAAGCAGCAACATGCCGTTGGGCTAATCGCCGATCAGTCGCCAGCCGGTGGAAAAGCTGTTCATTGGATGAACTTTTTTGGAACACCCACGCCATTTTATGTTGGGCCTGAAAAAAGGGCAATGCAAATAAACGCTGCCGTATTTTTTGTTCAGTTTATAAAAGTAAAATGGGGGCATTATAAATTTGTTCCCAAACTGATAACCGCAAATGCAGGCCATATTGAAAAAAATACCGTGATGCTGGCTTACCGCGATATGCTTGAACAGGCCATAAAAGAGCAACCCTCAAATTATTTGTGGAGCCACCGGCGCTGGAAACGCAAATACGATAACAGCCAGAAAGAAAGCTGGATTGATGTGGTTCCCGCTCCCGAAGCGGATTAAATTTTTGAAACATTCAATAACCTGATTATTTAAATATCTTAGCGTGTGCGTTAGCATATTTCCGGCACACGTTTTTCAATTTATCTGCTTAAAAACGAAGGCCATAATTTGTTTCAACATTCATTTTTAAATCCCTTCCAACCCGCCAGCAACTTAGTTTAATACCACACCACCCAAAAATCAAAGGCTGCACCGCTTACCCTTCTACATATACCGTAAGGTAACTTTTAACCGATCGGGCATTTTAACCCTTACTAATTATTTTACTTAAAACACTTGAAAGAAAGTAATCTTCCTGCCTTCATGTACAAATTCATTTTTTTTAAATTCCTCCATTCCGTTTATTTAGCAGCAAAACGGTATGTTTTTTTGGAGTTTTAAAAGTAAATGCTCCGGCTAAAATAATTTTCCTGCTTAAAAATATTAATCCCATAGTTTTGTTATGTGAACTTCCAAAGAAACTTTCTTTCTTTATTTGTATTACTGCTATTGTGCCTGTTTATTTTTTCATGCAATGAAATTAGAAGAGAAAGGGTGGATGTCATAAGCTCCGAATTGCAAATTGAGTTAAACAATCGTATTCAAAATATTGCTGCAACCGACAGCCTTAGGATTTTTGATGAAGTAACCTACAGAAAAGACACAAACCGTATTGCAGATATTCTGCACATCAGGCTATTTGGATCAAAAACCCTGCCTGCCGATAATAACAAGGCAGAAAAACTCGCAATGGAAATATGTAAGTTGATTTATCCGTTAATTCCCCGTGCGGTTTCATTTACCTTATTCAAGGTGCAGTTTGTAAAAATGATATCCCGGAACGAAGTATCAATTCAGAAGGTGATAAATTTTTTACCCCGCGAAATCAATCCCGATTAGGAATAAACCATTAAAGGATAAATTATTTAGTCGTCCCTTAAAAAGTTATTAAACCCAATGTGGATAATGGTTTTGTAGCATGATATGTGCATTATAATCTGCATGGAAATTAAATTACACAAGCAAAACCTTGCAAATTTCAATGCTTGCAAAATTCAAAAATCGTTTTCAAATGGGATTCTACTCCACCTTCGAGGAACAACTTAGCCGTAAGCATCCTCTTTACATTTTATCTAATAAAATCAATTGGCTTGTTTTTGATGAAGCATTTAAAGAGTTGTACTGTTCCGATAATGGCAGGCCTGCCAAACCCATAAGATTAATGGTATCGCTATTGATCCTAAAACATATTCGCAACCTCAGTGACGAGAGTGTAGTAGCACAGTGGTCAGAGAACAGCTACTACCAGTATTTTAGTGGCTATGAGAGTTTTGTTGCAGCACCGCCATGCGAGGCTTCGGAGTTGGTGCACTTTCGTAAACGGATAGGTGAAGAAGGAATAGAATTGATCTTTAAAGAGAGTATTCGCATTAATGGGGACGATAGCAATGACGGTGATGTAAGCATTGACACTACGGTGCAGGAAAAGAACATTACCTTTCCTACAGACGCCAAACTGCACAAGAAGATTATTAAGAAATGCGCACAGATCGCAGACAACGAACAACTACCGGTACGTCAGACTTATACCCGCACACTAAAGAAGTTAAGCATAGATCAGCGATTCAGAAATCATCCCAGAAATAAACACAAGGCGCTCAAAGCAGATCGCAAAATAAAGACCATAGCAGGCAGGCTGGTAAGAGAGTTAGAAAGAAATCTCCTACCAGGTTCCTCGTATCAAACCAATCTCAGTTTATTCAAAAGGATATTGTCACAAAAGAAAAGCGATAGCCAAAAGATATACTCTGTTCATGAACCCGAAGTGCAGTGTATCTCAAAAGGTAAAGAGCACAAGAAGTATGAGTTTGGCAACAAAGCGTCCATCGTGCATACACAGAATACGGGAGTGATTGTGGGAGCCAAAAGTTTTCGAAACGAATATGATGGACATACCCTGGTGTCCGCATTACAACAGGTAGAAAGCCTGACAGGGAAAGCTCCTCGAACAGCAACGGTTGACAGAGGATACAGAGGTCATACCCGGATTGGGGATACCCTGATACAAATCCCCAAAGCCTTTAATGATAAAAAGCAAAGTAAATACAGCCAACAAAAACTCAAAAGCAATTCCAACGCCGGGCAGCTATTGAGCCGGTAATAGGTCACCTCAAATCAGATCACCGGCTAAGTCGCAATTTTAAAAGGGAGTATTTGGTGATTATATCAATGTGATGTTAAGTGCAGCAGCATTTAACTTCAAAAGGATGATGAATATCTGGGAACAGATATTTTTGGCCTTTTTACAACGCATTTTTTGGACACTTCAAAAAGTGTTTCCTGCCAGATATATTTGTTTAACTCAAATTAAAATGACTTCTTAAGGGACGACTATTTAACATATTCGAGAATTTTCTTTTAACCTGAAAAGGTTGTATAAATCTTAGAACGTAATGGCGTAATTATAAAAGGGGATGAATGCACAACAAACAAAAGAAAAAAATTTATTTCCCTATACAAAATTTACTGAATATATAATCCAGGGTGTCTTCGTTGGTAACCTGCCCGGTGATTTCCCCTAAATAATGAAGGCAACGACGAATGTCGGGGGCAAGCAGATGGTTAAATTTTTGCTGCATGGGCTAAAACATTTTGTTATGAAATACCCTGTTTGATCAGACTCATGATATACTCCAAATTTTTATCAGTGTCCACCTGAATTTGATAATCGCCGTTTCCCCAATGGCCTTTTTCTGACACATCTATCGCTAAATGTTTCGGATCATCTAACTTACCCTTCTTCATGTTAATCCATATTTTTAGTGAGTTTTTGAGAATACATATATCCGTAAATATCTTGCTGTCTTTTATAAAACCTATTTCCATCTTCTTGGGCTTGATTTCAATTTCATCTGCCAATTGAAAAATACTTTGTCTGAATTTTTCATAGAGTTCTGCTATTGCTTCGCTGGTTTTAGAAATATGTTCCTCCTCAGTATAAATTTTGATTTCTTCATTTACCTTTTTCAGGGCTTCCTTATTCTGTGTTAATGGCTTTATGCTTTCCGCTGCATTTGATTTTTTGATTGGATTGATTATGATGGTGTCATTCTCAAACTGCTTTACCTCCCATAATTCAATAGCGATATCCTTAAAGTTTGTTGCCTGAACTTGATTGGTGGTGAAACTTGTAGAAACAAACGCAACTCTGGTTTGGCTCCAATCCACATTTTCTCTTTTCAGGTTTTGCCTCAGGCTTTCATTATACTCAATAATAAAATCAGCTTTGTTTTCCAGCATCAAGCTGAGGTAAGTAAAGCCCTGGTCAACCACACTGATGTTTTTATCTCTTTTGTATTCAATAATAATAAAGGCACATGCCTGTGGATCAAAAGCCAATGTATCTATCCGCTTATTTTTAATGGTGAACTCAGTTTTAACCAATTCAAGCCCCATGATGGCAGAGAGGTTTGCTTCAAAGACTTTCTGAATGTCTTTTTCTAATTTGAAGGGCTTTTCTTTTACCTCTTTGAGTTTACCTGTTTGATTGATGTATAGTGCCATAATGTTTTTTAATTCATTTTGGAGATGTTGTATGTTAATTCCTTATCCAAAAATGCCTGACACTAGTAATTTGATTCTTTATTTGCTTATTCCTCTTACTCTTTGGTCATAAATATCATTGAACCAAAGACGCTTGAACATCATATTCACCTTATCTTCTGAAAGCTTATTATAAAACTCCAGTTTGGTGTTAATGAAATTCAACAACTCATTATCAATTTCCTCGTTGAATTTATCCTGAATATTGCCTTTGCTGTTTTTTGTATTGAAAAAGCTCATCAGTTCCTCATTGGCATAAATATTTTTACGCATTCTTTCAAACTCTACCCTGTCTTCTTCTTTTAAATCCAATCCATAAGTATCGTTCAGTACCTTTATGATTTTTGTGAGCCATTCTAATTCCTCATCTTCCTTCTTTCCATCCCCACCGGGTGTCATGCCCTGCATGGAAGTATTCTGACTTTCCAAAGCCAAATCGGTTGTAAACTGATGTTGCAGCTTATAGCTGTCCAAATCAATTTCTTCCAAAACTTCGGTGGGCCAGGCATTGGGACTGGAAGGAAGCTTTTTAAATAAATCAGATAAAAACACATAATACTTTTCCAACTGCACATCCGTAAAGGTGATGATTTGCGAGAGGAAGCGATATAAACGAACGTAGTCTTTAATGCTTGCCTTAAAAGCCAGCTTTTGGTCTTCATCCAATTCTGCGTTATAGCGTTTTACCACTTCATTCAATATGGGCTGCAATTTTTCTTTATGGTCGCCTTTGGTAAAAAATAGTTTTGCATAAGCCTCTAATTCGTTTGCATAAATGATATGGAAGGCTTCAATTTTATTTTGTACATCGTACAAGCTATTGGGGTCTGTCTGGTCGTCCAGCTCCATGTAATTACTTCCATAATATGCCTGAAAATCTTCCTGTACTTTTTCCGGGTCATTCACAAAATCTAAAACCATAGTAGTATCCTTGCCCGAAGTGGTTCTGTTTAATCTGCTCAGCGTTTGTACTGTACTGGTGCCGCCCAGTTTCTTATCTACAAACATGGTATGCAGCAGCGGCTCGTCAAAACCTGTTTGATACATGTTAGCCACGATCAGTATTCTGTGTTGAGGCAGTTTCAGTGCATCAGGAATCTCAATTTTACCCCCCAGATTATTCATGTTTTCCTTTGTATAATCCTGCCCGGTTTCCGCATCAGTTACGGTGCCACTAAATGCCACTAATGCACCGTATGGCAATTTCATTTCCCGCATAATGTCATCAAACTTTCGTTTAAAACGAACCGCATGCAATCTTGAACGGGTAACCAACATCGCTCTTGCCTTGCCCTGAATTTCATTTTGCGTTTGCGTCACAAAATGTTCAATCATGATTCTTGCTTTCTTCTCAATGGCATGATCCTGCAAATCCACATAGGATGAAAGTACCCTTACGGTTTTTTTCTTATCGTATTCCTTGTCTTCAATTTCGGTGCGCTTAATGAGCTTGTAATATCGTTTCCAGCTCATGTAGTTTTTGAGCACGTCCAAAATAAATCCCTCTTTAATCGCCTGCTCCATTGTGTAGAGGTCGAAGGCTTCTTTTTGTCCGTTTCTGGTTGTACCAAACAGTTCTAATGTTTTGGGCTTGGGCGTTGCCGTAAATGCAAAGAAGGAAATATTGGACTGATCGCCTTTTTTCCTGATCTCTTCGGCAATCAAATCATCCAGGTCTTTTTCTTCCCCATCCGCAGTCTCAGCTTCTTCCAGCGACAATGCCTTTCTCAAATGTCTTGCAGATTCACCGGCTTGCGAACTGTGTGCTTCATCTATGATGACAGCGTAGGTTTTGTCTTTGTTTTGAGCAATTACATCGGATATGACCGGGAATTTTTGGAGTGTGGTAACAATCACCCGCTTTCCGCTTTCTATGGCATCTTTTAAATCCTGGCTCGTTTTATTTTTATCAATATAGGCTACCGTTCCGGGCATTTGTTCAAACTGACGGATGTTATCCTGAATTTGTTTATCCAGCACCCTTCTGTCTGTAACCACAATTACGCTGTTGTATAATGCCTTTTCATCATCAGGATGCTGGTAGAAATCGGATAAACGATGCGCCAGCCAGGAAATGGTATTTGATTTACCGGAACCGGCTGAGTGTTGAATCAGGTATTTATTGCCCACCCCATCTTTTCGCACAGCGTCCAATAAATTTTGCACCGCCCTGCGCTGGTGAAAGCGGGGAAATATCAAAACCGGTTTTTCTTTTTCTCTCAGCGCTTTGGTCTGTACATCGTAATACTTCTCTTTATTGATTTGAAGATTGATATAATTCTGTATCAGGTCGAGCAGCGAATCTTTTCTTAACACATCTTTCCACAGATAGGAAGTGGCATAGTCTTCCGGGTCTTCATTCACCAATGCTTTGTTGAAAGGCAGAAAGAAGGTGCTCCGTCCTTTTAACTCCGTACACATGCTTACCTGTTCTGTACTCACCGCAAAATGCACAAGGCATCTTTTAAATTCCAGCAAGGGTTCTTTGGGGTCACGGTCTTCAATGTATTGCCTGATGGCATGGTGCAGGTATTGCCCGGTAAGCGCATTCTTCAATTCTATGGTTACCACAGGTAACCCGTTTACAAAAAGTACAATGTCTATAGAATTTTCATTCTTTTTTGAGTATTTCAGTTGACGAATAATAGTAAACCTGTTCTTACGATAGGCTTCCCTATGCTCCGGTGTTCTGCTGTGGGTAGGTTTAAAATAAACTAAGTCTAAGGTTTGTCCCCGGTCTTTTATTTTTTCTCTGAAAACATCCAGGGTTTTTCTTTTCTTCACTTCATCGGTTACACGTTCTATTATTTTATCATCCACAGCCGCACCGTATTGCAGCGCCAAAGCCTCGTATTTGCGGGGCTGCGTGTCTTTGATGAAGCCAATTAAATCTTCCGGGATAAGGCACAGTTCCTTATCATAACAGGAATTATCTTTCTCAGTATATTCCGGAAATTCGGGCTGAGCAATGTTTGTAAGATATTTTACAATGTGCTCTTCAAGATGTAATTCTTTTGTTCCTTCTGCCATGGACTAAGTTGTAATGGTTTTTATTGGGGGAGCATCGGTTTCACTTATCCTCAGGTTGTTTACCCGCGACAATAGCTCAATGAGTTCATCATTAAAATAGTAATTTTCTTTGCCTATTTTATTCTTATGCAGTAATCCTATATCGCATAGCTGTTCCAAATATCTTGCAGCCGTTTTTCGGGCAACACCAAGGTCTTTTTTTATGTACTCTATCTTGGTATAGGGATGACGGAAAAGACTGTTGATAAGATCCTGACTATATATCTTTTTCAAATCACGCCTTATCTGGTGCTTGTGCCTGCCCATAAGATTTTTAATATCTCTTATGATTTGCATGGTTTGGATAGCGGTTTTTTCTACTGCATCTAACATGTATAGAATCCACGGCTCCCAATTTTTTGTTTCCCTGGTTTGCTGCAATAACCGGTAGTAATCGCCCTTGTTGTGATTAATATATCTGCTCAGGTATAAAATGGGCAGTTGCAGCAATCCTTCTTTTACAAGATAGAGGATATTGATGATGCGACCGGTTCTGCCATTACCATCATAAAATGGATGGATGCTTTCAAACTGATGATGAATGATGGACATTTTGATCACCGGGTCCACATCAGACAGGCTGGAATCGTTCATGAACTGCTCAAGATTAGTCATGAGCAATTGTATCTCATCGTGGCTTTGTGGCGGCGTATATACCACTTCGCCCGTCTGCTCGTTTTTTAATGCAGTGCCCGGTAATTTCCGGTAACCGGCATCATTTTCTTCCAGGATCGCCTGTAGTTTTATAATATCATTGCCGGTTAGCAGCCCTGTTGTTTTCACCTGCTCAAAACCTTGCTGTAAAGCAAATGAATAGTTGTACACTTCCTTTGCAGCCATACTGGCAAATTGCCGGCTGGCACCATCACTGCTGTACAATTCATCATGGGTGGTTACAATATTTTCTATGGCAGAGCTGTCTTTTGCTTCCTGCAGGGCAAGCGTGGTAATGAGTATGCTTTCGTTAGGAATGGTTTCTGCAATGCCATTTAACCCTGACAGGGCTGCCCGTGCTGTTGCCAGTTTTTTTAATACAGGTTTTGATTCCAGTTCGTGCTCAAACGGAAGTAGCGCTATTATTTCACTCTGTTTTTTCATGAACCTGTACCTGTTTTTGTAAAAATAACCCATTTCTCAGAATACGTGGGTCATTTTTTCGATTTTCTACCCACGTTCATTGTTACGTGGGTCATTTTTTACGCTTTTTACACCGAAGCCTGAAGCGCTTTTCTGATAAAATACCTTACAAATCTGTCCTTCTAAGTAAATCTATTCAGTTAATTACATTGACTATCAATTGTTTAAGTAGATACTTGTTTTTATTTTCCTGGACTTTTCTTGGAATTATCTTGAACTTTTTCACCGTTTCCCATTTGTAAAATAGTTTACATGGGTAGATTTTGCAATTTTCTACCCATGTCTTTCAAAGCAGGTAAATTTATTCATTTTGCCACCCTTGTTTTTTTAATTCTGTTGCTCCGTTGGTTCAGCTGCTATTTCGCCGTCTTCTCCCATATCCAACCGGGCTTGATCAAAGTCTTTCCTATTTCTACCGTTTAGCAATAGCTTCATTTTACTTGCCTGTGAGAAAAAGTTATCCCTACCGGAGTGTAGCTGTTTTGACGCATCGTCAAACTTGGCTTTGGCCTGGTCAAGGTTTTTACCAATAGCATCTAAGCTATCCACAAATCCCACCATTTTTTCATACATCTTCACAGCTCTGTCGGCAATAGCCATAGCATTACGGTCGTTGCGTTCTCTGGTCCACAAATCCGAAATCAATTTAAGCGCAGAGATGAGATTGGTGGGGCTAATCAGCAAAATGCGGCGGTCGTAGGCATATTCCCACAGGTTTTCATCGCCCTGCATGGCGGCAAAATAAGCCGACTCATTGGGTATGAACATCATTACAAAATCCATGGATTTATCATAATCGTCATAGGCTCTAATACTCAGTTCGTCAATATGGTTCTTTACCGCTTTTACATGTGCCATTAATTCTGCCTGGCTAACACTTTCTTCCTCTGCTTCGGTAAACCGCAAGAAAGCATTGAGCGAAACTTTGGCATCAACAATTACATGACGTTCATCGGGGTATTTTATCAAAGCATCTGGTCTCATTTTTTTACCGGTCATGGCACCTATGAGGGGTTTGCCATCCGTACCAAAAAGCTGATGTTCCATAAAAAATTCTTCCCCCTTGCGTAGTCCGGATTTTTCTAAGATTTTTTCTAAGATCATCTCGCCCCAGCGACCCTGTGTTTTCACTTCTGCTTTGAGGGCACGGGTAAGGTTTTTAGCATCAGAAGATAACTGTTGATTGAGATCTATCAGTCCTTTCAACTCTGTTTTTAAAGAAGCTCTTTCATTACTTTCCTTACCATAGGTATCTTCTACCTGCTTCTTGAAGTCTTGTATTTTTTCACCAAGCGGCTGAAGAATGTTCGTTAAATTATCTCTATTAAGCGCTGTAAACTTCTCCGTTTTGGTTTCTAAAATTTTGTTGGCAATGTTTTCAAACTCTGTATTGAATTGGGTACGCAACTGCTCTATCTCTCCTTTTTGTGTTTGAAGTTTTTCGGCTAAGGACTTGTTTTCCGCTTCGGCTGTGGCCAAAAAACGGTTGGCGCTGTCCCGCTCTGCCTTTGCTGCTTTCAGTTCTTCATTAAGGGCAGCGATGGTTTCGCTTTTTTCGCTGATGGCTTTATTGGCTGCTTGTAAATTGGCATTGGCTGTCGATAACTGGCTGTTAGTGGAAAATAATTCTTTTGCATGCTCGTCAATCATTTGCTTTAAACCTGTTATTTCTTCTGCTTTAGCATTAAAGTTTGTGGCGGCAGTTTGCAATTGCAGATCGGTAGTGGCTTTATAGCTCACATATTCTTTTTCCAATGCAGTAAACCGTTGCTGTGCCTCCTCTTTTTCTGCCTGTGTTGTTGCTGTGGCTTTGGCTTTAGCCAATAACCAACCGACTATTGCACCAATGGTAATGCCTATTGCTATGTATAAAATGTGTTCCATTATTCTTTGGGGTTTTCTAATTTTTCAATTTCCTTTTTCACTTCATCCAGCAATTGCTTTTCGGTAGGTAAATAGAGTTGATATTTACCGGCAGCACCATCGGGTCCTTGATGATTTCACGGGCATCGGTGGGCAACTTTTCGTTACGGGCTACTGCCAGCACAGATGGTACATCATTGCTTAATAAAAGCCTTTCAAACAACTGGCTGTTTATCCGTCGTTCTAATTGTCTTGCCGTCCAGTTGTTTTTCGCTGCTTCGGCGATATAAAACGCCCGTTTATCCTGATTGTCAACGCTTAGCAGTAGTTTGTAGTGCGTCCAGCTCAATTGCGTCCGCAGTGCGGACGTATTTGAAAACATTGCCTCGTCCTGAAAATAGTTGACACTTTTTGTTGTTAAATCCTGCGACAGGTTTACAGTTGCTTTTTAGTCCTGCCACTGGTTTACTCTTCAAAGTTAAGGCAGTAGATGAAAAAAATATTTTTGT
>Ga0206107_1000224_pt1 | contig 33880 bp, 23 predicted proteins | sample 2B0metagenome_FD_148652 | JGI IMG/M metagenome (GOLD analysis project Ga0206107, IMG submission 148652) | Enriched microbial communities from leaf-cutter ant dump, University of Wisconsin, Madison, United States - 2B0 | ecosystem: Environmental > Terrestrial > Nest > Insects nest > Nest dump...
GATCCGCGGTGGATTCAGATCGGTGCCCTGACAGGTCTGGTGCTCTACGCCACGCTCCAGCTCCAACTCGACATCAACCCCGCCACCGCCCTAGCCATCCTCCTGTCGGCTCAACTCATGCAGCTCGCCTGCTCCCGCATCGCCGACACCCCCTTCGAACCCAAAAGCGCCCTCATCTCCTCGCTCGGACTCACCCTCCTGCTCCGCACCAACGACCTCCCCCTGGCCATGGTCGCCGCCGCCCTGGCCATCGCCAGCAAGTTCCTCCTCCGCCTACGCGGTCGCCACCTCTTCAACCCCACCGCCCTGGCCATCGGACTGCTCCTGCTGCTGAGCGACCAGGTCTGGCTCTCCCCCGGACAGTGGGGCAAGGCGGCGCTGCTGGTCTTCTTCGTGCTGATGGCCGGCTGGCTGGTGGTGCAGCGCGCGCGGCGCAGCGACATCACCGTGGCCTTCCTGCTGGGCTACGCGGCGATGCTCTTCGGTCGCGCGCTGTGGCTGGGCGACCCGCTGGCGATCCCGATGCACCAGTTGCAGAGCGGGACGCTGCTGATCTTCGCGTTTTTCATGATCAGCGATCCACGGACGACGCCGCAGACGCGGGTGGGTCGCGTGGTGTTCGCGCTGGTGGTGGTGGTGCTCGGTGGAGTGCTGCGCTTTGGGTACTACGAGCCGAACGCGCTGGTGTGGGGGTTGTTGCTGGCGACGCCGCTGGTGCCGGTTCTTGACGCGCTGCTGGGGGGAGAGGAGTACCGTTGGGAGGGTGTCGGTGGTATGGTGGGTGGTCGTCTGGTGAGTCGTGGTGTGGTGGTTGGTGGGAGTGTGGTGGTGGTGGTGGCGGTGATGACGGAAGTGGGGCGGAGTTTCTGTGGTTTTTATGTGGGTCAGGCGGACGCGAAGCTGTACAACAAGGCGTCGCAGGTGGTGTTGGCACGGTATGGCGGTCGGACGGTGTTGACGATGGGGAGCGACTATTCGGGATCGTTGCGGGAGTTTGCGTTGGTGGTACCGGTACCGGAGGTGTTGCGTCGTGAGGAGATCCGTGTGGTGGAGAAGGGGTTGGTGGACCATTTGGACGCGTTCACCGCACCGAGGCTTGTCGAGTACTTCGATGCCGATCCCTGCGCCTCCATCATTCAGTACGATGTAGAAGATGTGGATGCTGGTACAAGCGCGACCAATCTGTCAGTGCGAGGTGCTAGGGCGACCTCGAAGAACTACGGTGTGAAGATCGAGGCGGAGTACGCAATCGGTGAGTACGACATCCTAATCCTCTCGGCATTGCAGAGCGATGGTCTGGAGCGGTGGCTGCGCGACAACGAGTATAAGATTCCCGACGGGGCCAGCGCAGTTCTGGGAAGCTACATCAAGCAGGGGATGAAGTTCTTCGTGGCGAAGGTCAACCTCGGTCGCCAATCGTCGAGTGGCTACTCGATGCTTCGACCGTTGCAGGTGGAGTTCACGAGCAACAGGTTCATGCTGCCGATTCGTCTGGGGACGGTGAACGCGGAGGGTGATCAGGACCTGATCATCTACGGACTGAGCGCCACCGGACGGATCGAGACCACGAACTATCGCACCATAAAAATTGCGACGGATGCCGAGATCCCGGAGTACGTGAAGGACCAGTTCGGTGAGTTCTACAAGGCGATGTTCTCGCGACAGGTGTCGCAGGCGGGTGGTCCGGTGACAATTCTGGAGTATGCGTGGGCGGCGGGGTGGTGCGATCCGTGTGCAGCTCCGCCGCTGCCGGAGAGCGAGTTGCGGAGTCTGGGCGTTGGGTGGCAGATGAACTACCACAGCCGGATGGACCTGTACATCACGCGTTTGCACGTGCGGTACAACGGGGAGAAGTTCCCGGAGGACCTGATGCTCCAGGAGACGGGGGACCAGCAGACCTTCCAGGGCCGGTACGTGATGCGTCATCCCTGGCGTGGCACGAGCGACTGCGAGGGTGCCCAGGCGTATCGCCAGCAGCTTGCGGCCCGAATGGAGCAGGAGGGACAGACCCTTGCCAGCCTCACCGGATGGGACATCCACACGATTCGCCGCAGGATGAGGGACACCTCGCCGATCCAGGACGAACCATCATCGATTCTGAACAGGAACTAGCCGGTGGATGTATGCGTACAGGGGCGATCTCTTTCGAGATCGCCCCTGTAATATTTCTTCCGCCCATCCACGCGACGATTGCGCGATCTGGTGGTCTTTTTTTCCAGACAGCCCACGTGATCGACTGTGCCGGTGCTGTTCCGCACGGCATTCTCCGCGCTCGTATGTTTCCCACCGCATTGTACAGCCACCGAGTTCCGGGAGTCGCAGCGTTCAAAAGTCTCCCTGGTTCCCCCGACACTCCTCTTCAACGCCTCAGGTGTACTCCACAAGGTCGTGCCGTGTGAGGATGCCGGTGACGATGCCGTAGTCCTCGATCAGGATGGCACGCGCGTCCTTCAACTGACGAAGCGCACGGTTGACCTCGCCGGTGTGGGGGAGCACCGGGAAGCTCGGCTCCATCACCTCGGAAACGGGGCGGTCGAGCAGCGCACGATCCTCGATCACCGCCGCCATCACGCGGTTGTCGCGCAGCGAACCGACCGACTTCCCCTCGGCCATCACCGGGAGCTGGCTGAAGCCCTTCTCGTTCATCAGCGCCAGCGCCTCGCGCACCGTCATCTCCGGTGTCGCGGCCACCATCGGCGCAGCACCGGAGGCGCGGCGCTTCATCTCCATCACCACCTGGAGCGTGACCTTCTCCGATTCGAAGAATCCCTTCTCCTGAAGCCACTCGTCGCTGTGGTGTTTTGTGAGGTAGCGCTCGCCGGTGTCGCAGATGACGACGACCATCACATCACCCTCCTTCATCGTCTGCGCGCGCTGGGCGGCAACCACCACGTTCATGCCGCTCGATCCGCCGCAGAAGATTCCCTCCTCCCGTGCCAGCCGCCGTGCCATGGCGAACGCATCACGGTCGCTCACATTCACCACCTCGTCGATCACCGAAAAGTCCAGGTTGCCGGGGATGCGCTCCTGTCCCACTCCCTCGATCATGTAGGGGAGGGCTTCCACGAGTCGCCCCGTCTCCTTGTAGGTGCGGAGCGAGCTGCCAACCGGGTCGGCGCCAATCACCGCAATCGATGCGTTCTTCTCCTTCAGGTAGCGTCCCGTGCCGGTGATGGTGCCGCCGGTGCCCATGCCTGCGACGAAGTGGGTGATGGTTCCCTCGGTCTGCTCCCAGATCTCCGGGCCTGTCCCGTAGTAGTGTGCCTCGGGATTCGCGGGGTTGTCGTACTGGTTGAGCATCAGCGCGTTCGGCAGTTCGCGTGCGAGTCGCTGTGCCGTGTTGTAGTAGTACTCCGGGCTGCTCGGCTTTGCAGCGCTGGAGACGATCAGCACGTCGGCGCCCATCGCCTTCAGGTAGCGCACGCGCTCCCCGGATGCCTTGTCGGTCATCACGAAGAGGCAGCGGTAGCCGCGCTGCACCGCCGCGAGGATGAGGCCGATTCCAGTGTTGCCGCTTGTTGGCTCGATGAGCAGTCCGCCCGGCTTGATACGTCCTTCGCGCTCGGCGGCATCGAGCATGCGCACCCCGATGCGATCCTTCACCGAGCCGCCGGGGTTGGCGCTCTCCAGCTTTGCCAGCACGGTTCCCTTCGTTGGGCCGATCACACGGTTGAGCTGCACGAGTGGGGTGTTGCCGATGAGTTCGACGACGGAACGATGATAGTGCATGGGAGGTTCGGAAGAGGTCGTGAAGTCGATGAATCGTTCGGTATCCAGGTGTCGGCGAGCGTGTGCCGCTTTGTGCACAGAGCGCTCGGCAACGGACCCTGCACCGCTGGGGAGAACAAACAACAGGAGCGCTGCGGATCTGCTCCGCCGGGCGTGGGGGCCGCTACCGCAACAACTCCGCAAGTTCGAGCAGTCCACGATTGATCTGCGCCTTGCGCTCCCACGTCTGGCGCATCGGGGTGAAGGCAATCTCCCCGTTCACCTCACCGGCCATTACGCCGTGCTCGCCATCGAGGAGTGCCTGGACCGCTGATGCGCCCAGCCGTGTGGCGAGGATACGGTCGCGGGCGGTTGGGCTGCCGCCGCGCTGGATATGGCCCAGCACCGTTACGCGCGTGTCAACGTTGAACCGCGCCTTGAAATCCTCGGCGAATTTCTGGGCGTTGCCGTACTCATCCCCCTCGCTGATGATGAAGATGTGGCGCTTGGGGTGATCGAACTCCTCCATATAGCGGCAGAGCGCGTCGAAGTTCGTGGGAGTCTCCGGCACGGCGATGAACTCCGCTCCTGTCGCAAGCCCAACGTCGATGGCGATGAACCCGGCGTGGCGGCCCATCACCTCGACGAAGAAGGTGCGCCCGTGGCTCTCGGCGGTGTCGCGCAGCTTGTCCACCGCCTCCATCGCCGTGTTGATCGCCGTGTCGTAGCCGATGGTGAGGTCGGTGCCGTACAGGTCGTTGTCGATTGTGCCCGGCGTGCCCACCGCGCGAATGCCGTGCTCCTCTGCGAAGACCGTTGCGCCGGTAAATGTGCCGTCACCGCCGCAGGCCACAAGCCCCTCGATGCCGTGCGACCGCAACTGCTCGGCGGCGCGCGCCCGTCCTTCGGGCGTCATGAAGTCCTTGCTCCGCGCCGTTCCCAGGATCGTTCCGCCGCGCGCAATGATGCCGCTGACGTCCTCGTGGCCGAGCGGACGAATGCGGCCCTCGATCATTCCCTGATAGCCGTTCTCGACGCCGTACATCTCAACATCGTGCGCAAGGCCGTAGCGCACGGCCGCACGGAGACAGGCGTTCATGCCGGGGCTATCCCCGCCGCTGGTGAAGACTGCGATGCGTTGCAAGGGGCTGGAGGATTAGGGGACGATAGGAGAGAGGAGCGGCCGTGAAGTCTACAGCAAGGGGAGGGTTGGAAGAGTTCCCGACTCTTCTCTCCCCTTGCTTGTCTGTTCTTCCGCGCTCAGTACTTCAGGCCGAGGCTTTCGACAAGTTCCTTCACCTGTTCCTGCTGCTGTTCGGTGAGATTCTTCGGCAGGGCGAGGTGGAGGCGGATGTAGAGGTCGCCCGTGGTGCCGTTGGCCGGAACGAACCCCATGCCGGGGATGCGAAGGCGTTTGCTGAGGTCGAGACCCGGCTTGATTGTGACGATCACCTTGTTCCCCTGCGGCGTGCGCACGCGAACGCGGCTGCCGAGGAGCGCCTGGGCAAGGTTGATGGTGAGTTCGGCGTAGGCGTCGCTCCCCTTGCGCTTGAAGAAGGGGTCATCGGTTGGCTGCGGTTCATCCGGCTCGGGGCGTGCCTGCTGCTGTGGGCGGTTGCGTCCCCCGCGGCCGCGTACGGTGTCGAAGATGCTCTCGAGAATGTCCCCGAACCCACCGCTCGACTCCTCGCGCACGCCGCCGTAGCGCTCGCGCTGGGCCGCCGTGCCGTACTGCCGCATGAACTCCTCGTAGCTCATATCGCGTCCGCCGCCACCGCCGGGTGTGCCTCCGCCGCCAAAACCAGGAAAGCCGCCGAACCCTCCACCTCCGGCACCGAGCTTCCGCATGCGGTCGTACTTCGCGCGCTGGTCGGGATCGTTCAGCACCTCGTAGGCCTGGCTGGCCTCCTTGAACTTCTCTTCGGCCTCGGCATTGCCGGGGTTGCGGTCGGGATGGTACTTCTTTGCGATCTCGCGGTACGCCTTCTTTATCTCGTCGGCACCTGCGTTCTCGGCCACTCCCAGAACCTTGTAGTAATCAACGCTTGGATTCACGGCTGGTATTCCTCCACTGCCGGGGATGACGAACGGTGCGGACACGACGTGTGTCGACCCTCTCGCCGGGGGGCAGCAGTGTTTGATCGCGCCGAATATGCGATGCGGCGGGCGCACGGCAATACGCTTGCCGCCGCCATTCCACACCTCGTCACATCCCGCTTTCGGTGGAGTGGGAACCTGAGCGCCCTCTGCGCGGTTGTAGACTCCCACATCCCGCTTTACCCCGTGAAGAAGCGAGTGCGTCGCCGAAACCGTTCTCAGCAACGCAATCCCATTTCTCACTTACACCCCAGGGGGAACCGTGACTATCCGCACTCTCTGCCTCGCCGCCCTCGGCGTTGCAGTCCTCGCCAGTGGCGCGCTCTTCGCGCAGTCGCGCACTATCGGTCAGATCGCGCTCAACAGAAACGACTACACCGTCCTTACAAGGGTTGTCACCGCCGCCGGCTACACAACGGCCTGGGAGGGGACGGAGATGTACACGGTGTTTACTCCATCGGACCTGGCGTTCGCGCAGCTTCCCGCAGGCACGGTTGACACGTTGATGCTTCCGGCAAACAAGGCCCGGCTCACCAGCGTTCTGACCTACCATGTTGTGCCGGGACGCATGACGTCGGAGGAGCTTGCCCAGAGGATTCAGGAGGGCGGTGGCAGTACGACGCTCACCACGCTCAACGGTGGCACGCTGACTGCGACGATGCAGAATGGGGTGGTCGTCCTCCGCGACGCACAGGGTGGTGTCTCCACCGTCACGGCAACAGATGCTACCGGCAGCAACGGTGTCGTCTACTCCGTGGATCGCGTCCTGATGCCGTAGCCCCTGCTCTGCCGGACATCGCGTAATAAGGGCTTCTCTGCTTGGGTGCAGGGAAGCCCGAACTGTTGTATGAAAGTCGCGTCACAGAAGCAGCCGGTGCACCCTCCTCATTCGCAGCAACGCATCGTCTTTGCGAGACGACATCGCCTGGAGTGGATATGGATTGATCCACGCACGCCACCCTGGGATGGAGTGTTCCGTCTTCGGGCCATCCGCTTCGGGACGATATATTCGCTCTTTCTCCTTCCGTCCCAATCCCAGGTTTCCATGCTTCACTGGATCAGGCGTCATCCCTACCTGACGATTACCGCCGTCTATGTCCTCTCCCGTCTCGCGCTGTGCGCGCTCGGGCTGACCTTCGATATGCGTCCGCTGATCTACTTCGACCAGACGCTCGATCCGGTGCTGTTGCGTGATCGTCTGCTGGAATCCCTGTGGTACTGCCATACCCAGCCACCAGCGATGAACTTTGCGATAGGGGTGATGCTGAAGCTCTTCGGGCCCTCGCCCCTCGCGTTCTATCTGTGGAACTGTCTTCTGGGGCTTTGTGGCGCCTGTGCGCTCTACGCGCTGATGCGGAGGATGCGGGTCGGCGCGGGAAGTTCGCTTGTCCTTGTCCTTCTCTTCTTTGTGGGTCCGGCGGCGATTGTCACCGAGCAACAGGTCTTCTACGACTACCCGATGATGGTGGTGATGTGTGTGGCCGGGCTGCTCCTCCACCGTTTTGCGTCGAATCGAACGTGGCGGGATGGATTCCTTTTCTTCGGCAGCCTGGCGGTGGTGGCGCTGACGCGGAGCCTCTACCATCCCATCTGGCTGGTGGGCGTGATCGTTGTGCTGGTGATTGCGGACCGCAAAGGGTGGAAGCGCACCGTTGTCACCAGCCTGCCGGCGCTCCTGGCGGTGGTGGGATGGTATCTCAAGAACCTCGTCCTCTTCGGTGGATTTTTCGGAAGCAGCTGGATGGGGGCGAACCTCCACTCGCCAACAATCTCGAAAGTCCCCTACAACGAGCGTCTTGCGATGATCGCCCGCGGGGAGCTTTCACCCGTTTCTTCCACGGACGACCCCTTCCTCTCCCTCGATAGCTTTCAGGTGCTCGGCCATAAACTTCGCGCCGTCAACACCGGCATTCCGGTGCTCGATATGCAACGTCGCTCGACGGGTGCACCGAACTACAACAATCCCAACTATATCGACATTCATAAGGCGCTCGAAGCCGATGCGAAGAAGATTCTTGCAGAGCGGCCAGCGCTCTTTCTCCGCTCGCTTGCCGCAGCGCTCGTGATCTACTGCACGCCGGCAAGCGAGGTCTGGCCCTTCGATGTCAACCGAATCAAGATCCTTCCCTACGACTGCATCTATAACAAGGTTGTCTTTGCGCAGCTGAACTATCACCCCGGCCGCATCATGCGGGACTACACGGCCACTCCAGAGTTCGAGCCGCGCAGTACGACCGCGGTGATCTACAATGTGTTCCACGCCGGCATTCTGCTGATGATCCTGATTCCCCTGCTGACGGTGCTGTGCCTGGTCTGGTGGTGGAGGGCGACCCGGAGGGGCGAGACGGTTGATGCTGCGATCTACGGGTATATGATCGTAACGCTCGCGGTCACCGGCCTGATCGGCAATCTTCTCTCCGTGGCGGAGAACAATCGCTACCGCTTCGTTGTCGATCCCTACTATCTGCTGCTCGCCGGGGTGGCGTGGGAGCGCTGGCGGGCGCGGCGGAGAGCCGGGAGAAGTTCGCCGACTGTGTCTGAAACGATATAATCCATGGCCAATTCAATCGAACTGCACGCTGTCGCAGCGTCCTCGGCCTCCTCTCTCCGGCACCATCTCCTCGCACTGACCGATCCATTGCAGCCTGCGATACTGAGTCATGTCGCGAAGGTGGCTGTCTGGGGGATCATCGTCGTGCTGCTGCTTCCAACCCTTGCGCTTCCGCTGGGACCCGACCAGGGAATCTTCTTCATCGTTGCGCGGAAGCTCCTTGATGGCGGCCTGCTCTACCGTGACATCGTCGACATCAAGCCACCACTGATCTATCACATGTACGCCGGAGCGATCTGGCTGATGGGGCCGTCGGCGTTCTCAATCCATGTCCTCGACGTTCTTCTCCAACTCGTCACCTGCTGGCTGCTCTGGCGGCTCATACGAGGAGTGGGAGGAGGGGACCTTGCCGCCGCAGTTGCAATCGTCGTCTACGTTCTGATTCTGCTGGCTGGTAGCGTACAGTGCCTTGGGCAGACCGAGAGCTATACGGGACTCTTCGGTCTTCCCATCCTCTATGCCATCACGGTTCGGCGCACCTCCGGTTGGCTGGTTGCTGCCGGTTGCTGTGCCGGTGCGCTGGTTCTCTTGAAGTACACCTTTGGGCTTGCGCTCGTTGGGACTGTTGCCTATCTCGTACTCTTCAGAGATGAACCACGACGGTGGAGTATGGCAGGCTTTGTTCTGCTCGGCTGGCTTCTGTCGATGCTGGCGTTGGCGGGCTATATGGCCATCCCGGGCGTATTCGAGAGCTACCGTGTCGTCTGGCGATTTACCTCGGCGTACATAGCCGACATGTGGCAGCCTGGTGCCTTTATCAAGGGGGCAACCTCTACCGCGGTCTGGGAGATGGCGGTAGAACCGTCACTGCTCTTCACCTTTGCGGCAGGGCTTGGTGTTGGCCTTGCCGCCGGGGTGATGGGGGGTGAAGGAGGGAGAACCCAGCCGTTGCGGGTTGTTCAGCTCCTGCGGTTGTCGCTCCTCTTCTTCGTCCTCTTCTGGGCCTCGATTGTGATCGAGGGACGCTTCCTTCTCTACCACTTCTCCCGGTACTCTCCCTTTCTTGCGCCTCTCTCCGCGTTCGGGCTTGTCTGGATTGCGCGCCGGATTGCTACAACCACTTTTGCCAGCTCGTGGTGTGTCCGGCGGCTTGCCCTGGTTGCGCTCATTGTGGTGCTGTTCTATCTCTCTCCGGCAACTACTGCACTCTGGCGCACCGAGGCGGTCGCCCTCAAGGGGATCGCGCGCCTGATGGGATGGTCGGTTCTCTCAAGCGTTGATCGCGACGCTCCGTACGAGGAGGCGGAGCAGGTGGCGGTGCATGTTCGGAGCAACCCGCCTTCAGGTCGTGACCTCATGGTGGTCTCCGGGTTCAGCGGCGTGATCTACGAACGGTGTGGGGTCGTGCCGGACTATCGCCTGATGCACTTCGAGATGTACATGGCCAGATTCGCTCCCCCGGAGTGGCGCCGTGAAACGGAGCGGTTTCTCCTGGACCGCAAACCCCGGTTTGTCGTCGTGCAGGTAGGAGGGCATGGTTTCGGTAGTTCGTTGGATGCTCTCGAAACGCTCCGGGCCAACCCGCTCTGCGCTGCGGCGCTCGACGGTGACTACCGCGAGGTTGCCAGAACCACGCAATTGCGCCTCTACGAGCGCACGGCACCGTAGGCTCCGTCGATTCCGGGCGATTGTGATCGGGCTGTTTCAGTCTGTTCCCCCCGCCTCCTCACGGCACGGGCGCGTTGCAGGTGGAGGGGGGGCGGACTATTTTTGCAGTCCTTTGCCCGACAGCCCGGCTTGCACCTTCACAGCGGCGGTGCGAGCCATACCCTGATTCACGTCGAAGGGCAATCCCCTGCATCCCGATGTTTGAAGCACTTAGCGCGAAACTTGACGAAGCGATTCGCCGCCTGAGCGGCGAGGCGCGGCTGACCGATGAGAACGTCACCGAGGCGTTGCGCGAGGTTCGCCGCGCGCTGCTCGACGCCGACGTCAACATCCAGGTGGTCCGCAAGTTCGTGGACGACGTCAAGGCGAAGGCGCTCGGCCGCCAGGTGCTCGGCTCCGTAACGCCGGGGCAGATGATCGTGAAGATCATCTACGACGAGCTGATCGAAATGATGGGGGGGGAGCACGTCGATATCCGCACCGCTCCTGCCGGACCGACCGTGATCATGATGTGCGGTTTGCAGGGGTCGGGCAAGACGACCCACGCAGCAAAGCTCGCCCGGCTCTTCAAGAGCCGCGGTCGCCAGCCGATGCTCGTGGCCGCCGACATCTACCGTCCCGCCGCCGTCGATCAGCTCCAGACGCTCGGCGCTGCGCTGGAGGTGCCGGTGTTCCATCAGCGCGACACCGATCCTGTTGCCATCGCCGAGAACGCGCTGGTTGAGGGGCGACGCCTCGGGCGCGACGTGATCATCATCGACACGGCTGGCCGCCTGACGATCGACGAAGAGATGATGCGCGAGGTGGAGCGGATCAAGGAGCGGACGAAGCCCGACGAGATCCTCTTCGTGGTCGACTCGATGATCGGCCAGGATGCGGTAACGACGGCGAAGGCGTTCCACGACCGCCTGAACTTCGACGGCGTGATCCTCACCAAGCTGGACGGCGACACGCGCGGTGGCGCGGCGCTCTCGATCCGCACGGTGGTGCAGAAGCCGATCAAGTTCGTGGGAACCGGCGAGAAGATGGAGGCGCTTGAGCCGTTCCACCCGGACCGCATGGCTTCGCGTATCCTGGGTATGGGCGACGTTGTGTCGCTGGTGGAGCGCGCGCAGCAGCAGTTCGACGAGGAGGAGTCGCGCCGCCTCGAACAGAAGATTCGGAAGAACCAGTTCACGCTGGAGGACTTCCACGAGCAGATTCAGCAGATCAAGCAGATGGGTTCGCTGCGCGAACTCGTCGGGATGCTCCCCGGCATGGACCGCGCGCTGAAGGGGGTGGAGGTGGACGACAAGGCGCTGGTGCGTATCGAGGCGATGATCACCTCGATGACGAAGGAGGAGCGTGCCCGTCCAGAGATCATCAACGGCAGCCGCCGCCGCCGTATCGCCGCCGGCAGCGGCACGACGATCGAGAACGTGAACCAGCTCATCAAGCAGTTCGAGGAGATGCGGAAGATGATGAAGAGCTTCAGCGGGAACAAGATGCGAACGCTGGCACGCAGCATGGGAGGCGGACTTGGGTTCCCCGGACTGGGACGGAGGGGGTAGAGAGGCAGTCCAGCCCACCCGATAGAGAGATTCGACAACAGAATACATACAGACACTTCAGACTCAAAGACACAGCATGGTCAAGCTTCGCTTGCGGAGAATGGGGCGCAAAGCCCGCCCGGTGTACGACATCGTGGCCACCGACAGTCGCTCACCGCGCGACGGACGGTTTATCGAGAAGATCGGGCAGTACAATCCGGTTGCAGTTGCCGGGCAGATCACGCTCAAGCGCGAGCGTGCCCTCCACTGGCTCAACGTTGGCGCGCAGCCGAGCGACACGGTGCGCTCGCTCCTCCGCCGCGAGGGTCTGCTCCTCGAGCGGCACCTGAGCCGGAAGGGGAAGGAGAGCGCCGAGATCGCCCAGCAGGTGGAGAACCACCAGGCACGGACGCAGAATCGCGAGTCGCGCGATCTTGCCGCTCTTGCCGAGCAGCAGCGTGAGCGGATGCGCCTTGAGGAGGAGAATGCCCGCGCAAAGGAGCAGGAGATCCGCGCCGCCCGTGAGGCTGCTGCCCGCGAGGCCGCCGCTGCTGCTGCCGCAGAGAACGCTCCTGCCGCAGAAGCTCCTGCAGAGGAGGCTCCGGCTGCGGAGTCCGCAGCAGAGGCTCCTGCCGCAGAGGAGAACGCAGCCTGAATCCCTCTCTCTCCTCCCCCTTCGACGAAGGGGGAGGGGGACCGGATGGGGTGAAGCCGGAGGAGCTTCGGGTTCGCCTCGGCGTGCTCGTGCGTCCGTTCGGTACCGACGGATTGCTCCGCTGTCTGCCGGATCTGGATATCATTCCGCGCGTTGTGGTTCCCTGCACCGCGTGGCTGGGCTTCAGCGAACGGTTCCTTTCCCCTGCACGGCTGCTCGCCTGTGCTCCGCACGGCGGCGCGCTGATCTGCACCTTTGAAGGGATCGCCTCGCGCACCAGCGCCGAGGATCTTGTCGACCGCGCGCTCTACGTTGCGGAGAGTTCCTTGATATTCGACACCCCCTACGCCCATCCGGGCTTGGTTGGCGCCGATGTGCTCGACCAGTCGGGACGCGTGCTCGGCCAGATTTCTCATATCGGCCGCACCCGCGCGCACGACCTGTGGACGGTGCGCTGTGCCGACGGCCAGGAGCGGATGATTCCGGCGGTTGAGGAGTTCGTGCTCGAAATAGATCGCGCTGCCCGGCGCGTGACGGTGCGCACGATTCCCGGACTGCTTGAGGACGAAGAATGACCGAGGCCGAGCCGAAACGCGAGCCGCTGCTCCGCATCGACATCGTCAGCGCGGTACCGCAGACCTTCCAGAGCGTGCTCGCAAGCTCGATTCTGAAGCGCGCGCAGGAGTCGGGGCACGTCACGATTGTCGTGCACAACCTCCACGACTACGGGCTGGGGCGCTACCGTCAGGTGGACGACGGCCCGTTCGGTGGCGGCGCGGGAATGATTCTCCGTCCCGAGCCGATCTTCGACTGTATCGAGCAGTTGAAGTCGGAGCGGGGGTACGACGAGGTGATCTACCTCAGTCCCGACGGTGAGCGACTCGACCAGCCCATCTGCAACCGTCTCTCGATGGCGCGCGCCATCATCCTCCTGTGCGGACACTACCGGGGAGTCGATGAGCGGGTGCGCGAGGCGCTGATCACGCGGGAGATCTCCATCGGCGACTACGTGCTGACCGGCGGTGAGCTTCCCGCGCTGGTGCTCACCGATGCCGTGGTGCGGCTCCTTCCCGGCGTGCTTGGCGACAGCGAGAGCGCACTCGGCGACAGCTTTCAGGATGGACTGCTCGACGCACCGTGGTACACCCGTCCCGCAGAGTATCGGGGGATGGCGGTGCCGGAGGTGCTGACCGGCGGCAACCACGCCGAGATCGCGCGCTGGCGGGTGGAAAAGGCGCTCGAGCGAACGCGCGCGCGCCGTCCCGATCTCCTCGACGGGGACGCAGAAACTTCAGACGACTAACAAACCAACGAACAATACACGCATTCAACTCACGGTGAGCCGTTCAGCGGAACCACAGTGAGGGGAGGACATCATGAAAGAGATCGAAGCCCTGACCCAGAAGGTGATCGAACAGACCGCTGCCGGTCGCAACAGCCGCGCTGGTGAGGGGAAGACCGTGGAGCTGCCCACCTTCCGTCCCGGTGACGTTGTCAACGTGGCGGTGCGCGTGGTGGAAGGGGACAAGGAGCGCATCCAGAACTTCGAGGGGATCGTGATCTCCCGTCGCGGCGGTGGCATGGGGGAGACCTTCACGGTCCGCAAGGTTTCGAACGGCGTGGGTGTCGAGCGCATCTTCCCGCTCCACTCGCCGATTGTGCAGAACATCAACATCGTGCGCGAGGGACGCGTCCGCCGCGCCAAGCTCTACTATCTGCGCACCCTCTCCACAAAGGCCGTGCGCCAGAAGACGACCTAGGAGCCAGATCTCTCAAGCCGGTTCTCTCGAACAGCCACACCAGCGCGGTGTGGCTGTTTTTTTGTTCGCTGACAGGTTCTGTGGTATGTAGTGTGGGGGAGAAGAGGCGGTTCTCCCAAACTGTAATCACCTTCGGAGGCTACTGTAGTCGGTGGCGTGTAGGTTGGAGGTGTTATGGAAGAACAGCGCGAAAAAAGGGTGTTGATCCGTAGTGTTGGAGATACCCAGCGTGTATATTGCCGCCGTTTACCCACTCCCCCGCAGTGTATTCGGGGCGCATTGTGCGCTTCGGCAACCAATCGAGCCATGATGACTGTTCGGCTCCTCCCTCCGGCGCGACCCTTCCCGTCCGTGCTGACGCTCCTGTTTGCCCTTCTGCTTCTGTCCGCCTCAACAGAGTTCCTTCTGGCACAGGCGCCTGTTACCGTTACCTTCTTCCGGCCACCGCCAAACCAGCTCAAAACCACCGATCTCTACCGGGTTCGGCTGAACAACGCGACGGGCAGCCCGATCCCTATCTACCTCTTCGGTACGGTGGATGAAGCCGAGGCGGGCCACATCGTTGAGGCGACCTCGAAGCAGTTCGATCTGCCGCCGGGGGTGACGATCATCAACGGGCCGGAACTCCAGCCGATCGATGCCCAGTACTTCAGCGAGCGCCACAAGGCGGTGTTTCTCCGCACAGGACAGGCGCCAACGGGGGAGTACACGGTGTGCGTCCACGTCCACCGCGCTGACGACAGGCGGGAGATCGCCAGCGACTGCTTCACCCAGCGTGTGCAGGTCACCACCCCGCCGGTGTTGATCTTCCCCTCCGACGGCGACACGATTACCACCCCGGTGCCCACCTTTACGTGGGCCGCCCCAACGCCGCTGGTGCGGGGGCAGCAGCTCCGCTACAAGATTCGGATTGTGGAGGTGTTTGCGCGGCAGACCACCTACGACGCAATGCAGTCCAACCCCGCGTGGTTCGAGCGCGAGGGGATCAACGTCCGCAATTTTCCGCTCCCGATCAGCGCGCGAAAGCCGCGGATCGGGCAGGAGTATGCGTGGCAGATCAGCGCCTTCGACAATGATTTCCCGCTCGGTCGCAGCGAAATCTGGGGATTTACCTACGGATCGGGCAAGATCGCCACTCGTGGAACGGTTGACGGGAATCCCGTTGGACGGCGCACAACGATCACCCCGAAGTCTCGCTTTGCCCCGAAACCCTACTCCATCATCGACGTGCGGCTCGGCATCGACCCGAACATTCTGAAAGTGGTGGAGGGCTTCATTCCCCAGGCGCTGCTCAACGAGCTGACCACCTCCTGTTTTGGCGATTGATGCAACTCCTCCCCCTGTTGAAGTGGGGGCCGAGTGGAGGGATGTGAGGCAATGAGATGCACGACGACTTTATTTCTCCGGGATATCAGACCATGAAGCCAACGCGACTGAACATTGCAGCACTGCGCTCCCGTGGCGGAAGAGAGGGACATTCTCCAACGATATCGGCGCCATCGTCGCGTGGTGTGGGGGGGGCGATGGCCGAGGCTGCATCGGGCGCGGCGATCAGCCGACGCCGGATGCTGGGGCTGGGGATGTCGGGAGCGGTTGCTGCCGGTTTGACGGTGCCCCACCTCCGGGCGCTCGGCGGCGCGCTCGGCGGCGCACTGGAAATCGTCGAGGGGCGCAACCGCGTGGCGCTGGTGATGGGGGGTGTGGAGCGGTTCGTCATCGACGGCGCGCGTTTTGTCGGGCGACCTCGTGTGCTGGTGGAGCGGACGGGCGGAACCTGCACGCTCGCGCTCCTCAACGCCCGCTGGCCCGGCACCGACCTGCCCGCCGACCTCACCCTCACTGTCCGGCCCGGTTTGCTCAACCGCACCGCCACAATCGAGACCGCGCTCGGAATGAAGGCAACGGTGCGGCTGGAGCCGTGGTTGCAGGGGCGCGAGCGCGCCGTTGCTCCGGCGCGCCTGGAAAACGCGCTCTGCGCGCTCGGCAACGGAGAGAGGGTCCAGTTGCGCGGTGAGGCGGAACTGTGCTTCGCTCCCGACTGGACGCTTGCTGTGGAAGGTGATGGTATTGCACACTGCGAGATGCTCGGCGCTAGCCTCTCCAGCAGTCTCGTCCACCTTCGACTGCCTGCTGTGGACGAGACCTCGCTGATCGTTCCGGTGGTCTCGCGCCGCACGCTGATCCATCTCGACCGCGGTGGGCGGCAGTGGCCGATTGTGCCGGAATCGCTCAGCGGTGGACTGATGAGCTTCGTGGCCGAGGGCAGTCCGTTCGATCTCCTCACGGTCGAGGCTGCGGAGAGCATGGCAGGGAATCGCCGACACGCGGCGGTTGCCGAGAGTCTGAACGGACGGTCGGCACTGGCGGTGGTGCCGTCGCGCACGCTCCACGGCAGCGACGGCCAGCCCGCAGCGCTTCCGCTCCGCAACGCTCGCCTTGCCGTTGCGTTCGATCCCGGCGGCGACACGGTTGCAGTGAGCGCGCGGTTCGCCGATCCCGTCTGGCTCCACGCCGACGGAACGAGTCTTCTCGTGGGGGATGAGGGGGACACCAGCCGCTTTGAGCTTGTGGCGCGCGCCGGCATTGCGCAGTCGTTGACGGCGACACCCTCGCTCCTCGCAACACTGGCGCGTCTCGCCGATGCTGGACGGACGATTGTGGAGCCTGCACGTCCGGCTCCCGGCTCGCTGATCGCGATGCGCCTCGGCTCGATTGCCAGCCCGGTTTCGGGTGGTTTGATCCTCGCCGATCTGGTATTCGATCCCGACCGACCGGTTGATCCACCAACGGTGACGGTAAGCGCACCGGTCAGGATTGTCAGGCCCGAGGACCTTCTGGTGCTCGACGTGATGTTCCACAACATGTCGGTGCAGTCGGTGGGCGGCGTTCGCAAGATTTCGCGCACCGGCAGCCCCGCCTACCTCATTCTCCAGTTCCAGCCGCAGGCGATCAACGAGCAGGCGTTCTTCGAGACCGAGAGTTCCTCGACCAGCGAGGACCCGACGCCTCCGCCGGTTGCCTCGCGCATCGCCGAGGCGAGCCGCCTGGCGTTCTCCGTGCCGGCCAGCCAGGGTCCGTTCGACTTCACCATCGAGAACATTCTCGACCTCGTGCGCCGCTGGAACATGAACCTGATCCCCACCGGACAGGAGCCGCCGAAGGCCGAGCCGAGCAGCAACGGGCTGCTGATCGACGGCGTCTTCGAGATTCCGATGATCACTGCGGACGACATCAAGGTGGGCGCGCAGACAAACACGGCGATTGGTGCGGCGCTGAAGGGGGCGGTGGCGCGTCGCAGCAGCACCACGCTGAAGGGGCCGATGGTGCGGACCACGGAGCGTGTCGACCCGCGGGTACGGGTCGATCCGCGCATCAAGGTCGATGCCACGCGCGACGTTGCCGGCGCGACCGAGACGGCGTTTGCGCGTTTCGAAACCACGCGCTTCCGCCGCAGCTCGATCTACCGCAAGAGCGCCCGCGAGTTCCGCATCGTGGACCAGTACAGGGGAAATATCTTCACGATCAAGCCCGAGCTGCGTCCCCCCTCGGCGGCAGAGACGATCATCGAGGCACCGTTCAGGATGCTTCTCTCGCCGAACACCACGGGCGCGTGGGCGCACTCCTCGAAGCCGGTGGTGAGCCCCCGCACCGGACGTGCGGAATTGTGGCACACCCGGCTCGGCGTCCGCGGTTCGGACGGTATCCGGGACGACGGCAACGCTCCAACCGAGGTGAAGGAGGGGGAGACGATCACCACGAGCACGATGGGTGCGGTTACCCAGAACGATTTCGTGTTCGAGGGGGAATCGAACCTGCGCGCCGTCCGCGCCGTGTGGGCGCGCGACGAGCACTTTCTCCAGTACGAAACCACCCCCGGTTCGGGCACGTGGTTCGAGGAGACAAAGGCGGAGTATGCCGACTCGGGCTTCAAGAGCCGCCCGAAGCACTTCCCCTCGAACCCCGATGACTGGGCGTTCCGCGCCTCGCTGGACGCCACCGACAGGTTCGACATCGTCCAGCTCTCGGCGAACTACTGGATCAGGGACTACACGCCCAAGCCGATCCGCGTGGACAGGCTGATGCTCTCGGCGCTGGGAGCGTGGATGAACGTGCGCGGTGCGTGGACGATTCCCGCGGCCCCCTGCGTCGGCAAGGACAACGGCACCATTCCCACGGTGGAGGGTGACTACCTGTCGGTGGAGGAGTGGCGGCACAGGATGGCGATGGGGCGCGACACCTACGTGCGCGTCGTCTACAAGGGCTATCTCTTTCCGTTCGGCCACCAGGCCTCGCTCATCAAGGTCACCGAGCGGAAGTTCCACCGCAACAAGCCGGGCAACCCCGCCTACCTCCGCCAGCGGATGTACATCGTGGTGCGCGAGCCGGAGCGCACCTACCTGGGCACCGGCCTGACGATTCCGAGCGGCAACGGGCTTCCCAACCGCCAGCTCGATCTGGAGATGCCGCTGATGCGGGTGAAGCTCCAGACGCTCGTCACCCCCAACATCGACCCGCCGGAAGCCAGCGACATCTCAAGCCTCTCGCAGAGCCTCTTCTGGGTGCGTGTGGCCGACGCGGACTTCCTGTGGCACATCGAGGCGGAGGATTTCGACGGCCACACCTTCAGCTTCACCGCGCCGCTGATCTTCATGGAGAACAGCAAGAAGCACGACGCTTCGGCCGTGGGCGCAGCGATCACGAAGTACAACACCGGAACGTGGGATGGTGATGGCTCAACAGCCGCCCAGAGGAAGGCGCGCCCTACCCGTCGGCTCGAAGGCGCGTCGCTCACGATTGCGCCGAGCAGCAGCAAGTCGGGCGACACGACGTTCGAGGCAACCGAGGCAACCTTCAGCGCCGAGCAGTTGACGATGGTGCAGCTCAACACGCTGGGGAAGTGCGACAGCCCGCTCTTCTACCCGGTGGTGCGCGCCATGCGGCTGGTGATCCCGGCGATGCGCGGCATCTCCGGCAACAAGGAGCCGGGGCGCTTCACGTGGCACAACAGCTACCTCGAACACGGCTTCGCTGCGGGGGCGGGACAGAACAAGGGGGAGATGCTCCTTGCGAACGATCCGGTCGAGGCCAAGCTGAAGATGAGCTTCCAGACCGCGGGCGACAAGGCGGGGGCGCTCGTGAAGCCGAACATGGCGCTCGCCGGTCTGTCGCGGAAGATGGGACCGGTCAGCGGCAACACCGACACGCTCGCCACCGGAGCCTTCAAGCCGAAGGAGTTCTTTCCGGCGGGTGGTCCCGATATCGACGACATGCTGCCGCTGATTTTCGGCTGCATTCCGCTCGGCGCGATCCTACAGGCGGTGGAGGATCTGGGGAGCGCTGTGGGGCTGGACCAGGTGCCGAAGTTCATCAACGAGATCGGCAACAAGCTGGAGGAGTTCATCAGCCGCATCACTGCGCTGGTGGAGCAGGGGAAGAAGTACGCCGATACCGCCGTCAACACGGCGAAGGGGGCGGTGGAGATCGGCCAGGCGGCCAGCGCGCTGGTGAGCGAGGCGGGAAGTTTTTCCGGCAAGGTCAGCGCGGCGCAGTTGAAGATCGGCACCGACCCCTACGAGGCGAAGAACGATCTGGTCAACGCCATCAACGGATTGAAGGGGAAGGTGGACGGGGTGAAGCTGGCGCTGAACGAGTACGACGGGTTCACCGCGCCGGCAATCCAGAGCGCGCGCTCGGCGGCAATCGGAGCGCTGACGACGCTGGCAAACGGACTCGGCCAGGCGGTGCAGTCGGTCAACGCCGCGAGCGCGCAGGCATCGGCGATTGCCAGCAGCGTGCAGAACGGTGTGGCGCAGGCGCAGGCGCTCCTCTCGCAGGTAAGTTCGCTCGGCGGCCAGCTCAGCTCGTTCACCTCCATCAGTCCAGCCAGCGCTGCGAGCACGCTGCTGGACATGATCGGCCTGACGCCGATCATGAACGCGATGAAGCTCGTGGTGGGGGACATTGTCGGTCCAGGCACTGCCGCGAGCACACTCGGCGCCATCATCAACGACAACGACCCGAACCACTACCGCACCGGCGGGACCAATCCCGACAAGAACGAGGATGGACTCGTCGGCTTCTTCAACTCCCTTGCCGGTGCGGTGAGCGACCCCACCGCTGCGGCAACGCAGATCAGCGAGAAGCTCAACGATTTCAAGGCTGACCTCGGCTCGCTGCGGAGCGCGTTGCAGGGGTATTCAGGTCCGAGCTTCCCCGACCTGGACAGCGCACGGGCGCAGGTGGTGGCGTTCATTCAGGACGTGGAGAACGCCATCGGTGTCATTCTCGACGGGCTTGACCTGTTCATCCGCATTCTTGAGGCAATCACCCAGCAGAAGATCCACTTCGAGTGGCGCCCGGCGCTCCAGAGCTTCAGCTTCGAGAGCAGCCCTTCGGGCGACGACGACTACATCTTCCTCGCCAAGGACAACGGCAAGGCTGCGTCGTTCGCCATCATCGTCGAGTTCGGGATGAAGAGCGAGGAGAGCGGCAGCCCCTACTTCAAGGTGGACTGTGCGCTGCGCGACTTCACCGTCAACCTCATCGCGCCCTTCACCTGCATTGCCCTCCACTTCGACAGGATCCAGTTCCTCGCCGACCAGGGGCTGAGCCCCGACGTGAACGTGATCCTGCGCGACATCGAGTTCGTGGGTCCGCTCTCGTTCATCGAGACCCTGAAAGACCTGATTCCGCTCGACGGCTTCAGCGATCCACCGGCCATCGATGTGTCCGAGAAGGGGATCACCGCCAGCTTCGGCATGGCGCTGCCGAACGTTGCGGTGGGGGTGTTCAGCCTGACGAACGTGAGCATCAACGCGGGCTTCACGATTCCCTTCATCGGCGAGCCGCTGTCGGTCACCTTCAGCCTCTGCACCCGCGACAACCCCTTCTCGCTCACGGTCTACATCTTCGGTGGCGGCGGGTTCTTCGGCATCACGCTGAACCCGAGCGGTATCCATCTGCTCGAAGTGGCGTTCGAGTTCGGTTTGCAGGGCGCGATTGACTTCGGCGTCTGCGGCGCCTCGGTGAAGGTCGTTGCCGGCATCTACTTCAAGCTGACGATGGACACCGACCCGACGTCGTGCACCGTCACCGGCTACCTGAAGTTGCAGGGGAAGGCCTACGTCCTCTTCATCACCGCCTCCATCACTCTCTACCTCGAAATCAGCTACGAGTCGGTGTCGGGGAAGATGACGGGCAGGGCGGAGCTGACGATCGAGGTGGACCTGCCGTTCGTTCCCGACATCCACATCACCTACGAGAAGAAGTTCGCCGGCTCCAACGGCGACCCGTCGTTCAAGGAGATGTACGAGCCGTACACGCTCTCCACCGGGGAGACGGTGAAGCCCTGGAACTCCTACTGCGTGGCGTTCTGCGACGAGTAGTCCTGAAATGCCCGCGAGCCTTGGAACGGTCCTGCCAGAGGCTCGCAACCCGTTGCTGTATTCTCCCAACACCCGAGTCCTCTCCGAATCTCCTAGTCTCCCGCACCAATGGCACTGAAGCAACGCATCGTCTGGACGGTCCTCCCCTGGGGATTCACCGAAAGTGGCAGACCCCGCGTGTCGGTCCTCGTCGCGCCGCAGCTCACCCCCGACGCGGCTGTTGTGAAGCTCGGTAAGTTCGAGGACTGGGTGAACTGGCCCCGCGTCGTCGAGACGTTGAAGTTCGAGTTCCGCATCGATGGAACATCGGTGGGAGGGAGGCAGATCGGGGTGAAGCTGGAGCCGAAACTGTGGCAACTGCTCTTCCCCAAGGAGGAGACGGTGGTGTTCGGCTACAAGCCGAAGAACTACGGCGACCGCTTCGTGCACGTCTTCCCGACCGGCGACGTCCACGACGTGTTGAAGGGCTTCTACGGCGCGCTTGCCGCACAAGCCGGCGAGAGCCGCCCCAGGGTGCGCGGCGACAACCGCAATCCACTGGTGAAGGGGCTGGTGGACGTGCTCAAGCCGATTGCGCAGCGTCCCGATATGCTGATGAGCCGCATCGAAAAGGTGAAGCAGGAGAGGAGGGGGTCTGACGGAAAGCCGTTGCGCTTCTACGACACGGGCAATCCGTCGAACTACGGTTTTCCCCCCACGGCCGAGGGGAGGGTGCAGCTCAATTTCCTTCTCGCGCACCGCTTCTACAGCCGTCCCGAGAACAAGCAGACCTACTACCGCACACCGGCGGAGGCGCGTGCCGCCGGCAAGAAGGCGCCAATGCGCCCGGCCATACCGGAGATCGACTTCCACGGGAAGATTGCCGCGCTCGGCGACTTCCCCGCGCTGATGCGGCGGCTCGGTCTGGTGCTCGACTTCGAGCTTGACGTCGATCCCGGCGCGATGGCCACCGACGGTGAAATCTCGCTGGCCGCACCGTGGGCCGGAGGGGGATTTCCGCAGAGCTACAACGCCGACACCTTCCCGCTGACACAGTACCGGATCCGTCCCAAGGACCTGTTCGTGGCGCGCCCCAGAAACCCGGAGGGGGACATCGTGGACGGGATGCTGCGGCTCGAACAGAAGGGCGGGTTCGATATCCTCCAGATCGACACCGACGGCATCGCGCTGAAGACGCTCCAGTTCGCCGAGAACATGGCGCGGCAGGACGAGCCGGTGAATCCTGGGGCCTTCAGCGGGGACGCCCAGCCCAGGCTGGTGAGCAGCGTGGGGCAGCCGGAGGAGGAGGGGGCACCGGCGATCCGCACCGGTGGCCTGATCCTTATCCGCCGCCGCCGTGGTCCGGTCGTCACCGCGCGGCTTGCCGCAACGCAGAAGACCAACGAGGATGTTGCCGCCGGTGGGCAGCCGAAGCTGTTTGCCGAGGACGTGGCGCGCGGTTTCCGGCTCGACGTGCTCGACTCGAAGACCAGCCGGTGGCGCTCCCTCTGCTACCGCGACCAGACCTTTCTGCTGCCGAAGGCGGGGGAGCGGATCGTGGCAGAGGCGGAGGAGGGGTACGTCCGCACGACGAACGCCACGAGCGCCGTGGGCGGCGCGCCGGGGAGCGATCTCTACATCCACGAGTCGATGGCGGAGTGGGAGGGGTGGAGCCTCGTGGCGCACCGCCCCGGCAGGATGATCGAGGAGGTGAACTACAACGAGGACGGCACGCCGCGCGAGCACCCGATTGTTCGCCCTGCCGTCAACGAGCCGAGGCCGGTTGCCGGGTTCGATCTCGTCGAGTTCAGCAAGCCGACCGACGGCACGCTGCCACGCCTCCGCTTCGGCCGGAAGTACAGGATGCGCGCGCGCGTGGTGGACCTTGCCGGCAACAGCCTGAGCATGAAGGAGGCGGAGGTGCTCGGCGACACACACGTGAGCGAGGAACAGCAGTTCCTCCGCTACGAGCCGCTCGGTTCACCCACACTCGTGCCGAACGACGTGTTCCGCGAGGGGGAGTCGGTGGACCACATGACGATTCGGAGCAACTACAACCTCTCCGCCGATGAGTGGGCGGCAAAGCCCTACGTGAACGACGTGGTGAAGGAGATCGACGCGAAGTACAGGGGGCTGAACGACGGCTTCGGCTACAGCTACAAGGGCTTCAACGAGCGCCACGTGGTGCCGCCGAAGACAAGCCAGCACGAGGCGGAAATCCACGGCAGTTTCGATCCGGCGATGGGCCCCGGTGGCAACCCCGAGGCGATGTTCGCCATCGCGATGAAGGAGGAGGGACGGTTGAGCGACACCCAGGTGCACGACGGCGCGGGTGGGATGATCGACGTGTCGGCGAACATCAGGATCATCACGACGCCCGACGCGAAGCAGGGTGCGCCGATGGCAACGTTGCCGCTGGCGCCGGGTGCACCGCTCGGCTCGGGACAGTACATCGTCAACACGGGGACGGAGATCGTTCTTCCCTATCTCCCCGATCCGCTCGCGCGCGGTGCGGCCTTCCGCGCGCTTCCCGGCGCAAACGACGAGGGGGACATCGGCGGTGGCGCGAAGATCGTCAGGCTCGTCCCCGGCACCCTTGTCACGCTTGTCCCCTTCGACCTGAACTGGCCCAAGGCTCGCCCCTTCCGCATCAAGATCGTGGAGACCGCGACGGTGCAGAAGCCGAGCTGGGACGGCGCGGTGCTGACGGTGTATATGCCGAAGGCGACGAAGGCTCGTGTGGTCTACAGCTGCTACATGGGCGATGAGGACACGGCGCTGATGGGAGTTGCCGCGTGGATTACCAACAACGGCCAGCGCAATGCCGCGCGCCAGCTCGCCACAAAGGGGAGCCACTGGATGCTGACGCCGTGGCGCCAGATGACGCTGACCCACGCCGTGCAGCAGCCGCTCGAACTCACCGAGTTCTACAAGCCGGAGCTGGGAAAGCCCGATGGGATCGGCTCCACGGTTGCGGTGTTCGGCGGCTACGTGAAGACGCACGTGCGCAGCACCGGCAGACTGGACCTGCTGGCGGAGTGGAGTGAGTGGATCGACGACTTGAACGAGAACGGACCGCGCGAGGTGCAGCACCGCGCGCACGCCTTCGACGTGATCGTTCCAGAACGGCTCGACCGCAGCGTTGGTATCTCCGAGTCGAAGCTCGTCTCCATCCCGATTCCACCCGAAAAGCCGAACGATCTGCCCAAGGAGTGGCGCCACCAGTTCGGCGACACGCACTACCGCTCGGTGAACTACAGGCTGAAGGCGACGACGCGCTTCCGCGAGTATATGCCGGTGCGCCTCTGGCGCGACCCGATCAACCTCCCGCAGTTCGACACCTGGACGCCCGCGAACGAGACGGAGCAGGCGGAACTCGACAAGCGTATCCACCGCATCAACGAGGCGCTCACGCTCAAGGTGCCGAACAGCGCGCGACCCGAAGCCCCCAAGGTGCTCTACGCCATCCCCACCTTCGGCTGGGAGCAGTCCAACGTCGCGGGCGCAAAGGTGAGCCGCCGCTGCGGCAACGCCATCCGCGTCTATCTGGACCGGCCGTGGTACTCCAGCGGCGACGGAGAACTGCTCGGCGTCGTGATGCGCCAGAGTTCCGGGATCAGCAACCCGACGTTCGCCAACCCTACCAGCGGCAACGACGGCACGCTCAAGGGGCTTGTCACGGAGTGGGGATTGGACCCGATCTGGGGTTCCGCATCTCCCACCTCCGTCAATCCCGGCGCGTTCCCGCTCGCCGAGAAGGTGCAGCCGGATCTCTCGCTCGACGAGCTTGGTCCCGACGGAAGCAAGGTGACCGTGGCGGGGCACGTGGTGGAGTACGACTGGCAGCGGCGGCTGTGGTACTGCGACATCGAGATCAACGCGGGGGACAGCTACTACCCGTTCGTGCGGCTTGCGCTCGCCCGCTTCCAGCCCGAGTCGATCCCGAACGCCCACCTCTCCCGCGTGGCGCTCTGTGAGTTCGTGCAGCTCGCGCCGGATCGCGTTGCCGCGGTGCAACCGATGGACGGAACGCGCATCCGCGTCCTCGTCTCCGGCGTGTTCGGCCTCAACCAGTTCTCGGCCGGCAACGGACCCTGGGCGGTGCCAACCGACGACAACAAGGTGCTGAAGAACATGGGGCGCAGCCGCGACGTGCGGGTGACGGTGGAGGAACTGACGGGCACGGGAACCACCGAGGGAAGCTGGACGCCGGTGGCGAACCTCATCGACATCTCGCTTCCGGTAACGAGGAAGGTGGACAACGTTGCGATCTGGTCGGGCGACATGGTGCTGCCGGAGAAGGCGCAGAGCCAGGGGGGGACGAAGCGCTACCGCCTGGCCATCCGCGAGTACGAGCGGTTCGACGCCGACCCGTACGTGAAGATTCCGGTGCCCGACGAGAAGACGCGCCAGCCGATCCTTGAGGGGATTCTGAATCCGGGCGGTCCGGTGATCAACCCCGGCCCCATCGACGTGGATATCGCCGCCTCGCAGATCCGCATCGCCGCCGACGGCACGGTGCTGACCCAGACGAATGTGGAGAAGCTCTACGACGTCGGCGGCGTGGGGGGCGGGAAGATGATGACCTACTCGAAGACGATTACCATTGGGCGCGCAATCGAGAGGATCGTCTACGCAGACACTATCGAGCTATGAGCGGCATGAACCAGTTGCCACGATCTCTGCTCTCTCCTCTCATCGCTCTTCTGGTCGGCTGCGTCCTCGCTGGGGCGCTGGCATCGCCTGCTCTCCGCGCGCAGGAGTCGGAACCACCCGACAGCTCGAAGCCAACGTTCTATCTCAGCGGCACCAGCAGCCTGACCGGACAGATATCGAACCGAAGCGGAACGAGCCAGGGAACGCCGCGCAACCTCGGACGCTGGTACTTCCGTCCCACGGTGTGGGCGTGGCAGGTGCCGGTTGCCGTTGACGCGTTCTTCGCCACCGAGCAGGATTCGACACGGCAGCGCATCAGCAGCATGAGCGTGTCGGTGGACTACAACCGGCTGATCAGCACGGTGGTGCGCCGCATCTACGACAAGCTCTTCGAGGTGGAGGAGGTGGAGAGTATGCGCGGAGCCGTCGACAGCGCGCGCGCAACGGTTGATGCGGTGCGCGACACGGTGGAGCGCACGCTGGAGACGGCGCGGACCCTTGCCGATACCCTGCGCAGCTTCGTCGATCCCGAGCGGTTGAAGGCGGGTGCGGTGGCGGAGGGTGGAAAGGTGCTGGAGGAGCTGGGAGTTGCCTCGGCGGCGGAGCGATTCTTTCTCGGCTTCCCCACGCTCGCGCTCGGCGTCACCTACCCACGCTACACCGAGCTGACGATGAACGGTGTGGCGGTGAACGGCGGCAGCGTGGAGTGGAACCCGGGGATGTTCTACGTGGCTGCCTCGGTGGGGACAACCCAGCGGGCGATTCTGATACCGGGACGGTTCGAGACCGACGTGCCGGTCACCTCCTTCAGCCGCACGCTCTACGCCGCCCGGCTCGGCTACGGACGGAAGCAGGGGGAGCGATTCATCGTTACGGGCCTCTACGCGCGCGACAACGAGAACTCCCTGAACGTCGACAGCGTCACCGGCAGACCGCGCTCGCCGCGCGAGAACATCGTGGTGGGGGTGGATATGTCGGTACCGGTGATTACCAACACCTGGACCGTTGGTGGCGAGATCGTCGGCTCCGTGTTGAAGGGGGACGTGGAGGCACCAACGGTGGGGTCGAGTGAGATACCACGGTTCATCCGCACCACGCTCGACCCGAACATCTCCAGCGTGATCGACTACGCGGCGAACGTGAAGACGGACCTTCGCCTGCGCTCGACCGATACGCGGCTCGGTCTTGGCATGAAGTTCATCGGTCCGGCGTTCTTTACGCTCGGCTCCCCCGCGCTGCGCAGCGATCTCCTCCGCTACGAGGGGCAGATCGAACAGGGGTTCTTCACGCGGCAGCTGCGTCTGCGCGGGCGCTACCAGCACGAGACCGACAACACGTTCCCGCAGTTCAAGACCTCGACCACGACGCTGACCTCCTACACCATCGGTGCCGACGTCAGCGTACCGAAGTGGCCGCGCCTGAGCGTGACGTGGTCCCCCACCGAACAGACCTACCGCGACAGCAGTTTCGGTATTGACATCGATAACAGGACGAGCGTGCTGAATGCCAACGCGAACTACGGCTGGAAGCTGCTCGATCTCGATGCCAGCACCTACGCCGACTTCTCGATGCAGCGTGCGCAGCAGCAGGATGAGCCGAAGGGCACGGGTGTCTCGACGGTTTCGCTGGGGCAGCAGGTCACGCTCAAGATTCCCGTGACTGTCGGTGTGGCGGGTCGTCTCTCGATCCTCGACAATACCAGCGGCACCGGCAGTCGTGTCGGCGGTGACCTGAACGTGGGGTGGACGCTGTTCGAGACGTGGAGTTCAAGCGCCGGGGTGACGCTGGAGCGCGAAACAGGTGTGGGAAACAACCTCATCTTCAGCCTTTCCACGTCGATCCCCGTCGGCTTCTTCGGCACGCTGACGCTCGATGCACAGCATACCATCTACAAAAGTATAGCAACCTCCGCCGACAGTTTCAAGGACTACGTTCTCACCGCCGTGCTGACCACGCAGTGGTAGTGGGGCAGGAAGAGATGCCAGTGCTGCTGATTGGGGCGGTGGAGGCTGGACGAACGGAGATCGGAGCGGAGTCTTCAGCCTGGAGCAGTGCGCTGGCTACCCTTCGATCCTCTCCATCCGCAGCATCTCCGCCTGTGCGTCGAGTATCGAGCGCTCGGTGAGGGGGATGTCGCGCCGTGTGAAGATCACGTCGTCGCCCTCGATCCGCGCAAAGCGCCGCGAGGTGATGTCGTTGTGGTGGTGCTGTGGGATCAGAATCAGGTGGGCGTGCGCAACGCCGAACCCGTGCACCACCATGCCGGTGCGGAGTGGCTGGAACACCTCGCGCATCCGGCGCCCGATGTGCTGCGCAACGAGCATGATGTGCTGCGAGGTCCGGTCATCGACGTCCGTGAAGTGGTCGATGTGCTCCTTCGGGATGATGAGGCACTGGCCGGAGACCGCGGGGTGGATGTCCATGAAGGCCAGAATGGAGTCGTCCTCGTAGACGCGGCTCACCGGGGAGCGTCCAGCAACGATCTCACAGAAGATGCAGGGACTTGACATAGTGGGTTCGTTGGGTTCTGCTGCCAGGACTGCCGCGGTGAGGAGCAGGGCAATCCAGAAGAGTTGGAGCTTCAATGTGCGGTACCGTGGCATCGTTCGGCAGCCAGCAGTGACCAGCCCCTTGCGGCAACGCAGAGACTGTCGGGACGAGAGAGCGGCGAACAGCACGGCAGTTCGTTTGTTGCCGTGCAAACGAGCGCGGGAAGAGCACGCCGAACCCAAGGGTGCCCGGCGGTAGAGACGATGTAGACGATCTCGCGTTGTTCTGTCTGCTTCGCGCTGATCGTTACTCGACGGCAACCTCTACCCTGAACTCTTCCGCCGGAGCCGCGGACGATTCCCACGGACGGCGGTAGGAGAGGCGGATCGTCTCCTTGCCGCTCTCCTTCGCGCGGAACGACCAGTACTCTACGCCACCGGCTCCAACTCTTCCGTCTCCAGACGACTCAAGGTCGTAGCGTGCTGGCTGGTACTGCTCCACCACGCGGCTCGAACTGTCCTGCCACACCCACTGGTAGCCGGTGGAGTGGTTCGCCTTGAGGGCGATCTCGAACGTCTCTCCCTTCTTCAGCGAGATCGAGCGGTTATTGTCGGCATTGGTGAGGCGCACAGCGCCGGGAGTGCTGCACGCGGCAAGCAGCACGAACGCAACCATGAGGAGGCGAGCCAGATCTCTTGTGATACTCATCCGGATCTCCACTGGATGTTGGCGTTGAGAAAGGGGGATCCAGCCGAAAGGCTGGAGGAAGGGAAGCGCAAAGATATTCTAGACCGGGGGAGTGGAATTCTTCCAGGGTTCAGCAAACGGCCAGCGAGGGAGCGGCTCCGCCGCTTCGCACCACTCGCGCGGCAGTGCTCCAAGGCCGGTATACAAAACGACAATGCCTCCAACAATCGCGCACGTTGTGTCGCGGTCACCAAGGCAGCGTACCGTGAGCCACAGCGCCTCTTCATAACTGTCGAGATGGTGGGCGGCACACCAGAGCGCAAGTGGTACGGTATCCTGTGCAGAGACAAGAGTCCCGTTGCCCAGGATCGACACGGCGAATAGCGGGGATGCGTTTGCGGACATGTCCCGTGCTCTCTGTACCCTGCTCCGCACCTCGCTGTCCGGTATCCACGGCAACACCATGTCGAGAAAAGCTGCGGGATCGGGTCTTGTTGAATCCTCTCGCACCCGATACGCTTGTGCGGCAGCAACCGCCACGGCAATCGCTCCCGCAACTGCCTCTGGATGGGTATGCGTCACAATCGCTGAGCGTCGCGCGGCATCCGCTGCCTTCTCAAGGTCATCGGCGTAGAACGCTCCAAGCGGCGCCACCCGCATCGCCGCACCGTTTCCCCATGATCCCTGTCCCCCGAAGGGTTCTGCCGCACATTCGCGCCAGCTCCGACCCTCACCGATGTCGCGTAACACGCGGTGCATCGCCGGACCATACCCTCGTGATGTGTCATAGTGCTCGGCAAAGCTGTGGGCCAGCACATCCTGGTCCATACCCCGATGGCTGCGCAGGACCGAGACAATCGACATTGCCATGAGGGTGTCGTCGGTGTAGTGCCACGGTGCGGAGGCAAGGGCGCGCGCCTCTATCAGCGATTCCACAACATCAGGGTTGACGAAGTATGATTCGCCAAAGCAATCCCCAAGTGCAAGACCTGCCAGGCTCGTTTCTGCGCGTTCAATTCGCTGCTGATGCAGGTCCATTCAATGGTTCTCGAGAATGAATCTGTGTTGTCGGTGCCGATGCGGCAATACGCCGTCGGCATGGCTTACAGCGTGAGCTGGAATCATAGCTCGTGAAACCAGCACTCCAGTTCAACGCTCCCCGTTGCGTTTCCACCTGGGCGGAACTCGGACGTTGCACTTTGGGAGTACCAGTCCAGCCGCACCTTGTCCGAAACAATCTTGCCGTGCAGTCGCTCTGTATGATAGGGTCGGGCACTGTCGGAGTCGAGCAGCACAAGCTCTCCTGTGCCTTCGATCACACCACGGCAGCGTATCACGATCTCCACGACGTGTGCGCTATCCGAGGATGCGCGAAGCGTGACGCGCTGCGGTTGTGAAAGGTTGGAGAACACAACCTTGTGGCCGGGTGGAAGGCACGAACAGCAGGTGATTGCAAGCACGAACAGGAGCGTGCCAGCGATGGATCGCACCCGCCGCTCCTAGTCCCGCTTCAGTACTCCCACCGCGCGCAGTCCGAAGATCAGCAGCACCGCGCCGCCGATGCCGACAAGGAGTCCGGTCAGCGAGAAGGTGCCGGTTGGCTCGAAGTGGAAGATGCGCGAGGCGATGTAGTGGCCCAGCGCCGAGCCAACGACGCCGATGGCGATATTCCAGAGGCACCCCATCTGGTTGTTCGTCTTGGCCACGATGCTTGCCAGCCAGCCGATGAGTGCGCCTGCGATAATCGTTCCGATGAGTCCCATGGGAGTAGGAGATGATGGAGGAGTATGAAGGGGTGTGAATGATGGCCGTGAGATGCGGTTGTCGTGTTCGTCGCCCACCCCTTGTTTGAGCCAGGAGAGGGAAGAACGACCACAAAAGTATATCCGGCTCCGCTACAACAGCAGTCGAACTCCTGCAAGCAGCAGAACGAGGCCGATGACAAGCTCGATGGTGCTGTCCCCGCTGCGGCGGCTGAAGCGAACGCCGAGCACCGCGCCAAGCCATCCTCCTGCCGCGCAGATCACTCCGGGTAACAGCAACTCGGCGTCGAGCGTTCCGGTGAGGACATAGCCGGCGGCTCGTGCTGCCGAGGCTATGCCGCCCAGTGCCCCGCCCGTTGCCGCTACCTCCCGTGCCGACATCCCTGCGGCATCCATCACCGCGGCGTTGAGCGGTCCGTGGCCGGCACCGAGCAGTGTGGCAATCACTCCCGATGCCACCCCAACAACCACCATCCAGACCTGGCCGAGGTGGGGAAGTCGGGGAAGCTCGAAGTAGAGTCGGGCTATGTAGTAGAGTCCGAACAGGAGGACGATCACCCCAATCGCGGTGCGGAGGGTGGCCTCGGGAATAGTGCCGAAGAGAACGGTGCCGAGCGCAACGCCGGGGATCATGCCGGCACCCACGAGCGCCACCGCACGCCAGTTGATGAGGGGACGGAGCAGAACCACACGGGTGATGCTCCAGCCGAGCGAGCCGAACGCCGAGAGCACCACCGCGTCGCGCTCCCCGGCCACCATCACCAGCACGGGGAGGAGGAGGAGTGCGCCGCCGAAACCGGCGACGGTGTCGAGAAGTCCGGCTACCAACGAGCCGAGCGCGAGTTGGACGAGGAGGAGAGAGTTCATGGTAGAGCGTGCGAAGATAGCGCGCCGTATCTCTTCACAGACGCACCGGCTGCACATCGCCGTCGGGCACGTACATTGTTGAGTCTCCGCATCTGGCACTCTACTCCGCATGACTCCTATTGCATTCTCCCGCCGCTACCGCTTCGATCCCCGCATCGTCGATGGCGGTTTCTTCAGTCTCGACGCACTCGACGTGCCCCGTGGCAGTACCGTTGGTGTGGTGCTGCTCAACCTTGGCGGCCCTGCGGCACGCGCCGATGTTGCGCCGTTCCTCTACAACCTCTTCATGGACCCGGCGATCATCGACATCCCGTTGCGGGGGTGGACGCGGCATCTCCTCTGCAAGCTGATCTCCACCATGCGGGGAAAAAAGGTGGCGGGGGACTACGCGCAGATCGACCCGGTGCATGGCGGCTCGCCGATCAACCCTCTCACACGTGCACAGGCCGAGGCGCTGGACCGCGAACTTTCCGAACGGTTCGGTGCTCCGAATGGTATAGCCCTCCGGTCGTACATCGCAATGCGCTACTGGCATCCCTTCAGCGAGGAGGCCGCAGAGCAGATGCAACGCGACGGCGTCACCCACCTAGTGATGCTCCCCCTCTACCCGCACTACTCGAAGACCACCACGGGCGCAAGCCTGGTCTACTGGCACGCGCTTGAGGAAGCGGGGGAGATACCGAAGTGGCCCGTCACCGTTGCCTTCGAGTACGCGCGCCATCCCCGCTACCTCGCTGCGCTCAGCGCGCGCATCGACGAGGCAATCGCGACGCTGCCACAGGAGGCACGCCACGACGCCCATATCCTTTTCAGCGCGCACGGCACGCCCACAAAGGAGATGACCGAGCGGTGCGACCCCTACTGCTGCCTGATTCACTCCACCGTTGATGCGCTCATGAAGATGCGCGGTGGGGATCATTCCTTCCACGTGGCATTCCAGAGCAAGGTTGGCCCGGCGGAGTGGCTGACGCCCAGCACGCCCGATACCCTGAAGCGGCTCGGTGCCGAGGGGGTGCGCTCGGTGGTGGTGGTGCCGGTGGCGTTCGTCACCGACCACATCGAGACGGCGTTCGAGCTGGATGTGGAGGTCCGCGAGGAGGCGCACCACGCTGGAATCGAACACTATGGTGTAAGCGGTGGACTGAACAGCCATCCCGAGTTCATCGCCGCGCTCGCCGAAACGGCTGTTGCGCAGCTCACCGTTGACGGCCGTCCACTTCTGGACGGCGCGCTCCCCTACGCGCGGCGTCCCCACGCCGACGCCGGGACGCGGACGGTGCGCTGCCACCAGTGCCGCTGCATCGCCGAGGCTGCGGTGTGGCATGTGGAGCACGTGGAGCGCGGGTAGCCGGCGCAATCCATCACAAAGGGGAAGGAGAGCCAGCGTGATGGCCTTCCTCCGTTCCCATTGACGTACCGACGATGTCCAACCAGCAGGATGAACTCATTCGCGCGTATCTGGAACAGGTGGTGCGGATTCAGCAGGAGGAGTCGAGCGCACTGACACAGAGCGATCTGGAAGGAGTGGCGCGCGAGCTGGGGTTGACCGACGCCGACGTGAAGCGGCTGCGCCAGCGTTATCGCGAGTACGTGAAGCGGGCCGAGGGATTGATGGACTTCGGTAACCAGGACGAGGCGATTGCCCAGCTTCGACAGGCAGTTGCGCTGGCGCCGATGCGACACGAGGCACTGTCGCTTCTGGCCCATGCCCACGAACAGCGGTACGTTGTCGGCGGGGAGAAGGAGGACCGCGCGGCGGCGCTGGAAATGGCAACGCGCGCGCTCCAGCTCGAACCTTCCGATCCTTCCTCTCTCCGCGTTCTCAGCGTCCTGGCGATGGAGGCAAAGGTTGGTGGGGGAGGAATCGGCAGGAAGGGAGCGATGATCCTTGCAGCGTTCGTCGTGCTGGTCATGGTGGGGACGACCGTCATGGTGATTTGCGAGTTCATCTTCGGCCCCTAGAGCGTGTTGACATTATCGGAGGAGAATGGCAGCAGCGGCCAAATGGCAGAAGGCGAGGAAGGAGTCCGCTGTCTTATCGTAGCGCGTGGCAACGCGTCGATAATGCTTCAAGAGTGAGAAGAA
>Ga0206107_1000226_pt1 | contig 33059 bp, 51 predicted proteins | sample 2B0metagenome_FD_148652 | JGI IMG/M metagenome (GOLD analysis project Ga0206107, IMG submission 148652) | Enriched microbial communities from leaf-cutter ant dump, University of Wisconsin, Madison, United States - 2B0 | ecosystem: Environmental > Terrestrial > Nest > Insects nest > Nest dump...
CGCCCAGGGCACCACCACCACCGAGCGCCGCAAACCCGGTGCCAAGAGCGCCAGCTGCCCCGACGACTCGCCCCGCCACGCGACGCCCGAGACTGGCCGTACCGGCGCCTGCGGCGGCGGCTTCCGCCCGTGTCGCCGTAGCCACGCCAGCTCCCGCTCCGCCAATGCCGCCCGGAAAGTTGGTGACGAACACCGGCACTACACCCGTGGCGGCTTCGAGAGCCTTGCCTTCGGCGACGCCCGCAGCCACGCTGGCACCACGGCCGAGCAAATTCTTGAGCAGGCGTCCGCCTGGTCCGGCGGCCCGCGCCAGGCGGTAGAGACCATACGCACCGGCTGCACCGACAGCCGCGACGCCGCCATAGGACACCGTGCCGGCAAAGCCGCGATGCTTGGTGGCCAGATTGCCGATCGCGCCGCTCAGCTCATCCGTTTTCTTGATCGCACTGGTGATATCCGACAGCAGCGGATCGAATAGCGAGGCCAGCGTGCTGTCGTTCGTCGAGGAGAGCTTCTGCAGCTGGGCGTTGAGACCCTTCGCCCAGGTGTCGTTCTGCTGCTCCAGCCCAGCCTGCTGGCTGTAGGAGTCCTTGATCTCCCAGTAGCTCTTGACGCCCGGCATGCTGGGTGCAATCAGCTGCGTCACCGCCTTGCCACCGGTCTGGCCAAACAGCAGGCCCAGCATCTTGTTGCGCTGTTCCTGCGTCATCTTTTCGGTGCGCTTCTGTATCAGCGCGATCGACTCGTCCAGGCCAATGAAGTTGCCCTCCTTGTCATAGAAGTCGAAGCCGGACTTCTGCATCCACTTGCGACCGCGATAGCTGCCGCCTGTGACGCGCGAGAGGAACTCGCCTAGGTCCGAGCCCGCCTCTTCACCCAATGGCGCCAGTGCTTTCAGCGCGATCGCCGTCGACTTGAGGTCCATGTTGCCGAACATGTGCGCGCGGCTGCCCACCTGGTCCAGGTTGTGGAACAGCTGCGTCAGGCTGCCCGAGCTGGTCACGCTGGCGCGGGCGATGATGTCCGCCGCTTCGCCGTACTGGTCCGGGCGCAGCTGGAAGCTGTGGCCGAGGTTGGCGATGTCCATCGCCACCGTGGCCGGATCCACGTGTTTGGTCTCGGCCAGGACTTCCGTCATGTACGCCGCCCCGTGGCGCACCAGCTTGCCCTTGCTGTCGTACTTCTCCAGGATGGCTTCGAGCGGCACGCCACCCTGGTACAGCTCGCGTGTCACGTCGGTGACTGCGGTGGCGCTGTACTTCAGGTGGCTGGCGACCTCGATCGAGTTGTCGCGCACCCGCTTCATCTGATCGGCCAGCAGCTTGGCATTGGGATGGGCGCCCTGAAGGATGCCCTCCACGCTCAGCAGCGATTCCTGCAGCTCGGCAGCCTTCTCCACCGCCGGCTTGAGCTTGTTGTACCCGTAGTCGGCCACCGCCAACGATTTGAGACCGGCCGACGTGTGCCGAATCATCGCGTCGTAATCGCGCTGCATGGCCTTGGCCTGCGCGCCCGCGCCGCCGATCTCATTGCGAAAGCGCCGTAGCACTCCGCTGAAGAGATCGACGGCGCTGATGCGCATGGCCAGTTTCAGGGTGTCGCTCATGGTGTCAGTCGTCGGTTTCCGTGTTCGTCAGGGTGCGCACGAAGAGGTCGAACACGCTGCGCGGCAGGTCGGTGATCTCCCGGTAACTCCAACCCGTCCTGGTGCCAAGCATCAGCACCTGGAGGTGCTGACCCTTCAGCTGCCGGGTTGCGCGTTTCCCTCTTCGTCGACCTTGTCCATGTCCGCGCAGAGCTGGTCGAAGTCGGCGGGGTGCAGCTTGCGGATCAGTGCCAAGTCGATCGGGCCGGACAGCTCACCCAGGCGCACCAGCTGGCGGCCGAGCAGCGCACCCTTGAACGCCAGGCGCTTGGTGACCGGCGCCTGGTCTTCTGCATCGAACAGGTCGGCCGTAGTGGCCTCGCGGATCTCGTAGTCCTTGTGGACCGCGTCGCCCACTTTCAGGCCATGCTTGAGCGTGTTCTTGATCGTCATGCCACGCGCTCCGCCTTGGGCGCCACGAACTTCAGCGACGTCTTGCCGCCGTTGGTCGCCGCAGCGGCTTCTACAGGCGATTCCAGCCACGCATGCGCGAGCACATAGCACTGACCGCTGTCCGCCTTGAAGGTGATCGTGGCGTCGCTGGTGTTGTTGAGCGCGCCCAGGTCGACCGTACCGTCGACATAGATGCTGACCTCGACGGAAGCTTCGGCCGTCTCCTCGGCGTAGCCGTACACCTCAGTGCCTTTGACCGCATTGCGTTTGACGCCGCCGAGGTTGAGCTTGCTGGAGTCGTCGACCAGCAGACGCCGCCCGTCGACCGATACCTCCGCTTTTCCGAACATCTTTGCCATTGGTTGCTACCTCTCTCAGACGATGAACTGGATCTGCTCGGCGAAGATCCGCAACTGGTTGACCAGGTTCGGGCTCGACAGCACGTTGGCGCGGTTCGGATCGTTCGGATCGATCTCCACCACCAGGTCGCGCTTGAACTGCTCCAGGTCCTCGATCAGCCCCGCATCGAGCAGGTCGCTGGCCAGCGCGATCAACTCGGCGCGCAGAATGGTGGGCGTGACGATCGCCTGGCCCGGCGCCGGCTTGACCGTGTCGCCGGCGAGCTTGTGCCGCGGGAACTTGCTGGTGATGCGCGCGCGGGTGGCGTAGCGGATGTAGCTGAGCGTGGCGATCGTCTCGACGTCCAGATAGCTGGTGTCGGGCAAGTCGAACGCGTTCTGCTGGAACATCGTCACCTGGCGCTCGATCAGCACGTTGCCACCCGCGTCCACTTTGTGGGTGGCGATGCCGCTGTGCAGCTGCAGGTTGCGCTCCTCGAACGTGAATCGGTCGGCCGGCGCCGGTGGCAGCAGGCCGGTAAGCGCCAGCGTCTGCAGGGGCCGCGCCGGATCGATCGCCAGCGAGGCCGCTGCCACCGCCGCGTTCACCGCCGCCCACACGTAGGGTGGCTGCGGTGCCTTGGAGGCGCCGATACAAGTGACCAGGTGCGAGTTGCGCCCGAGGCCGAAGGTATCGGTCTCCGCCGCCGTGCCGCGGAACGCGGTATAGGCCACGCCGTCGATCTGGCGCATGCCGCCGAAGCGGCTGACCAGTTCGGTCTCCAGCGCGGTCAGGTTCGCCGCGTCGGTGTACGGCATGGCGATCGCCTGGTACCAGTCGTCGCCCATCGCAGCGATCGCATCGGCCACGTCAGGGTTGGTGGTGCCGCCACTCATGGCCGTGATGGTCAGCTGCAATCCTGCCGGGGTCAGCTCGCCGGTGTAGTAGTTGATGCGCAGGTCCAGATCGTTGCCGGTCAGGCCCTTGTGACGCGCGGTGAGATCGACCTGACTGGACGTCTCGCCATTGACGGCAGCCGTCAGCGGCAGCGCGGTATTCGCCTGGATGGCCGCGGCGGTGGCGGTGGCCACCGCATCGGCATCATCGCCAGCGGCGACGCCCACGGCGACCTTGGTGCCGGCCACGTAGAGGTTGAGCGTGCCGTTCTGCGTTGCCGCACCGGCGAAGGCCAGCTTGCCGGTCGCCGCCGCACCGGCCCCGGCATCATCCAGCGCAATCGCCACCACGCGGGTATAGCTGTTGGCTTTCTTCAGCGCCTTCAGCATCGAGGCGAGCATCGAGCCGCGGCCGAAGGCCTGCTCGGCCTGGTCCGCGCCCAGGATCTCGGTCGGCACGCCGGCCGCCACGGTGCCAGCCGCCAGGCGCTGGCCCAGCACCAGGATGGTGTAGCTGTCGCTGGCAAGGCCGGACTGCGCACGCGTGTTGTTGAACTCGACGTAGGCAAGCGGGACACGGACGTCGCTGGGGATGGTGTCGAAGCTGATCATTTATCCGCACCTTTGTTGGTCGCCGCCTTCACGGCCTGGGGAGCCTTGCCCTCGCGCACGTCGCCGTCGCGCAGCCGGCGCAGCCAGTACGGCGAGCGCGGCTTGTTGGCGCCGGCCTCCGGCAGTGGTTTGCCGCTGACAGGATCGCGCACGGTCACGCCGGCCTTGGGAATCAGGTAGAACTCGGTAAGGGACATCGGCTCGCTCCTACTGCGGCAGGGTGTCGGTTTCGGTGATCTCGATCTGGCCGTCGGCTGGCGCCACATCGATGTCTTGATGGAACGTGGCGAACACGCCCAGCGTGGCCTCGTCCGTCGCGGGGCTGGAGTCCACCTGGTCAAACGTGACGGCCCACAGCGCCACGCCGAGCTTGTCGATCTGTCCCGCATACAGGTTGCGGGCGTCGATGTCCGTGGGTGCCGAGAGGCTGTCCTGGCCCCAGGTGTTGTCCTCGATGCGCCGCTCAATCGCTTCGGCAAGAGCCAGGGCGCCGGCATCGCGCTCGAGCTGGGGCGCGTCCTTGGTAATCACGAACACCAGCCACCGACCGCGCAGCTGCACCATGCCGCCGCCCGGGCTCACCGGCTTGAAGCCCACGCACGCCACCAGCACCTGCGGCGCCTTTACGGCAAAGCGCTGGATCTCGGCGGCGCTGTCGAAGCGGCCGCGATGGGCGACGACGGTCACGCCCGGCAGCGCCGCCTTCAGGTCGTCAACGATCGCCTGGCGCTGGGCAAGCAGGCTCATGCCGCGCGTCCCTGCAGGTGCTGGTCGAGCCAATCGCTGGCCACCGCCGCGAGATCCATGCGGTTCTCCTGCGACAAGCCGAGGTATTCGCGCGCCGGCAGCCCTGGCTTGCCAACCCCGGCGCCGCCGAAGTTCTGGATGGCGGCATAGATCAGGTTGGTGCCCACGTCCACATCCTTGCCCGTCATCTCGACCACGTGCGTCATGCTCTGCAGCAGATGGTTCTCCGACTGCAGCAGGCTGTGCCCGGCGTGGCGGGTGGCGGCGTAGCTCTCCGACCAGGCTGGCCAGGCGACGCCCTGCGGCGTGGTCTTCTCGTCCTGGATACGCCGCTGGATCTGCGTCACCGCCTCAGCACCCAGGCTGTCCATCAGCTCGCGCTTGTCCATGTCGATCACCGCGCTGACGTGGCGCTGCACGTCAGCGAGGTGATCCAGCGAGAACTGGAGCCCGACGCCGCTCACCAGGTGCGCACCTTGTTGCGGCCGAACTTGCGGTCCGGGCCGACGAACGTCGCCGACTGGCCAGTGCTGCTCGGCGGCGGCGCCAGGCCCAGCTGCTGCACGCCCGTGGCGATATTCTTCAGCGCCTTCAGCGCGTCGGTGTAACGGTTGCGCTGCTCGTCGGTGGGCAGCGACGCCAGGTTGTAGACGGCGATGTCAACCGCCGCCTTCACGAGCAGCGGTGGCACCGTGGCCAGCGGCAGTTGGTAGCGCTCGGCCAGGTGCGAGTCAATGACGTCGTCGGCGTCGGCCAGCGCGAGCAACACGGCGTCGGTGTCGACCTCGCCGTCACCGTCACGGTCGGCGATGGTGAGCAGCAGGTCGCTGCCGTAGCGGCTGTCGATGTCGACCTGGGTGGCGTAGCTCATGGTCGCGACTTACTCGTCAGCCTCGGCCGGCTCGGCCGCGTCGGCCACCGGTACCAGCACCAGCGACTCCGGCGCGCCCTCAGTCACGGCCACGTTGATCCGCGCGCCGATGATGCGCAGCGAGGATTCATTCTTCAGCGTCTCCAACTGCTCCTGGTTGAGCGCAGCCGGGTTGAGGTACGTTGGCTGGTCCTGCGTGAAACCCAAACCCAGGCGGCGGAAACCCTTGCCCACCGAGCGCACGTCCAGGACGTTCACCTCGCGCATCTCCACCTTGGGCGTCGGCGGGGTCTGGTCGCCGTCCTTGGGCGGGTTATTGTTCTGGTTCTTGGCCATGTTCTGTGCCTCATGATTGAGTGGCGCTCGTCTCTCCGAGCTGTCACGCCTGGGTTTGTGGCCTGCTTACTGGACCGGCGTTCCGCAGCACTCTCCCCGTGACCTTTGGGGCCGATCCCTTCCCGCATCGGGATTCGGTGAAAACGCAGGCCGAAGCCTGGGCGGGTTTTCAGCTCGTCGTGTGTTCCCGGCGACGGCGCCCGAACTCATCGGGCGCCGTCTAAATCAAGCCGTCCGTATCAGCCGGCGCCGGTCGAGCCGTAGCTCATCTGCCAGAAGCTGTAGCCGCCGGCCGCGCGGGCTTCGGCGCCGTACTTGTATTCGCCCAGGTTGAACACGCCCTCGGACTCGGGATTGATCTGCTGCACGAAGACCGGCTTCTTGCGTTCCTGGTAGATGAACGGCTTGACAGGGCGGCTGGTCACATGGACGAACCAGGCGGTATCGCTCGACAGGCGCGGATTCACCAGCAGCTTCAGCGTGCCCTTGTACGGGTTGGGCGAGTTGTCATCGAGCTTGTCGGCGTTGCAGAGCGTGTGCCCGACTTCCTGTAGCGCCACCGGCACCTCCAACGTGTCAGCCACCAAGCCGAGCTTCCGGCCTTCGTTGTCGGTCATGTTGCCGATCGCCTTGCGCGCCGCGCCCAGGCTGGCCTTGGCCGCCGTTTGGGTGGCACACGACAGCGCCGCCGTGCCCTTGTTGCTCACGCTCACCGTGCCGCCAGCGCCGTTACCCACCGGGTGGTCGGTGTCGTAGAAGTACTGGCCGTCGTAGCACGTGCTGGCGAAGGCGTTGTTCTTGAGGTCCGCGACGATCTCGTCAGCCAGAGTCTTGGCGCTGTAGCCAGCGTCCTGCGCCATCGGCGCATAGATGCCGAGGTTGTCGTCCTCGATGTCGTTGCGGCGCACTGCGACGGTGGCTTCCCAATCGTCGTTGACGATGGTGTAGCTGTTGGCCTTGAGGGCCTTCACCACCTTCTCGCCGATCCACTTGCGCATACGCGGGAAGCGGTCGAGCCAGTCGTAGTTGTTCTGGCTGCTGCCCGAGGGCACCAGCATGGCGGTCTTCTGCCACTGCGACTCCGCCGCGTCGAACGCCTTGTTGAAGGTGGTCTTGAGGTTGATGAAAACCCCGACCAGGTTCTCTTTGTTGATCAGCATCGCATCGCTCCTTAGACGATCCAGACGCCGCTGGCATCGACACCGATGACGATGCCGGCTGCGGATTGGGTGTTGCCGCCGGCGTTCGTCTTGGAGACGGTCTCGTCGTCGACGATGTAGGCGGTCTTGCCCAGGCTGGCCTGGGTGACGGCGTCGGTGCCGGAGTTTTTCCACAGGAACGCCTGGCCGCGACGCACCATCACCTGGACGTCACCGTCGTCGCCGTTGGTGTTGTCGACGTACTCCTCGGCGCGGCCGAGGTAGGTCAGGGTTGTGGCGGTGGAGCCGCGCACGGCGTAGCCGGTGGCGTTGGCGGCCACCAGGGCACCGGCGTAGATCTTTGCGCCTGCGGCGACCGGCACGGGGATGAGCTTCCCGTCCTTGGTCGGGGTGTTGCGATCGGCGTTGAGCATCACGCTTTCTCCTGGCCGTACTTCTCGATGTCCTCAGCGCTGTTGCCGAACATCGAGGCGATGCTCTTCGTCGCAGCGTTGAGGGCCTTGGGGTCGGTGCCTGGCGGGGTCTTGCCGCCCAGGTTCGTGTCGTCACCCACGGTCACCGCGGCTTTCACGAACTCGCGGAAGCGGTCCAGGCCACCCTCGGTGGCACATTGCGCCTTGTGGTAGTCGACGGTCGCCGGGGTGATCTTTCCGGCTTTGAGGGCCGTGTCGACTTCGGCATCGATCGACGCCTGCAACTGCGTCTTGGCCTGTTCGGCCAGCTGGGTTTCGGCGGTCGCCGCACGGTTGAGGGCCGTGTCGTAGTCGGCGCGCGGCACGTACTTGTCCAGCGGCGGTGCCTTGATGTTGCTCACCGAGGTCTGCAGCGCATTGATGGCGGTCACCGCCTCGGCGGCGGTGGCCTGCTCGGGCAAGCCGAGGGCCTTGCGGATGGCTTCATCCACTGTGGGTGTCTCCTGGTCGGCGGCGCGGTTGAGCGCCAGGGGGAAGTTCGGTTCGTTGACCAGAGCCACGCTGGTCAAGCGGAGGATCTGCCGCGTGTTCGGGTCGAACTTGAACACCGGGGACAGAAAGCGGTACTCGCGGTCGGCCACCGCCTGGCGCCCGCGGGGCGTCCAGCTGACCCGGCCCCATACGGCACCGTCACGCGCCTCCAGGGCCTCCACCCAGCCTTGCGCTGGGGATTCCTTGCCGCCCGGCGCCAGCAGCTCACCGGCGTGGTTCACGTCCACGGCCAACGGCAACGTGAACTGGTCGACCACCTTCTGCGCATCGGACATGCGCCACCAGCGGCCATCCTGGCCGACCATGCGGCCATCGGCACCAGGAGCGGGAAGCAGCTCGCGCCATTGCGGCGCGTTGTCGGCGGCGGCCTCGGTCGGAGCCAGCGCAAAGCACAACGCTGCACGTTCGGCCGAAATTTCGGCCGCACAAAGGGCGGTATGGAGATCGGATGCGGCGAACATGGGAAGCATGTTGCCGATGGCCCGCGGTGCCGGTCAGGCTGAAGCGCTTCAGCGGTACGTCGTATCCGCCGGGACGTCGTCAGCATGCCGCCCAACGCGGCCACTGACAAGCCGTGGACGCCCCACAGCGGCGGCGAATGCCCTTTGAGGCCATTTAAAACCCGTTTAAAAACGCCGCGCCCCCTCCGGGGCATACCCTTGCCGTCCCTCGGGTGCTGCGAGGCGCTCACGGGCTCGCAGCGGCGCACTGGCGAAACCGCTGTGAAATCGCCACGGCGAGCCTATACTGGCGCCGCTGTAGCCGCGAAGACTGGAAAATCGCCGGGCCAGTGGTTGCTTCCGAGCTTCCATGTGGGGGTGCCAGGTAACGACCTGGGTGGCGTCCCACCGTGGCTACAGTGCATCACCCTCATCCAGGCGCACCATGCCGGGCTGTTCCAGGTTCGCCCGCGCCACGATAGCTCCACTGCGGATCGCATTGATCGCCGCGCCATCCTTCGCAAAGTCGATGCGCACCGCCAGGCGGCCGTACTGGCCATCGTCGCGTTGCGCCGGCTCGAACACGTACAGCAACGCAGGATGCCGGCTGGCACTGTCCCAGATCACCGCGCGCGGGTTGGCCAGGTGGCGGACCAGGTCGCGCACGTCAGCGAGAGTCAGCGACTTGCGCCCCTTGCGCGCCTCGGCCAGCAGATGGGGCACGTCGCGCTGCTCGATCGTCAGTCCGGCCGTTGCCGGCGTTACGCCCACCTTGCGATGCAACGCGTCGACGATCTGGGGGCTCAGTGCGCCGATCGTCCGACGCCCTCCCACGCCGCGCAGCTCGCCAGCGGTGATGGCATCCACCCACTCACGGTAAGCGTTCTCAAGATCACTCTGGATCACCGGCAGCGTCTGTGCCATCGCCCGCGCACCGGCCGCCGCCGGTGCGCGGTTGACCGCCTGCATGAATTCCTGCGCCACTTGCTGCCGTCGCGCCGCCTGGCCGGGATTGGTATCCCAGCCGGGATCGATGCCCTCGGGTATGTGTTCGATCGCGCCGGTGCGCTTGTTGATCCACTCGCGGAACTTCGGCTGAGGCGTTTCCAGCTTCACCGGTAGCAGTTGCTGCATTCGCCGGCCGGTCGGCAGGCCGGTGTCCTGGTCCAGCTCGGCCGGCGCCAGCGGATCCTGATAGCCGCGGTCGCGCAGACGACCGTATTCCACCCGGCTCACCTGGCGCACCCAGCATTTGCAGCCCCAGCCGTTGGGCGGCATGGCCCAGCGCCAGAATTCGTCCTCGATCGGCAGTAGCGTGCCCGCCCAGGCGACGTGCTGCGGGCGGTGCCGCGCGCTCGGTCCCAGCAGGTAAAGCAGGTAGGGGTGCGTGCTTGCGGTGCGCTGGATGCGCTCCCACTGGCCGGCCTGCCGCGCCGTACGCAGATTGGCGTTGTAGATCGTTTCGAGCCGCCTGGGTGAGCCGAGCTGCACTCGGCCCACCTGGCCCGTCAGCGGGTCCACCGCCCGCTGCACTCCCCACCAGCCGCGCTTCTGCAGCTCGGGCGTCACCTGCTTGGCCCACTCGCGCAACGTTGTGCCGTTCTTCAACGCACCGGCCAACGAATCGCGCATGTCGCTGAGCATGTCCAGCTGCGTCATCTTGGCGACGGTGAACGCGCCCGCATGCTCCTCGCGCCAAACATCACGGTAGTCGAAGCCCACCTTGAGCTTCTTCGCCTGCAGGTAGTCGAGCGCCTCCTGCGGCACCGGGCCGGTGGTGAAGCCCATGCTCAGGCCACCGGCTTGTCAGTGGCGTCGCCCAGGGCGCGAGCCTTGAACGCCTGCGCGGCGAGCGAGCGCATCAGGTCGGCCGGATCCTCGGTGCTCATCAGCACGGCCAGGCCAGCGATGAACTCCTCTTCCGTCTGCGACCGCTCGGCCAGGTCACGCACCGGATCGACCAGCGGGTCGATCAGCGGCTCCCATTCGCCCAGCGGGTCGGCGACCAGCTCGTCGATCGCATCGTCGGCTACCACGTCGACACTGCCGGCGCGGTTGCGGGCGCGCTTCTCGATAGGCGGCGCAGGCGTTGGCGCTGCGGTCGGCGCCGGGCCGAGAACCTCTTCCTTCGCGTCCGGGTCGGGCAGGCCCAGCTTGTCGCGGATGGTCGATGCCCCCACGCGCAGGCCCAGCGGCACCAGCTTGGACAGCGCCTCGGCTAGGCTGGCAATGTCTTCCGGCTCGATCACATCGATGCAGATCCGCGGGTAGCGTTCCTGCGGGCCGTAGTTCAGGTCGATGTACGGGCGCACCAGGTCACGGCTGAGCGTATTGCCCAACTGACGGGCGTCGGCGCGCTGGATGTCGCTGCGCACGTCGTTGTGCACGCTGGCCGTGTTGGAGCCCAGGCCCGTGGGCTGCGCGTCGGTGGTGGCCGTCTGGCCCAGCACCGCCTTGCTTACTTGGCGATCGAGCCAGTCCGCCAGGCCGGCAAACACCTTGTCGCCGCCGTCGCTGGTGCGCGCCAACTGCTCGAACTGGATCTCCATCGACTTGGGCAGAATCGCCGCCGCGTCGGTACCGATGTTGGCCACCGCCGTGATCAGCGTGTTGATGTCGTCCTGCGACGTGCCCGGCGAGTACCGGCCGATGCGCAGCGGCATACCGAACACCTCGGCAAACGCCATCCAGTCGGTGAGCGTGAAGCTCTTGCACATGTAGGCCGCTGCGGCGATGCGCGCCAGGCCACCACGGATCGAGAGGCCGGACTTCAACCGGGGGCGGTGCACGATGAATTTGAACGCCGGCAGCGGCGTGCCCATGATGTGCTCGTCATCGAGCAGCATCAGCTTGGTCTGCGTTTCGTAGTCGAAGCGGAAGAACCGCGGGTCGCGCCACTCGTAGCGTGCCGGCTTCCAGGTCTTGCCACTGCGATCCCACACGATCTCCACCGCGCTGTAGCCCTTGCCCAGCGCGTCCAGGCAATCGTCCGCCAAATCGCCGAACGCCGGCGCCCGCACCAGCTCGCGTACGGCGTCGGCCAGCTTGATGTCCTTCGGATCGTCCGTGGCCGACTCCACCGTCACCGGCAGTCCGGAGACCGCCCGCTTACGCGTGCCCAGCACGCTGGTGTAGTGCCAGTCGCGCTCCTCCATCTCCTCGGCCAGGGTCAGGTACGTCGTGGCGTCGTTCTCGGTGGCATCGAGCAGGATCTGCGCCAGGCGCGATGGCGACAGCGATCCGGCCACCGGCGTGAAGCCCCAGGTGGAGCGGATGCCGGTGACCGTAGGCCGCGCGATTTCCTGCTGCAGCACGCCCATCTCGAAGGGCTGGCCGTCTGGGCCAAGGATGCGGGACAGTGCCATTTAAAGAACCCTTTTCGACGTCTTGAAACCGGCGGTAATGGACACCGGCCGGGGCTGGCGATCGCCGTCGGCGTCGCCGCGGGTGGGCACCTTCTGGTAGGCGTACACCTCCACATCCTGGCGGCTTGCGTAGTGCATGAGCGCGATTGAGATCGCCGCGTCGCCGTGTCGCTGTCCACCGTCCTTGCCGGTGGAGCGCGCATCTGGCACGCGCGCCACGCCGTGGATCAGCTTGACCATGCGCAAGTCGGTGGCCACGTCCTTGTCGCGTGGCACGGCGATCGTGCCGTCTTCGAACGCGGCCTTGAGCGGTGGCATCTGCTCGCGGTACCAGGTCTCGCTGAACTTGATCAGCTCCACGCGGTGGTAGCCGTAGCGCTGGGCGAGGAACTCGGCCACCGCGCTGCCGTTGCCGCCGGCGTCCACCGCCGCCTTGGTGAAGTTGGGCAGCCGGTCGCAGATGAAGTTGAGGATCTGCTCCTGCTGGCGGTGCGGCATGTTCCGCAGCTCCAGCATGAACGGGATGCGGCGGGTGAGATCCTGCTCGATCTGCGCCGGGGTGATCACGGTCAGATCGCCGCTGCGCGCGAAGTCCTCGCCAAGCACGCTCTGCAGGCGCGGATCCAGCTGCTCGAGCAGCGGCTCGACCTCGAACTCCAGCCACTGCTGGATGACCTGGAAGCGGGCGGCATCCGGCTCCTTTTCGAAGCCCGCCGGGCAGGTGTAGCGCAGCACCGGCGCGGCATACATGCGCGCCTCCACCAGCACGCCGGACAGCCAGGCGCCGGAGCCCTGGGCCGGGATCACGTCCAGCTCTTCGCTGGCCGCGGCGGCGTAGGTCTTGCGGATCGCGGCTTTCCACATTGCTTGGACTTCGTCGGACCAGACCTTGCCCTGCCGCAGGCACACGCGCTGGAACAGGCCCTCGACGCACGCATCTTCGAACGTGATGCGATGAACGCTGCCGGCGCGCTTACCAGAGCGGATGTCTTCCACCAGTTGGTTGAACGGGTTGTCCACGCCGTCGTGGGTTGAGATCACGCGGACCTTGCCGCCCCACATCAGCAGCGCGATCGCTGCCTTGAGCAGCTCGTCCAGATCGTTGTGGAAGGCCCCCTCGTCGATCACCACCACGCCCTGCTTGCCGCGCAGGTTCGCCGGGCGACTCGACAGCGCCACGATGCGGAAGCCGGACGCGAAGCGGATCGTGTAGGTTTTGATCGCCTTTTCGTCGTTGCCGTCCTGGAAGAGCTCCTCGCCTTCCTCGACGGTCCCGCACGCCTGGCTGAACGTGCGCGCCCACATGGCGCAGGCCTCGATGTACTCGATGGCCATGTCCATGTTGTAGCCGATGTAATACACGTTCATGCCGCCGGCGCTGCGGGCGCGGCCGGCGATCAGCACGTCGTCGGCGGCCTCGGCCCACGTCAGGCCGGTGCGGCGGCTCTTCTCGGCCACCTTCAGGTCACTGTCGTCCGCCAGCCAGCGCTGCTGGTATGGCAGCAGCGCTGCCGGCACGTCGCTGTTGGCCGTATTGGGCAGCGCCTCGCGGATGACGGCGTCGAGCGTCGTCATGCCGCGATGCCCAGCACCTGCTTGCGGATGGCCTCGGCCGTCGCCTCAGTCATGCCGCCCGCTTTCACCACGCTCTTGAGCGCCTCGGCCTGCTCGGCCTGCAGCTGCTCGCGCGCAATGCGCACGATCTCCTGTCGCTCCTGCAGGCTCATTTTGCGGGCCTGGAGGACCGCACGAGCACCGCGCGCCAGCTCGCCCACTTCCTTGATGGATACGTTCTTGTCGGCCTCGGTCGCGGTCAGCGCCGCATGCGTGGCCAGCGTGGTCACCGCCTGCACCAGGAGCTGCCCGCCGCGATCATTGGGATCCTCGCCCAGCTCCGTCACCAGCGCGGTACCCGCCGCCTGGATGTCGCGCATGCGGCCCGCCAGTTCCGTCACCTGCTGGCTGTAGCGCCCGAGCGCACTGCGGCTGGGCGCCTGCGCCTCGGGAAAGCGCTCCCGCACCTTGGCGAGAATCTCGTTCAGGCTGTACCGGTCCTCGCGCATCAGCTTCTCCAGGAAGCGGCGATGCTCGGCCGGTAGGCGCTTGATGCTCGACTGACGCGGCATGGGCTTACTTCGGGCTCGGGTGGCTGATACCCGGCACGCGGGCGTGGCCCTCGGCAACGTCGCCGCCGCGGGCAGTCAACGTGCACAGGTACAGGCTGGGCACCTCCGGCACCGGCTCCAGCAGCACCAGGCCCTGGTCCTTGAGCCAGTGCGCGTCCGTCAGCACATCGTCCCTCGAGGCGGCTACAGCCAGGTGATGCAGGCCGGCGTGCAGGTTCGAGGTGTTGAGCCGAAAGCCCGGCTGTTCGGAAAGGATGCGCAGAATCACCAGGCGGCGGTCCTCGCGCAGGCGTTCGGTAAAAGTCTTCATCGATCGTTCTCCAGCAGATGCTCCTGGATCGTTCTCAACATCTGCGTCATGGCCTCGGTCCGGCCGCTGATGGCGGCCATGCTTTCCTGTACGTCGCCGATGCCGGTTCGCAAATCCAGCAGGTCGCGGTGCGTAGGCAGGTTGTCCACACGCGCTTCAAGTCGCGTCAGGCGCCGATCCAAGTCGCCGGCATCGTTGCTCTGGCGGCTGACGCGGTAGCCGATCACCAGCAGGCCGAGCAGGTTCACGATGAGCAACGCGATGATGATGGTGGCGGTCAGGTCGCTCATCAGAATGGTTCCAATCCTTCAAACAAGGCGCGCATGGCCAGGCGATCGACCAGCGTCGGCGCCTTCGCGATGCGGCGGTAAAACGTACCGTTTGCCAGGCCCAGCTCTTCGCGTGCCTGCGCGTGGGTGTACGTGCTCTCGTCCATCCAGTGCTGCCAGTCCGGATGCACATTGGGAGTTTTCTCGCTCCGCGCTTTCCCACTTTGTAAAACCTCGATCACTAGCCGATCCTCTGGTTGATCCGGTGGCGCTGCTCGAAATCCTGCGCACAACTGACGCAACGGCTGGTCTTGTGCGCCAGCGCCGCCAGGCGTTCCGGTTCGATCGGTTCATCGCAATCGATGCACAGAGCGGCCACGCCCGGCGCCCTGGGCTTGAAACTCTCGGCGATGCGATCGCGCACCCGCCGCACGCCTTCGTCCCGTTCGCGCTGTTCCATCTCCGGCACGGGGTCGATCTGGTCGGTCAATGCCTTGCTCCCGGATCAGCCGCGCTTCAAGCGCATGGCGCGGCGATGCTGGCGCGCCGTCTTGCCGTGGCGGCAGGCCTTGCCCTGTTGCTTCTGCGGGCACCCTTTCTTTCCAGGCAGCACGTGGCCCGTCCCAGCTGATGCACGGCGCGGGGCCTTGGCGCGAGGGCTGATGCCTGACACCACCCTCGGCCCGGCCACCGGAATTTGTGGCGGCATGGCCCACGCGCCAAGGGCGGCGGCAAGGCCTACCACCAGCGGAAAAAATCGGCGTCGATACATGGGGACTCCAGGTGATTCGAGTGGGCGGACCGCGTCAGTGCGTTCGAGACGTAACGGGTGTGCTCGCCGCGGTGGTCGCGCGGTCGAGGTTGGCCTGGTCACGTACAGCCGACCACGCGGGGATCTGCAGCAGGGCATCGAGCACGCATACCGTGGGCTCACCCTTGAACAGGCAATTCCACGGCGGCGGTGCTGGCGCCGGCAGGGGATCGGTGAGCTTGCTATCCACCGCCTGGTACACCGGCACGGGGTTGTCGATCACCACCGGCGCCAGCTGTGGTTGCAGCGGCGGCATGGGGCGGTTCGCCGAACAGCCGGCGAGCAAGCACAGGGCACATAGGCAGGTGCTCAAGGTCAGAGCAGTCGGAGCTTTCATGGGCAACTTTCCTGTCGGCGGCGATGCGGCGGCGCGCCTCATCGGCAAGTTTCTTGGCGAGTACGTCGCGCTGATCCAGCGCCACTTTCGCCACCTGCTGCGCATCGAGCAGCGTCTGGTGCAGGTGGGCCAGGCGGCCTTGCAGATCCAGCAGCGCGGCTCCCGCTGTGCGGGCATTGGCCTGCGCGGTTTGCGTATCCCGCTGCGCATCGAGCACCAACTTGTTGTCATGCGCGATGCCGGCGGCATGGCCGCGGGTGTACGCGATGCTGGCGGCCACGCTGGCCACCAGCACCAGAATCCCTATATCTATGGCGACCGCTTTGAGCGTCATGCGCACACCGCTTCGCCGGCCCATCCGGCTTCGATGTACGCGGGCTCCAGCACCAGCAGGATCTTCCGCACGTACGCGCGGTTCTCGCGCCAGGCGCCCGCTGACCGAACGCGCATGTCAGCCACGTTGCCACCCCAGCGCCGCTGATCGCGCCCGGCCTTGGCGGCCATCGCCTGCTCCCGGCGTAGGTTGCCCTCGCCGCCGTTGTAGGCCGACAGCGCAAACGACCATGTGCTGCACTGGCCAGCGCCCGGGTTGCGCTCCGCGAGCCAGGCGTCATAGATCGCCGCCGCCAGCGCAGCCTGCTGTGGATCCCAGGGATCGAATCCGCCGAGGCGGCCGGGAAATTTCTGCGCGATCCAGCGTGCGGTGGCCGGCATGAACTGCGCCAGGCCCTCCGCACCCACGGCGCTGCGCGCGTGCGGGTTCCAGCTCGACTCCTGGTGCAGCTGCGCCGCCAGCCTGGCGGGCGAGCCATCCACGCCCCATTCCTCGGCGGCGGCTTGCTCGACCCACCTGCGGTACATCGCACTGACCTCGGGCACGCGCACCACGGGCGCGGCCTTGGTCGGCGACGGCGCCGGCGTGGCCGCCGGCACGTTGATGCTGACCACGCCAAGGCCAACGACGATCGCCGCCCAGCCAAGCCAGCCTCGCACGGTTTGCCGTGGCCAGCCGGCGGGCATCGGCGTCGTGGCCAGGAGCACCCAGCCAGCACCGGCAAGGATCAGGATCACGCCGCCCGTCATGGGAACACTCCCACCACGATCTTCAGGCCGATGCCGAAGAACCAGAAGATGACGCCTGTGGCGAAATAAAGCGCGCCGCGAACGGTCAGGTACGGCGCGAGCGGCGAACGGGCCTCGACCAGCGTGGTCGGGATCAACCACAAACCGCGCGCCAGTAAAACGGTGCTGAAGAAGATAAAAAGCCAGCTCATGGCATCAACCCCGCCGCGATGATCGCCGCGGCCATGAGCGTCGCGCGGCGCGTTTGCGCCATCGCCATCTCGATGCCATCGAGCTTGCTGGGCCTGCCGTCCGGGCTGGCCGCGCGGTCGAAGCCGTAACCGAGCACGGCGGCCAGGCTCAGCTTGGAGATGATCCACAGATAGCTGCCGACCTTCGCCGGGTTCAGCCACGTGGCGATGGCGGCGAGCAGCAGCAGCGACAGCAGCGCCCACAACGCCATGCGTCCGAAGTCGCTCAACGCCGCGGCAAAGCCCTCGTAAGCCGCGCTTAAACGCTCTTTTGTCGTGCCTGCCATGCGCCGCTCCTGAAAGGGTGCCGGCGAGGCTGCAGGGGAATCAGCCCCGCCGGCGTACAGCGTGCAGGGGTTACACGCTATAGCGGTCAGGCTACGGATCGACGCGGGAGGGAATCAGGCTGAAGCGCTTCAGCGGGTTTGCTGGAACAGGTCGCACTGGTCGGCGACGGCGCTGGTACGGGCAAGGATGTTGAACACTTGTCGCTGCGTCAAGCCGTTTTCCAGCGCCAGGGTGGCGGTGGATATGCCAGCTGCATGGTCGGCAATGATCTGGCGATCGCGCACCGCGCGCAAAGCCGCCGTCGCGCGATCGAGCTCGATGTAATCACGTGGCCGCTCCGACACCAGCTGCTGCAGCGCCGGCAAGCCGATCAGGCGCGCGATCCAGTGATCCACCGTCGCGACATCCGGCACATACACGCGCGTGCCGCCGCGCGCCTCCACCAGGCGCAGCGTGGCCGGCAAGCCGATCAGTGCCGCCAACGCCGCAAGGCGAGGCGGCAGATCGTTGGCGTCGATGCTGGCGTGCTGATCTTTCACGCCGGCACGCCGCCATACTTTGCGAACGCCTTCGCGCGTGCGTCATCCCACTCGGCGTCGGTGAGTCGGCCGTAGTCGTGCATCTGATCGAGATAGCGCAGCTGCTCGGTCAGCGGATCCACAGCGGCGGTCGGCGGGCTGGGCCCCACCGCCCGCCGCCCGGACTTGGCGGCGGCTTCGCGCGCCTGCTCGGCGGCGGCACCGGCCTGGTCGGCGATGCCGTACACCACGCTGCGCAGATAGTGGTGGTTGGCCAACGGCAAGGTGAGCCGCGCACGCTGCTCCAGCATCTGCTCGATGCCGGCCGCCCACTGCGCCGGTGTCGCTGCACGGCGCGCACTGGTGCGTTCGTCGCGGCACACGGTGCCTTCGCGCACTAGGGCATCCAGCGCGGCCACCAGCTTCACCGCACGCGCCAGGCGCAGCTTCTGCTTGCCGGGCGTGAACAGCGCCAGGTACTCAACAACCGCGCGGCCCAGCGTCGGCTCCATGCCGGCCAGCAGCATGCCGAAGCGCTTGCCGTCCGGCTCCAGGAAGCCTGCGACGAGCGGGAAGGATTCATTGCAGCTCGGACAGGTCACATGCATCAGTGCACCTGTGAATTCGAACCGGATTCAATGATCGCCAAGGCCGTATCCATGATGTTACCGATGGACTTGAACACCTCCTTTGCCCGGGCATGGCCAAGATCGGCGGCGGCGACGCCCAGCAGGCTCGCGATGACGTTCATGACATAGGCTTCGGTGAACTCAGCACTCCGGTCGGGTTGCTCGCGAAGAACATTGATAACCGCTTCGGAGACGGCGTCGCCGCGCGCAAGCCCCGCAGCCATCGACTTTTGCATCTTGTCCATTACTTGACTCCCCCCTTCGTCACCTTCATCAAACGTTCTCGATCTGCCATCAACTTCTTGGTCTCCGCCAGCCAGGCTGCGGACCACGCGATGCTTTTCCGACACCCATCCACGGCGCTCTCCAGCTGACGGATGTTTGAAAGCAAGCCATCGATGCGCAGGCGTTCCTCGGTCAGTGATTTCTCGCGCTCGGCTATTTGCGCGAGCAACCTGGATTCAATCGATTCGTTCACGCGTGATCTCCCCCGTAACGATGAATCCCCACTGCGGCCGATACCTCGGCACGAGCGCCGAAAGCAGGAAGATGGCCACGCCCATGACGAACTCGGCGGCCCACATGACCGCCGCGGGGATGCCGTTGCGCTCGCAGATCACGACACCATCCGGGCCGTCCTCGGCCAGATAGATCGGGCAGAACGCCAGCCAGCCGACGTGCGTGAAGCGCTCGCGGATCTCCTGCGGCGACATCGGATTGATGATCGACATCACTGTCCCCCTTGAGGCGGCACCGGCAGGTAGCCCGTGCGGCTGCGCTCCGGGTGCCTGCGGATGTCGTATTCCAGCGCGGCAATGATCTTCGACAGGCCCGTGCCATCGCAGAATTCGAGCCGATCGACCTTGCACATCCGACGCGCTATCGCATGCCCGTATTCCCACTCGCGGCCCTGGTCGGCCAGCAGCGCCTCGATCTTCTTCAGCCGCGCCTCACGCGCCATCACCGGCCGCCGTGGCTTGCCCTTGCGCCACGGCTGCACCGGCTGGCCGAGCTTCATACGCATCTCCGCTGCCACGGCATTGAGCTGCGCCAGGCTGCAATCCCCGGCACTGCGCACAGCCGGGCCGCAGGTGCGGGAGATCCGATCGACCAGGTCGCGATAGGCGTCGTCGTCGAGGTCGAGCTTGCGGCGCATGGCCTGGACTGCCCGGATCGCGGCGACGCGCTGTTTTGCCGCGCAGGTCATGGCGCTACTCCGCCGGCGACGACGATCCAGATCGTCACGCACGGGATCAGGTTGACGCAGAGCCGGCGATTCATTGGCGACCAATGCGCGCCGATCCAGAGGCTGCCGGGGCGGAAGAGGATGCCGACGCTCATGCCTCATGCTCCAGCGCACGCTGGCCTGAGCCATTGACGCCGCGGTGCAGCTTCGCCGCCTTGCCCGCAAGGTGGCCGGCCCAGGCGTCGTCATCCTTGGCCTTACCTCGCGTGGTCAGGTCACGACCGCTGCTGGTGCCGGCGTATGGATAGCGGACGCGTATCAACGCGTCGATGGCCAGCTTCTTCTCGTCAGTGACCTCACCACCTGGGAACAGATGCGCGACCGCATTGACCCATGCCAACGCGAACACCTCTCCGCGAGCCTCGCGGTTGCCGCGCTTGCGCACGCGGATGATGTGCTTCAGGCGGTCGGCATCCGTCTGCCGGCGCAGCACCGTGAAGGCAAAAGCAGCGATCTCGGCGGCGCCATCGCAGCCGTAGAAACGGATCACGGTGGATCCGCTGTTCCAGCCCTTCTCGCGGTAAACGATGAAGCGCGCGCCGAACCCATTGGCAGCGAGCGTAGCCAAGAACATGACGCTTCGTGCGGGCTCCGCGCCTCGGGCGCGGGTGCTGACCTCCGCCTCGTCGACGCCCATCGCCTCGGCATGATTGATGCCGTGCGCCTTCATCATCGCTTGGGCTTGGCGTAGCGCTGCGGCAGCTTCGTTAGGGTTGGACGACGCGGCGAGGCGCAGGCACGCCTTGACCTTCCGCAGGATGGCCGCCCGGTTCATGCCGCCACCTCCGCCTTCAGCAGACGGCGCAGACGGCGGTCGATGGCCTTTCGGACCGAGGCTTGCAGCCCAGGTACAAGCAACGCCGACAGGCATTCGGACTGGTCGAAGTTCGCCACGGCGCGGCACCGGTCGTCGGCGGAAAGCGTGCTCACCGGGGTGCCGCACAGGTCGTGGTCAAACGGATTGGTGAACTGAACTGCGACGCGGAAGCCCGGCCGCTCACGCTGGGCGAGCCACAGCTTGAAGATTTGCAAGGCTTTAGCGGCGCGCTTCTGATCGGGCGCCTCCGGCACACCAGGCACCAGCAGCACGCCGGGCTCATACCCATGGCGTGCCGTGACGTCCATCCCGTCACGCACAGCGCGATCGCTGCCGCGCACGATCTCGATGGCTCCCTCCGGTACGGTCGACCCGAATTCAATCTGGCCGCTGGCCCAGCAGTAGGCAATGAGCAGGTCCATGTTCATTCCTCCCCGGCCATTTTCTTGGCGACCCGGATTTCCTCGGACCATTCATCCACGTGGTCCGCAGCCTCCATGAAGAACAGTGTCCCGAGCGCGATAGCCCCTGCTTCACTGCTCGCCTCTGGGTTGCTGATGATCTGGTTGGCCTGCGAGCGGCTGATCTCGATGCTGGCCATCTCACACTCCCGCCATGTCGAGGCTGATCGGGCTGTACTGGTCGCTGTTGCCGACCCGCTCGTAGAAGCGCACGTAGGACTTGCTGCCGATTACCTGGACCGCATTGCTGATCGCCTCCATCGCCCGCTTCCAGCGTTCGTCGGAGATCTTCAGCCGGCGTAGGCTGAGCACCAGGCCGGTCCGGATGTTGCCGGCCTGGTCGACCCGGAAGGCGTCATTGATCAGCGTGGCCACCTCGACGCGGGCCTCTTTTGTCCAGTCGCGCAGGCACTCGTCGATCAGCGCCTTCGCCGCCTGCAACTGCTCGTCGAAGGTGATGTTGTCCTGCACCTGGCGCACGACCTTGTAGCGCCCGTCGAAGCTGACCAGGGTGATGTTGCCCTTCTTGCCGCCCAGCTTCACGTCGTACTGCTCTGCGGACAGGTCGACGAAGGCATCGATCTCGCCGAACGTGTAGGTCTTGCACGCCTTCAGGTCGGCCTGCACCGCCTTGGCCTTGGCGACCAGATCCGCCACGACCTGGTCGCGGGCGAGGTCGATCGGCTCGATCAGCTCCTCGGGGATGAGGTGCCCGACGCTGTTCCGGCGGTAGCCGGCGGGGATGGTCTGCTCAGTCATGTGCGTTTTCCTGTGTGGCCAGCGCTGCCTCAGCAGCGCTGCGGAAGATCTGGTAGGTGGCATCGCGCAGGCGCTCACCCAACCACGGAGGCAGCTCGTCTTCGTGATCGATGCGTTGGCGTTGGGCCGCTGCAAGCGATGGCGGCAAAGTGCTGTCATTCGCCATGTCAGGCCTCCATCACCAGGTGATGGATATCCACGCCGCCAGCCACTCCGTCGATCTTCACGACGACGGCGCCATGACCAAGGGACCAGGCCCCCGAGCGAATCGTCGTTTTTTGGTGAGCCAGCTCGCCGGCGACGGGGAAGTAGCGGCAGGGCGTGCCCGTCGGGTAGGCAGCGCTGAAGGACTCGGCGGTCATGTCGGCATCGATACTCGTGACGCGCTGCCGCACTGACCTCGTGCAGCCATCCAGACATCGGACCACGACGCCATCGCCAGGGCGCAGCTCCCGATGCCGCAGAACGCGGCACCCGATCCCCAGTGAGGCTTGGATTTGACGGCAAAAGACCACGACGCCGTTGTTGTCGAGTTGCCAGCAACGTGGGCCCCGGCCGTCGTCTTCAAAGTGGATGCGCATCACGCACGCTCCAGCGCAGCATCGCTGCGCACCATGCGTACCAGCCACTCGACCTGGCAGCCCTGGACCATCGCGACCATGACGTGCTCACGGTAGCTACCCATCCGGCGGGTCATTCGGATCGCGCCCTTCACCATCCCGCCGGGAGCGGCGTCAAGAATGACTCTCGGCCGATGGCTGCGGATCTCGATCGAAACCACGCTAGCCCCGATACTGTCGAGGAAGGACAGCGCACCGATCGCCTGGTTGGCGGCGCTGCACAGAACATCGTTCATCCGCTGCTGTTCCTTTTCCGTGAGTGTGGTGACGCAGAGCTCGGTGCTCACTTGTCACCCCCACTCATCAATTCAGTGGCCGCCGCGCGCACGTCTTCGCAGCACACGGTGCGGCCTTCGGCGGCGGCGTACATGCTGGCCAGGCGCAACGTCTTGGTGAGCGTGCGCAGCGCACCGGGACCCCGCGCGATCTGGATCAACGTAGCGTGGCACTTGGCGTCGTCGATGCCCCAGGCCTTGATCAGCGCCACGATGTCGGCCTCGGTGGACTGCTGCAGGCGCAGGCGCTTGCCGACGCGGCTGTAGAGGCGGTCCAGCTGCTGGGCATTGCGGCCGCCGGCCATGCGGGCGAACACGCCGTCGTTGCCGACCAGGGCAATGCCCACGCCGGTGGCGTCGTGGATCGCGCGGATCTCGTCCAGCGCGGGCACACCCAGGTGCTGCGCTTCGTCGATGATCAGCAGGCCGTGGGTGTCGCGCACACGCTTGCAGATGGCCTTGGCCATCTTGCGGGCACCGCCACCGGGCGAGATCGCGATGGCATCGCAGATCTCTTCGAGTGCGGGCACAACGCCCGACGTGCTCGGCGTCATGGTGGCGATCCACACGTTGGGGCTGGATTCGCGGTAGTGCTCGCCGGTGCTGGTCTTGCTGACGCCCGCACCACCGTAGATCACCGCGATATCGCCGGCCATCTGGGCGTACCCCAGCGCACCGAGGATGCGCGAGCCGGTGGGCGTGCTGACGTAGTTGGGTGCCACCGGCATGGCGTTGCCCGCAGCGCGGCGTGCCTGGTCGGCTTCAAGCCACAAACGCAGCTTCGCGTCGATTCCTTCGTTGTCGCCGGGATACTTGCCAGCCAGCCACTGGTTGAGCGTAGTGGCACTGACGCCGGACTTTTTCGCCAGGATGGCTTGGCTGAGTCGCTTGTCGTGCTGCAACGCTGCGCGGATCTGCTCGCGCAGCGCGGCGTCGCCCTGATAGATTTCGTTGACGTTGGCGGTGTCGCTCATTGCTTGTTACCCCTTGTGGTGCGGTGGTGCTGCTGGCTAGTCGCGGCGGTGCGTCAACACCGCCGCGGCGACTTAGAACTGGTTTTCCTTCATGGCCTGGGCACGCTGGAACATCAGCACGTCGAGCTTGCTGGGGCCGTCGGTGCCGGTGGCGGCCCTTCGCTCCGGCTGCACTTCGGGCTTCTTGCCACCGTGCAGGCCGAACACCGGTGAGATCACGCCTGCGGCAACCGCATCCGGTGGCGTCATGTCCGGCAGCTGCGCGGCGACGGCAGCTGCATCCATCAGCCGTTCGGCGGCGAGCATGTCCCTCGCGGCGCGCTTGTATTGCTTCTTGCCACGGGCATGCTCGCGGGCCGCGTTGACGTCGGCAAAGCCGACCGCTGCAACGCACTCGGCGGCGGCGATGTACGTGCCATCCAGCGCGTACACGTGCGCCACGCCCTGCAGGTGCCAGGGGTCGATGCGCAGCACCAGCTTGCGGCCGGCGTGCTCGCTGAGCGCTTCGGTCCAGTAGCGGTTGCCGGCGAGGCGCACGCTGCCATCGATCGGGCTGGCAGTGACGGCCTCGGCCGCCAGCAGCAGCTGGCGCAGCTGCTCGTCGCTGACCTTGCGCACGGTGATGCGCGCGTAACTCTCCGCAAAAGCGGCGTCGAAGCTGCGTCCGGCGCAGGATTTCAGCTGCCGGCCGGTCCGGGCGTTGTGTGCGTGAATCTCGCTTGTCACCACACGCTCGAACTCGGCCCACTCGATCACGCGGCTGCCGTAGTTCTCAGGCTTGTTGGCCACGTTGTTGCCGACGTATGCCCCGGCGAAGGCCGGGTGCTTGGCGATGCGATCGCAGAAGTCGCGCCACATGCGCTCGATCGGCTTGGCCTGGCCGTGGTACGGCGTCACCCAGTGCACATTGTTGGCGCCGACCAAGCTGGTGATCAGGCCGGTGGGGTCTTCCTCGCGCACCTTGAAGCGGTAGCGGTTGGGTGTGCCGCCCGTCATCCATTTGCTGGCGAAGGCGCGGCCGTTGTCCAGGTACACGCTGGCGGGCACGCCGTAGCTGCGCACAAGGTCGCCGAAGCTCAGGCGCACCATGTCGCTGTTTTCGTGGTCACCCAGGCGCCACGCCAGCAGCTTGCCGCAGCCCAGGTCCTGCCAACCGAGGATGCAGGGGCGGCCTTCGGTGCCGTCCGGGAACCGCACGCGGATATCCCAGCGGTGGCCGTCGGCGTTGACGCCGTCGAGCGCCTCCATCATGGAGCGGTCGCGCTCCTGCGCGGGGTAGGTCTTGGAGAGCGCCTCCTCGCCCTCGCGAGCCAGCACGCGCACGGCGCGCGGCAGTTCGCGGATGACGCGGCGGGTGAATGTCTTGAGGCTGGGCAGCTCCCAGCCGCGCGTGGTGGCGATGCGCACCAGGCGGTCGTAGCAGCTGCTCGCGGTTGGCTGCTCCTGGCGCAGGTAGTCGGCCTTGAACAGCTCCCAGGCTTCAGGCTCGATCTCGGCCGTGGCGGTGCGGCCGGCGTAGTGCGGCAGCAGCAGTGCGAGCCAGTCCTTGCGATGGGCGTGGGCAACATCCTGCTGCCAGCGGCCGATGCTGGCGGCGCTACCGCCGCGCACGCCGTCGCGCTGCAACTGCGCGGCGACGATGGCGCGCGCCTGCATCAGTGCCGTGCCACCGCGCACGAGGACACTGACGGCATCGAGCGCCTGCAGGCGCGTGGTTGCCACGTCTTTCATGGGCTGTTTGGCCTGCTCGTAGCGCTGCCAGATCGACGCCAGCCGCGCCTCGCTGGGGGCCAGGGTGTTGCGCGGCTTGGCCGGCTGTTGCGGGCGTTCGCGCAGCAGGATGGCGGCCTGCGTCGCCGGCGGCAGGCTGCTGAAGGCGTATTCACTGCCTTTGCCGCGCTCGCGCTGCCGGCGTGTCCAGCCCTCTTTCTCGGCGCGCGTATGCACGCGGCGATCAGTGCCGGGAAGGCCAGGCAACCCAGCCAGGTCGACAGCCGCGTACCAGCGCTCGCTGCTGTTGCCGTCGGCCATCAGCGGACCCTCCGCCGCAGGTCTTTCAGGTCGCGCAGGCGGGCATCTGCGAGTTCGCGCTCGCGCATGATCCGTCCGATTTCGGCGTCCAGCGTTTCGGCGCCGACGCTCATGCGGCCGCCGTGCACGCCAACGTGCCAGTTGGCCAGCGGCGTGCTGCAGCAGACAATCTCCAGTACCGGCGCTACCCACAGCGGGCAGTTGAATTCCTCGCGGCCCGGCGACGTGTAGCCATCGATCATGGCTTTGGTCACGTCTTTGCCAGTGAGCCGGCTTGCCCGTGCAGCCACTTCGTGGCGGTCGATGCCGGCCGTGTGGGCCTCGGCCATCATGCGGCTGATCAGCTCACTGACCACGGCGCGGTAGTCCATCGAGCCTGGCATTGGCGCTACCGCCCGCGGGATCTCGAACAGATCGAGCGTATGGGCTCCCCCAGCCCGGCGCGTCACGGACGTTCTCCAAGCTGCTGGTATTGGAGCTCGGCCGACCACTCGAAGGCCCGGCCCGAGAAATCCGCAGCAGTGCGGCGCCATGCAGCCGCGGCTTCTGGATCGCCCCGCAGGCCATGCTTCGCAGCGATGTTCAACGCCTGTTCGCACGACGAGGCGAGGCGAACGATTGCATTTTTGATCAGGCGGGACTGCCGCACGGAAAAACTGAGGGCGGCCATGTCTATTCGCCGCGCTTGCTTTGCAGATTGCCACTCCGCCCACCGGTGGTAGCCTTGCTCACAACACGGATGTGGTCGGGACGACGGGGCTTCATGCCGCGTGCGCGATTCGGCGTGCCGTCGGCGTTGTAGCGGCTGGGCCAGATTTCCTTGGGCTCGACACCAAGCGTTTCAGCAATGATGGCTTCGGCTTTCGGGTACGGTTCCGCAAGCGCTTTGGACAGCGCACTGCGACCAGCGTAGCCGTGTTCCAGGGCGAGCTGCTGCAGGGACCAGCCTATTTTCCGCAGCCCGGCAACGATGTCGGCTGGGTGCCAGTCAGTAATGACTGGCTTTTTTTGGGCGGCGTTAGTGGACATGTGGCGCGGTTCCCCTTGGCGGTATCTACGGGCTAGATACTACTCACATTTGATGGTGAGTCAACACATTTGCGAGTGTCCGATTCTGCTGCGCTCGCACATCTGAGTAATCATGGTGACAATTAAAGATAAATCAGTCGTTTACGACGAATCGGACGTGCCGGCACGGAATCCGACGTCGCGTCCGATTCCGGCCCCGGGAATCGGACATCGCATTGGTGAGGTCGCCAGGCTGCTGGGAACTCGCACATCTGCGTATACGGTGATGGGGATCTCGTCGGCAGCGCTGCAGCGCTACATCAAGGAAGAGAACGAACCGCCGTTCGGTCCGCTGGCAAGGCTTTGCGTGGCCGCCGGAGCGCGCATGGACTGGCTGGCCACAGGCGAGGGCGACATGCGCGTCGGCGCGTCGGAAGCCGCGCCAGACAAAACTGCTCAATCTGCGCGACCGGATGCCGATCTAATCCGTGGTGCCGCCGAAGTAATGGAGCGCGCGCTCGATCAGGCGCATGCGACCACCGATGCGTCGGGCCGTGCCGAGCTGCTGCTGGCTATCTACGACATGCTGCAATCCGGCTTGGCGCTGGAGGCGGCGGGTCGCGCGGTGGCAGGCATGCTTCGCGCCACGGCGCGTTCGACTGGCGTTCGACAAGAACAGTAGGAGCAGGGGTAACTGATGGATTTGGATGAAGATGCGGTGCGGAAGGCCGCAGATGTGTTTGCACGGGTAACCCGCCCAAAGGCCGATCCGGCACCCAGGAGCGCCAGCGTCCGCGGTACCGCCAACGTGGTGGGCAACGGCAATGTGGTGTTGATGTTTGGCGCTGGTGGCGCGTTGAGCGACGCCCATAGCGTTGCGATAGCCGACCTGGTCGGCCAGGTCGTGTTCCACGAAACTCTGCGCCGCGGCAAACCGTACCGCGCGGCCCTGGTGCGCATGCATCTGCGCAAGGCGCTCGACCTCTCGCCGCAGCTTGCAGATGGCGATTTCCACCGCATGGAGCGCTATTTGCGCGGCTGGATCGCGCGCGCGGCCAACCGTACCGAGTCTGGGCACGACGAGAAGTGGCGCAAGCGCCGCATCGCGCGCATCCTGGCCCGCACCCAAGAACTCGGCCGCGTCCGCCAGCTCGATCTGCTGCTCGCCACGCGCTACGGCGCCACCATCCTCATCGAACTTGGCGACGAGGAGCTGGACGAGGTTTTTAAACTCGTCTCCACCTGGATGTGAGCGCCTTTTAAAGACGCTGAAAGCCGGCACTATGGCTGGCTTCAATTTGCAATCCTAGTGTCTCTTCGCGCTTTTTCGGCCCAATTTTGCAAACCTGTGTTCGTTGCCGGATTGAGCGGGGCATCGCCCACAAACCCGCATCACTGCTGGGTTTCATCCCGATTCGTCCCGCTATGACCCGCCATGTCCCGATTCCTCAAACCCCGTGTCCCCGCACAAAGATCAAAAGCGAACCCCTCCCCAACCCTCCCCTGCGAGCAGGGGAGGGGCAAAAAACCTGCCCTCCCCGCGACCGAAGGGCGGGTCAAACCACGTGCAGGTAGCGCAGCACCACCATTGCGAATGCGGCCAGCACCGCCGCCAGCACGATGCGGCGGGCGCGGGTCACGGCGCCGCGGCGGCGGGCTTCGGGCGAGGGGTTGCGCACGGCAGCCAGCTCCTCGCCGTGGCGGATCACCGGCTCGATCCCCAGCTCGCGCAGCAGCGCGCGGGCGCGGGTGTAGTCGTCGGCGCGGGTCACCCACACCTGCGGCCAGCTTTCGCGGTTGTCGAACTGCGAGGTGTAGCTGAAACGCTGGTAGCTGGGCCGGTTGTAGTTGGAGCGGTTGGTGACCTTGCTTTCGATGTCCTGTTCGGCGAACAAGGCCACCACGCGGTCGATGTTTTCCTGGCGGGGAGAGGTATAGATCAGGCGCATGGGCGGGAGTCTAGCAGGCGCCCGCGCGGCCTCAGGCTGCGCCGGACTTGTCCTCGCGCAGGCGGATCAGCCCCTCCTGCGCGGTGGACGCCACCAGTTGGCCGTCGCGGCTGAAGATCTGCCCGCGTGCCAGTCCGCGGCCGCCCTGCGCGGTGGGGCTGTCGAACGAGTACAGCAGCCACTCGTCCACGCGAAACGGCCGGTGGAACCACAGCGCATGGTCGAGGCTGGCCATCTGCACGTTGTGGGTCATGTACGAGATGCCGTGCGGCAGCGTGGCGGTGCCGATCAGGTGGAAATCCGACGCATACGCCAGCAGTGCGCGATGCAGGATCGCCGCGTCGTCCACCGGCGCGACGAGGCGAAACCAGATGTGCTGGATCGGCGGGCGCTTGACCGGGTGCAGCTCGTCACGCGGCCACACCTGGCGAAACTCGAACGGCCCGTCGATGCCCAGCCAGCGCTGCAGCTTCACGGGCAACCGCGCCAGCTCCTCGGCCGGCAGCGGGTGCATCGGCTCCACGTCCTCCGGCGCCGGCACCTCGGGCATGGCGACCTGGTGCTCGAAGCCTTTCTCAGGCAATTGGAACGAGATCGAGCCGTTGAGGATGGGCTGGCCGTGCTGGATCGCCACCACCCGCCGCGACGAGAACGTGCCACCGTCGCGGGCGTGCTCCACGCTGTAGACGATGGGCGCGTCGATATCGCCGGCGCGCAGGAAATACGCGTGCAGCGAATGCGCCTGGCGCGCCGGGTCCACCGTCTGCTGCGCGGCGGAAAGCGCCTGGCCCAGCACCTGCCCGCCAAACACGAAACGCGTGCCGATGTCGCGGCTCTGGCCGCGAAACAGGTTGTCCTCCAGCCGCTCCAGTTGCAGCAGCTCGACCAGCTCGGTGACGTGTTCGTCGCGCATGGCGCATCCTGAAAATCGCAATGGGCCAGTATACCGGCGCCCCGGGTTACGGCCGCAGCCGGCGCAGGCCGCAGGCGGGGACGATGGCGTCCCAGGGAAACAGCGGGCCGGGGTCGAGCTTGCGGCGGATCTGCCGCGAGGGGTCGTCGCTGGCCGGCATCAGCGCGGTGTCCAGGTCCTCGTGGCCGGCGATGTGCGCCAGTGCGGGAAACTCGCGGCGCAACTGCGCCAGCAGCGCGCGCAGGGCGTTGATCTGCGCGGCGGGGTAGGGCTCGGTCATGGTCTGGCGGCGCGAATCCCACCAGTCGGGGTAGCGGCCCCGGTTGACCAGCTCGATGCCGATGGAGCGCGGGTTGTAGCCGCGCACGTGGTGGGCCACGCGATCACCGGGCACGTAGCGCACGATGCCGCCGTCGCGGTCGATGTAGTAGTGGCCGCTGTTGCCGGCGCCGCTGTCGTACAGCACTTTTTCGCCATAGCCGCGCGCGGTGGCCAGGTCGGGCAGCTCGGTGCAGTGGATCACCACCAGGTCCACGCTGGCGATGTCGCGCCGCGGCAGTTGCGCCACGTAGGGCAGGGGCTGGTCGAGGATGGCAGGCGTCATGCGCCCAAGTCTGGCATGGCGCCGGGGCCGGCGGGGTCGCCTGCTACCATGCGCGCCTTGCATTTCGCGTTTCAGGAGACCGCCATGCGCGGCCACGTCGTACTCTCGCATGGCGCCGGCACCGGGCCGCAGGCCGCCAAGGTCAGCGCGCTCGCCGCGCTGGCCGAATCGCTGGGCTGGCGCACCCATCGCCCCGACTACCGCGCCGATGACGCGCTGGGCCTGGCCGGCTCGGTGGCGCCCCGGCTGGCGCGCCTGCGCGACACCATCGCCGCACTGGATGCGCCGCCGCTGCTGGTCGGCTCCAGCATGGGCGCGTTCGTATCCGCGCTGGCATCGCTGGCGGTGCCGGTGGCCGGCTTGCTGCTGCTGGCCACGCCCGCCGCCATCCCCGGCTGCGCGCAGGCGCTGGACCTGCGCCCTGGCGTACCCGCCGTGCTGGTGCACGGCTGGCGCGACGACACCTGCCCGGCCGACGCGGTGCACGCGTTCGCCGCCGCCCGTCGCCTGCCGCTGCTGATGCTGGACGACGACCACCGCCTGGGCGCCAGCCTGCCAGCCATCGAGGCGCAACTGCGGCAACTGCTCGACGTCGTGGCGGTGGCCGCATGAACGCCTGGTTCGCCACCTGCCCCAAGGGCATGGAATACCTGCTGCGCGACGAGCTGGTCGCGCTGGGCGCCAGCGACGTGCGCGAGGCGCTGGCCGGCGTGCATTTCGGCGGCACGCTGGAAACCGCCTACCGCGCCTGCCTGTGGTCGCGCCTGGCCAGCCGCGTGCTGCTGCCGCTGGCCCAGTTCGACGCGCCGGACGAGGACGCGCTCTACCGTGGCGTGCAGCAGATCGACTGGCGCCAACACCTGGCCGCGCACGGCACGTTCGCGGTCGATGCCGGCACCGCGCTGAGCAAGCTCAACCACAGCCAGTTCGTGGGCCTGCGGGCGAAGGACGCGGTGGTGGACCAGTTTCGCCAGCACGACGGCAACCGCCCCGGCATCGACACCGACGAGCCGGACATTCGCATCAACCTGCGCCTGCGCCGCGACCGCGCCACGCTGTCGCTGGACCTTGCCGGCACGCCGCTGCACCGGCGCGGCTGGCGCGAGGCGCAGGGCGAGGCACCGCTGAAGGAGAACCTGGCCGCCGCCATGCTGCTGCGCGCGCGCTGGCCCGAGATGTACGCCGCCGGCGGCGCGCTGGTCGATCCGATGTGCGGCTCCGGCACCTTGCTGATCGAGGGCGCGCTGATGGCCGCCGACGTGGCGCCGGGTTTGCGCCGCGACTATTTCGGTTTCCTGGGTTGGCGCCAGCACGACATCGCGCTGTGGCGCGGCCTGCTGGACGAGGCGCGCCAGCGCGCCGAGACCGGCCTGCGCGCGCTGGGCAGCGTGTTTTTCGGCAGCGACCTGGACCCGCGCATGATCCAGACCGCCAAGCGCAACGCGCAGGAGGCCGGCGTGGCCGGCTTTCTCACGCTCAACCGCTCGGACATGGCGCACGCCGCGCCGCCGGCCGGGTACGAGCGCGGCCTGGTGATCACCAACCCGCCCTACGGCGAGCGGCTGGGCGACAAGGCCGACATGCCGCGCCTGTACCGCGCGCTGGGCGATGCCCTGCGCAGCCGTTTCAGCGGCTGGCGCGGCGCCGTGCTGGCCGGTGACGCGGAGCTGGGTCGTGCCATGGCCCTGCATGCGGACAAGCGCTACGCGCTGTACAACGGCGCGCTGGAAACCGTGCTGCTGACCTTCGACCTCACGCCGCACGACACCACGCCACGCGAGCCCAGGCCCTTGTCGGCCGGCGCGCAGATGCTCAAGAACCGGCTGGAGAAAACCGCGCGCCACCTGCGCAAGCGGCTGGTGCGCGAGGGCATCCACGCCTGGCGCGCCTATGACCAGGACCTGCCCGAGTACGCCGCCGCCATCGACGTGTACGGCGACACCGCCGGCCACGACCACCTGCACATCCAGGAATACCGCGCCCCCGCCGCCGTGCCGCCGGAGACGGCGCGCCTGCGGCTGCGCGAGATCGCCCGCGTCGCCGGCGAGGTGTTCGGCGTGCCGCGCGAGCGCATCGCCATCAAGACCCGCGAGCGCGGCAAGGGCGGCGCCAAGTACGGCCAGTTCGACCAGCGTGGCGAGTTCATCGAGGTGGAAGAGGGCGGGCTGCGGTTTCTGGTCAACCTCACCGACTATCTCGACACCGGCCTGTTTCTCGATCACCGGCTGGTACGCGCCAAGGTGGGCGAGCTGGCCAAGGGCCGCAGTTGCCTCAACCTGTTCGCCTATACCGCCACCGCCAGCGTGTACGCGGCGGCCGGTGGCGCGCTGGAAACCACCAGCGTGGACTTGTCGGCCACCTACCTGGACTGGGCCTCGCGCAACCTGGCGCTCAACGGTTTCAGCGGCGCACGCCACCGGCTGGCGCAGGCCGACGCGCTGGATTTCCTGGCGCGCGATCGCGGCCATTACGGGCTGATCTACGTGGACCCGCCCACGTTTTCCAACTCCAAGCGCGCCGAGGATTTCGACGTGCAGCGCGACCACGTGAAGCTGCTCGAAGCCTGCGACGCGCGCCTCACCCGCGATGGCGTGATCGTGTTCTCCAACAATTTCCGCCGCTTCAAGCTCGACCGCGAGGCGCTGGAGGCGCGCTTCGTGATCGAGGACTGGAGCGGCCCCAGCATCCCGTTCGACTTCACGCGGCGCGGCGACATCCACGGCTGCTGGCTGCTGCGCCGGCCGGGTCCGGCCCCCGGTTTCAACCCGTGGGACACGGCCCGCCTCAAAAAGTGAACGCTTCAGTCCACATTAAGTGCGTGCGGCCGATGCTCCGCCGGTACCACGGAGAAAACCTCATGACCCAACGTTTCGGCAGTGCAGGCAAATTCGCGGCCATCAGCCTGGCCATGGCGGCCGCCCTGGCGATGCCGCTGGGCGCTTCGGCGCGCGGGCACGGCGGCTACCACGGCGGTCATTACGGTGGCCACTACAGCAGCCACTATTACGGTGGTCATGCCTACCGTGGCGGCT
>Ga0206107_1000227_pt1 | contig 33028 bp, 27 predicted proteins | sample 2B0metagenome_FD_148652 | JGI IMG/M metagenome (GOLD analysis project Ga0206107, IMG submission 148652) | Enriched microbial communities from leaf-cutter ant dump, University of Wisconsin, Madison, United States - 2B0 | ecosystem: Environmental > Terrestrial > Nest > Insects nest > Nest dump...
TATGCCAAATGGAAAATAGAAGATTACTACAGGTTCTATAACAACCGTAGACGTCATAGATCGATCGGGATGTTATCCCCTCAAACATACTGGGAACTATTTTTTTCGGAATATTTGCCCAACAAAACCGGAGCGAAAAACGGAGTTGTTGTCAAGGGGGCCGAGGCACGAGGCACTTGTCAGGCCCTTGACAGCAAGGAAGTGTTCGCTACCTTTGTGCAGGCAAATAATAAGCAAAATCTTCTAAACTGATTTTGCGAAGCTGTCCAATAATTAGGGGTGTGAGACAAAGCTGTCCAATAATTAGGGGTGTGAGACAATAAATATGATAACGGGAATGTTAAAGAAGTAGGTACACTCATCAAGGGCAAGATCGAAGGTATAATGGTGGAGTATGCGGAAGAAGGAAAAGTTAAGGAGATTAAAACCTATATAGATGGTAAGCTGAACGGTCGAAGTATTAGTTTTCATTCAGATGGATCTGTCTTTAAAGATTATATCTATGATGATGGTATCTTACAAGAGGGGACTAGTTTTTTTATTAATAATTATAGTAGAAAGAGAGAGGATTTCTATAGGAAAGGCGAAGTGTTGAAATATTACTCAGGAGATACCTTGGTTATGCTTGCGCATGATCGGAGTAATTCGTACATATTATATACTATCAGGGGCGAGATCGAATTTATAGGCCGTCCAGGCTTTTTTGAGAAGGAGGATCTGGAGGAGTTTGCACACTTTTTCCCAGATTGGCGCACCCAGGCTAATAAACACCTGGGCGAAACAAAGGTGAGAAATGTAGACAGAACCAAAGTAGAGGAGATCTTAAAGTCAGGCAAAAAATATAGAGTACCTTCTGAGTAGTTTCCCCCCGCTGTTCCGGATTTGTAATCCGGAACTTTTTCGCCCTTGTTGGTGTTCGCATCTCTTGGCCGTCGTTGCGTCTTTTGACCAACGACCATTCCGCTCCCCTCAGTCGCTCGGCTGTTTAAATAAAGCTGCGCCTTCAGTCGCTTCGGCTTAGCCGAGTGACGGTTGTGCGTGAGGCCTCAGGCCGTTTTACCTGATTGCTCGCTGTTGGGGATTTATTACACACAAAGCCAGGTCTGAGGGCCTGGCTTTTGTTATTTATTTAGTCGAATAGGTTCAAGGAACTTCAAGGTATCTTGTAGGGGCTTACCGGTATCTATATAAAAATTTCATTGCCAACTAAATAATAGATGAAACAGCCATTCGATGTTGATTTTGCCGATAAAATGGAAATTAGAATGGGATCCCCTTTTAATATATGTAAAATCCTATTTAAAGATTTTGTTGTTCCGAATTTTGAACCTAGCGGTTTTCAAGATATATACGCATGGAATCAGGATTTTAAATATTTAGCTCTCGTGAAGTGGAATATAAATGCCAATAACGAACCGGGGTTTAATATTTATGTAATCGATGTCCTTACCAAGAATATTGCTTTATATAGTGATAGAATAGAAGGAATATGTAAAGAAATTAACTTTCTGAATGATTCTATCGAATATATTGTACTTAAAAACGAAGATGGAAAAAATGTTCAGGTGAAAGGAGTTTGGCACAACCCGCTGTTCGGGATTTGTTAATCCCGAACCGATTAACATAGGATTTACAATCCGAGTTATAATACTAAAGCCAACATTAAGGAGCTGGCTTTATTTATTATAGGCTTTGCTTATCCCGTGGTCTGTGCCCCGTTCTCACCTCGGTCGTGTGGCACACCGACCGAAATGTTAGAAGAAGAAGAAAAGTAGAGAGCCAGTTCCTACGAACTGGCTCTCCCACCCTTGTTGGTGTTTGCGTCCCTCTTGCCGTCGTTGTGTCTTATGACTAAACGACCAGTCTGTTTGGGATATTAATCCTGTACTCTTATCCCGGGATTTATTAATCCGTTTTATAGATACAGGACAGCTTTGCCTTGTATCTATAAAAGTAGTGTCACGCTTAATTATTCAAATCAAACCTGTCCAGATTCATTACTTTTGTCCAGGCTGCAACAAAATCAGTGATAAATTTCTCTTTGGCATCATTGCTGGCGTATACTTCTGCCAACGCTCTTAATTCTGAGTTAGACCCAAAAATCAGATCAGCGCGGGTTGCCGTCCATTTAACCTTTCCGGTTGTCTGATCTTTTCCTTCAAATACTTCTCTGGTATGATCAGTTGCTTTCCACTCAGTATTCATATCCAGCAGATTTACAAAGAAATCATTGCTTAATGTGCCCGGTTGTGTGGTGAAAATACCATGCGTTGAATTGTCATAATTTGCATTCATAACACGCATCCCGCCTACCAGCACGGTCATTTCAGGTACTGTCAGCGTAAGCAATTGAGCTTTGTCGATCAATAACTCTTCTGTTGAAATGGTATACTGTTTCTTTAAGTAATTGCGGAATCCGTCTGCCATTGGCTCAAGTAAGGCTATAGAAGCAGGGTCAGTCTGGTCTTGTGATGCATCCATACGACCGGGAATGAATGGCACCTTGACCGGGTATCCGGCCTTTCTGGCGGACTCCTCCACACCTGCGTTTCCGCCTAATACAATTAAGTCAGCCATAGAGACCTTTTTGCTGCTGGATTTAGCATTGAAGTTTTTCTGAATTTCTTCCAGCTTGGTTAACACTTTATTCAACTGTTCGGGGTTGTTTGCTTCCCAGCTCTTTTGAGGTGCAAGGCGTATACGGGCACCGTTAGCGCCGCCTTTTCTGTCGGAATGGCGATAGGTCGAAGCCGAGGCCCAGGCTGTTGATACAAGCTCGCCGGTAGTAAGTCCTGATTTTACTATGGCAGCCTTTAATTCGGCAATGTCTCTGGCATCAACAATTTTGTGGTTAAGTGCCGGGATTGGATCCTGCCATAAAAACTCTTCCTCCGGAATTTCAGGTCCCAGATACGTTGTTTTAGGCCCCATATCACGATGGGTTAGTTTAAACCAGGCGCGGGCAAATGCAGCTTCGAATTGTTCCGGATGCTCCAGAAAGTTCTTTGAAATTTCACCGTACACAGGGTCAAATCGTAAAGAAAGGTCTGTAGTAAGCATGGTAGGCTTATGCATCTTACTTTTGTCAAATGCGTCGGGAACCATTACTTTAGGATCTTTGGCAACCCACTGGTGTGCACCTCCCGGACTTTTGGTAAGTTCCCATTCGTTTTCAAACAGGTTTTTGAAAAATCCATGACTCCATTTAGTTGGTGTGGTAGTCCAGATAACTTCCAGGCCGGAGGTAATAGCATCTTTTCCTTTTCCGGTACCGTAACTGTTTTTCCAGCCGAGTCCCTGCTCTTCAATGTCGGCTGCTTCCGGATCAGCGCCTAAGTGCGTGCCGGCAGCGGCACCATGCGTTTTTCCCAGCGTGTGTCCACCTGCTATAAGCGCTACGGTTTCCTCATCATTCATACCCATGCGACCAAAAGTTTCACGTATATCTTTAGCAGCCAGCAAAGGGTCAGGGTTGCCATTGGGGCCTTCAGGGTTTACATAAATTAAGCCCATTTGTGCTGCTGCCAATGGTTTTTCCAGATTCCGGTCTTTGTCAAAACGCTTATCGTCCAGCATTTCTTCCTCCGATCCCCAGTACACATTGCCGGCAGGTTCCCATACATCTTCCCGGCCACCGCCAAAGCCAAGGGTTTTAAAGCCCATAGACTCAAGCGCTACGTTACCGGTAAGGATCATTAAGTCAGCCCAGGAGATTTTATTGCCATATTTCTGCTTAACAGGCCAGAGAAGCCTTCTGGCTTTGTCAAGGTTGGCATTGTCTGGCCAGCTGTTCAGCGGTGCAAAACGTTGCTGACCTTCACGTGTACCGCCACGCCCGTCGCCCGTACGGTAAGTACCTGCGCTATGCCAGGCCATACGAATAAATAATGGACCATAGTTGCCATAGTCGGCTGGCCACCAGTCTTGCGAAGTGGTCATTACCTCACGGATGTCTTTTTTCAGGGCTTCATAATCCAGGTTGTTGAATGCTTTTGCATAATCGAAATCTTCGCCCATAGGGTTTGATTTCTCCGAATGTTGCCTCAGGATGCTTAAATCCAGCTGATTTGGCCACCAGCCTTTGTTGGTTTTGCCATTGCTGGTTGTACTAAGTCCGGCAGACTGACCTTTTTTACCAAAATGAAACGGACAGCCTCCTTTTTCACTGGTGACTGTATTATCTTCATTATTTTGGTGGCAGCCCGTGAAAAACACGAGCAGACCGACGGCTATAAGGGTTTTTTTCATAGTTAGTAGTATTATTCTTTGCTGATGTTGTACTTTTCTGTACTCTGCAAAAATACCTACTATGATTTATAGATGAAAATTGTTATTTTTTATAATCATATAGATATAATCTATATTAATGGATATAGTGCTGATATTAAGGGGAATTTTGTAGTGTGCTTTTGATTGATTTAGCGTTTTTTTATATGAAATTCATACCAATGAAAGTTGCTTTATCCGAAAATTGAGTCACCAATTGAAGTTGGATTGAGTTGCTTGCGCCGTGCAGGTATTCTGAATCTTATTTTCCTTAGTCGCTCGGGGTCTTTAAGTAAAGTAGATCCAGTCGCTTCGGCTTTGCCGAGTGACAGTTATGTGTGAGGCCCGGGGCCGTTTTACGTGGGTACCTTTTTATGCCTTGTTGGTATTACCGAAAATCCATTAGCCGTTGTTGTATCTTATGATCAACGACCAGTAGCACAAAGGTCATCCGATACCGGATGACCTTTATGTCTTTCTGACTTGTGTATGCTAATTATCCGCCAATCAGAATTTCGTCACCTTGACAGCGATATCTTCCTGTTCGTTGGTTACTTTCAGCAGGTACATACCTGGTCTGAGTTGCCGCCCGAGGTGGATTTTGCCTTCTGCTCTGCCTGACTCTACGATCTGTCCGCTCATATCCGTTAGTTTGTAATCAGACGCTTTTTTCAATGTCACGGCCAGTTGCTGACTGAATGGGTTCGGGTAAAACTCAAAAGTAGCAGCTGCTTTGTGATTGAATGAAGAAACCAGGCAATCGTCCGGGTCGGTTGCTACCGGAAGGCCGGTCGAGCCGCCGGAGCATACTTCGCAGGCATCAATAGCGGCGGTGCCACCCGGTTCATCGTTGCAGTCAAGCTGATCGCCCAGTACAATACCACGACCGGCAGTGCTCATATATACACGGCCAAATACGTTCATATCGCCAATCACAAACTCACCGTTGCCTATGCCGCCATACTGATGCTGATCATCATTGATACGATCCCAGGTCGCGCCCTCATCAATAGAGCGGAAGATACCTGTTGTGCCGTTGACCACTCCCCATATGTACACAGTCGGGTAGGTTTTGCCCGGAGCAGCTTTGCCCAGACCTACTGCTGCACAGCTGGATACAGAATTGATTTTGGTGATAGTCTGACCACCGTTCGTTGACCTGTGAAGGCCGTTCCAGGTAAGCGGGAACCAGATATGCCCTTCATATCCGGGAACCGTACGGATTACAGGAGTACCCCAGTCACTTAGCTTAGTTAACTGGGTGAAACTGACACCGCCATTGGTACTGCGGTAGAAATTGCCGGTTGGTCGGTCATATGCATAAAATACATCTTTATTAACCGGATCGGCTACTGGTTTTGCATTCGCAAAGCTAAGTCCCTGTACTTGTGTCCAGCTGTTGCCCTTATCAGTAGAACGGAAGGTTATGTTCGGTGTATGATTGGCTGGACTATGTAAAAACACACTACCATCTGCGGAGATAGCTACTTTTCCCTGAGGATTTCGATCTTGAGGATTGCTTGGGAAAGCCGGATTCAGACTAAGGGTCCACGATACTCCCTGATTAAGGGAATAATATATGTCTTTCCCGACTCTTAATAGTATATCCGAATTGCCCCCCGCATATGCCAGACCCGTTGTCGTACCCATTCTGGGGTTGTGGTTTGGATGATAGCTTCTTACATCATGGTGTACAAAGCCATCAAAATCACCGATAACAGATACCATCGGTCCGCCGGGAATACTGACGATGTCCAGCGGCACGGTTTCCTCGATTCCCCGGGGCATAAAAGCCCATACGGTATTGGTGGCATCAATATTATTCGTTTTAAAAATTCCGTTGCCGGAAACTACCCATACTTCTTTGCTGTTGAACGGATTAAACTCGATGGAGCCGGCCCATTGAATTGCATAGTTTTCCGCCCAGGGACAGCCATTTGGGTCAATTGTCATGGCTTTGCCGGTAACCAGGTCCGTCCATGAGCTTCCACCGTTTGTGCTGAGAAATATAAGGTCTCCCCATGCTTTTCCGTTATTCTGGCTACGGTAAGTATTGGTAGTCGCCAGTACAATCCGCTGAGGGTTCTGAGGATCAATACTGATACCACCAAAAGCCGCCGTGAGATCAGGCGGAGTAACATTTGTCCATATACCAGAGCTGAGGTTATACTTCCATACAGAGCCGCTATTCATAGGTTCATTGCTGATTTGCCAGTTTCTATGCGGTCCGGCTCCGTTGCCATAGGTAATATACAGATTGCCCTGTCCATCCGGTACGGCACGCTGAGGCATTTGATCGGAAGGGCCGCCGGTAATGGCAGAAAAGCTATTGCCCGCATCAGTGCTTCTGTACAGGTTGGTGCCGTATGTGGATACTCCTATGATCAGATTTTGGGAAGGACTATTGCCCTGTGCGTTGCCTTTGTCGGCCAGGACAAAACAGATTCCGTTGTCGCTCGGGGTGGATGTTACATTCAGCGAATTCATTCTGGCCCAGGTAGCTCCGGCATTGGTACTTTTGAAAAGACCGTTTCTTCTGGTACCGCAGTACAGGATATTGCCGTTGTTAGGATCTACGGCCAGACGCTCGCCGTTCTGACGCCCCATACCGTTGCCGTGCGCCTTAAACTGGCTGGTAACATCTATAACCTCAAAGGTTTCACCGTAATCTTCAGACTTCAGTATGGCGCTTTTGCCATTGTGAAAGTAATCTGTTCCGGCCAGCATATAGAGTCTGTTGGGAGCCTGCGGATCTATGGCCAGCGCTTCGATTCCCAGGAGGCCGGTTTGTTCTGCACTGAGCCAGTCCGTCAGCGGAATCCATTTCTTACTGCTGTTGTCCCAGCGATAGGCGCCGCCAACATCCGTCCTGATATACATCAGGTCCCGTTCTGTTTTGCTGGTAATAATACCGGTTACAAATCCGCCGGCTCCTATGGCAACATTGCCCCACTGATAGGATTCATTGAGCTGAGCGTATGCAGAACGGCAGAATACCGCCAGCAGCATCGCAAAGAGTACTAGTTTTTTCATTCGTATATTGATTTTTTCAGACTTGATTAAATATATACAATCATGAATCGGAATAGTAATACATTGCGTGAAAAACTTTGTAAATAAAGTGCAAGATAATCTGTTCATAATCTAGTATTTGATTTGGGTGCATAATCCATGATTTTTGGATACATGGATTACATTCAATCTCTTATATAGTGCAATCCGGAATTGATCAAATAAATTTTTTCCGTAGCTCATAATTTTATATACTTCGTCAAATTTTTCTTAATGAATGACAAGTTCCTCAGGTACTGTGGACAGCTTGCTCTGATCCTGCTATGCTCTGTCAAGACTTTCGGACAGGATTATTCTCATACCTCATACAGGTATGTTCTGGATACCAGCCGGACACTTACTGTAAGCGACATAAAAGCTATGCCACCGGAGCATTTTCTGATTTATCCGGGTGATGCCCTCAATGCCGCCTATTCGGGTGGTGCGGTATGGCTGAAGGCGGACAGAAGTATATTCGGAAAAGCTACCGATCTGGTGATAGAAAATGCCCATCTGGACACCATACGGATTTTTCAGTTCTCTGAGAATGACAGCCTTTTGAAAGTCAGCTTGCTGGGTGATGCTTTTCCGTTTAATGTCCGGAATTATCATTTCAAATATCCGAACGAAACCATCGATCTTCGGGCAGAAACCATCTATCTTCAGGTGTATAGCAAAGGACCTTTGCTTATTCCTGTAGTGTATTTTGATAGCAGAAACCTCCTTAACTATTCCATCAACAGTCAAAGGATTTACTATTTTTATGCAGGAATACTCTTTCTTGCCCTGGTAATCTATATTTTTCTGTACCGGAGCCTGAAAGAATCCAATTATCTCTTTTATGCGTTCTCTGTATTGGCCTGCGGACTCGTTTCCGGTCTTGACCATGGATACTTGTTTCAGCTGCTCTGGCCTGATTACCCGTTGATAAACAGAGCAGTGCCTTCTATATACAGTCTCATGGTATTCGGGGTGGTTTTTACAGAGCGTTTTCTGGATATCCGCAAAAGTTCCCGCAGGCTCTACCGGTTTTATCTTTTACTTTATGCCGTCCACCTGCTGATTGTTGTGTTTAACATTATCGATGCGTATAGCATGGCTATGTTTACTATTACCCTTCTGTGGGTTTTCATACCACCCTTTCTTATGGTGGTATCCATCTATTTTTATATTAAGAAAAAACTGTACGAAGCCAGGTATCTTATCTGGGCCTGGAGCTTTCTTCTGCTTTCTATTTTGTTTTATACACTGGGAGTCAGCAATATTATTCCCTTTCAGAGAGGCTCATCGGTAGTGCTGATTATAGGTTCGGGGCTGGAGGTGATTTTTCTGTTTCTGGCAGTTGTCAAAAGATATGAAATCCTGAAACGGGAGAAAAGTGAATTGCTCGAAAAACAAAACAAGATTCTGGAGAGTGAGCTCCGGATCAGGACATCGGAAATAGTGCAGAAGAACCGCTTTCTGGAAAAGCAGAATACGGAGCTCGAAATTCTCAAAAACCAGGCGGATCTGCATCGTGAGCTGATCGAAGGGCAGAACAGGGTGCTGAAAGACAAGAAAAGCAGTCTTGAAGAGCTGGTGGGATTGAAGACCAGACACCTGCAGGATGCCAATACCGCGCTTGAGGAGCGTAATAAGCGCTTTGAGCAGTTTACTTTCATTGCGGCACATAATCTGAGAGGACCTGTAGCCACCCTCAAGGGTATATGCTCTATACAGCAGCGTAATCTGGAGCGCAATGAACCGGTAGAGCTGATTCCGGAGGCCGGGAAGACGGTAGATAAGCTGGATTCCATTATCAAAGAGCTGATTTTTATTCTGGATTTGCCATCTGATGCAGAATTGCTCAGGGAAAAAACGGATGTCGGAAAAATTGTCCATGAGGCGACCTCTTCCTATCGGGGAGAGATCGAAAAACAAGAAGGTGTATTGCATGTATGGATTGACGGAAACAATCTGCCGGCGGTGGAAACTGTGCCGGTCTATATTGAAAATATCATATCCAACCTGATTGCCAATGCTATTCGTTTCGGCAGATCTGCCGAAACGCTTGTCATCAGTGTTGAATGCATCCGGGAACCGGCTTATATATTGATTCGTGTCCGGGACAACGGGCGGGGTATCAATCTTCAGAAGCACAAAAACAGGATATTCAGACCATTTCAGCGCTTTCATCAGGATTCCGGCAAGGGATTGGGGCTTTTTATTATAAAGTCACAGGCTGAGGCCATTGGCGCCAGTGTATCGGTCAGTGAAAATCCGGAGGGCGGACTTTGCTTTTCGGTAGCGGTTCCGATAGAAGACTGATTGTCTTGTATACTACAGATTTTGTATGTTCTCCGGTGTAAATGAATTCAGATCATAGGTTTCACCATTCGGGCCACAGCCTTTGAATCTGAGCGTATCTTTGAAAATCTCCGGTTTCAGAATCGGTTTGCCTTTGAGCATACGCACACACTCCTGTATCCCCTCTATAATCGAAGGATGAGGATGAATTAATTCAGCCAGCTCATCAATTCCTTTATTCATCGCGATAAGCAGGGCTACCGCCTGAATAGCGCTGCTGGCATGTTCGCCCACCGCCCGCATACCCAATACGTGCATTTTTTCATCATGCGTAACCAGAATCTTGAAAAATCCTCTGGTGCTGTTCATGGCTATGGCTCTGGGAATAAGACTATAGTCCAGGCTTACCATTTTGTAGCAGATGCCCCGGCGCTGAGCTTCCTGTTCGTTCATGCCTACTGCTGCTGTCTCCGGGTTTAAGAACATGATTGTTGATATGTTGTTGTAAGAGAGAGGCTGCTCGTTGATGCCAAACATTTTCTCTATGGCATGACGTCCTTCCAGTTCGCCTACACTTACCAGGGAAAAATCGCCGGTCAGATCACCAACAGCATATATATTGGGTTCAGAAGTTTGTGTATCATTGGTTTCGATAGTGCCACGATCGGTTGTTCGTACACCTGTATTTTCCAGACCCAGGCTTTCCACGTTCGGAACACGTCCCACTGATACCAGCGCTTTCTCTACAGTAAAGACTTCGTTGCCTCCGTCTTTGTAGCTCAGCTCATACTCTACCTGACCATTTTTGATTTCCATGCGCACCAGACTGGAATTGCGGTGAATGGTAACCCCGTTTTCTTCCAGATTAGCTTCTATGTTGAGCGATATATCTTCATCCTCAGAGGGAAGTATCCGGTCTGCCTTATCAATCAGGTATACGCTGGTATTCCCGAAATTGGAGAATATGGTTGCCCATTCGCAGCCGATAACCCCCGCTCCCAGAATCACCATACTCTTGGGAAAATTTTTGAATGATTCAATCCCTTCACTGCTGACAATGATCTTCTCATCCACAGGTATATGCGGCAATATGCGCGGACGGCTTCCGGTAGCTAGTACGATATGGTCCGTTTCGATGATTTCGGTTCTGTCTGCATAATGCAGCTCGACCCGGTGAGGATCTCTGATAAAAGCTCTGGCATGTGCGTAGGTGATCAGAGGCGCATATCGGCGCTGAAGCAGCAGCAGGTGCGTTTCGAGCTGGATTTTTCTGAAAAAAATCGCGTCCCGTACATCGTTCAGAATCTCCCTGAACCCAATGGAAAGTGTCTGGTTCCGGTAACGTTCAATACGCCGGCGGGCATTGGCAATATCCCTGGAAACCTCCCAGAATGTTTTGGAAGACAGAGCACCATTGTACAAGCCGGTGCCACCGATCCGGTCCTGCTCTGCCAGCAGTACTCTTTTATTGAGGTCAATAGCCCGCATGGCGGCTGCATAGCCTGAAGGTCCCCCACCGATAATACATACATCAAATTTTTCCATTCGCACAAAAAGGGATTACGGTACTACATAAAATGCATATTGGACGTTTTTGTTAGAATTGGTTTCTGTATATAGTGAGTTTGAATTTTAACCATATTTTAATAAATAATATAATTATTTAATTTTTTAAGATTAAAAATTGAGGTGTTTTTCTGAAAAATGTATAAATTTTAGTATAATGACATTAGTTTTTAACTATTATTGATATAAATAATGTATTTTATGGATGTTTGCCAATGAAAAATTTGAAGAATTCAATTGGGGTTGTTTGGTGGATGTGCAATGTTCAGTTAAATGACGTGTGCGGGCGCCTTTGAGAAGATCTGGTCCTCAATCATGTCGTCAGGTGTTTCGCGGGATATTTATAAAAAGAATGGATATGCAAAATGACTTTTTCAGTGCCTATAAAGTGGAAGACACCTTTTTTGATGAGGTATTTTCCGGACAGAACAAGCTGCGCAAGCATTATCAGAAGGTACATGAGCTGTTTGCCAGGCTGGACAGAAATGCTCTGGAGCGTATAAAGCAGTTTACATCAAACTCCTTTTTTAATCAGGGTATTACATTTGCAGTTTACTCGGATACCAGCAACGGCACCGAACGTATTTTCCCTTTTGATCTGTTTCCCCGGATTATTCCCGCCAGGGAATGGGAAAAGGTGGAGCGAGGCCTGATTCAGCGCAATACAGCTCTGAATCTTTTTCTACAGGACCTTTATAACAAAAAGAAGATTCTGAAAGATAAAGTAGTGCCTGCCGATCTTGTATTTTCTTCCGGTTTTTATATCAGAGAGATGATAGGGATACTTCCTGTGGCCGGTATTTACAATCACATAAGCGGTACCGACCTCATCAAAAGCAGCGATGGAGAATACTATGTGCTCGAAGACAATATCCGATGCCCTTCGGGAGTCAGCTATGTTCTGTCCAACCGGGAAGCCATGAAGCGGATTCTGTCCAACCTGTTTCACAGCTATGATATAACCCCGATCAGCGGATACACCGAACAGCTGCTGGCTACCATACAGTCGGTTGCCCCCGAGGGAATCGATGATCCTGCCTGTGTGGTGCTGACACCGGGTATATACAATTCGGCTTACTATGAGCATTCGTTTCTGGCGCAGAGCATGGGTATTCCGCTCGTAGAGGGACGTGACCTGTTTGTAGACAAAAATTTTGTATACATGAAGACCATTCATGGTCCGAAAAGGGTCGATGTGATTTATCGCCGGGTCGATGATCATTTTCTGGATCCGCTGGTTTACCGTCCCGACTCGCTGCTGGGAGTGCCCGGTCTGATGAGTGCCTATCGTGAAGGTAATGTGTCGTTGCTCAATGCGCCGGGTACGGGAGTTGCGGACGACAAGGCGGTATATCTTTATATGCCGCAGATAATCCGCTACTATCTCGATGAGGAGCCTATACTCAGAAATGTGCATACCTATCGCTGCGAATTAAAAGATGATTACAAATACGTCATGGAAAATATAGAACGACTGGTGGTAAAGCCTGTCGACGAATCGGGGGGCTATGGTATTTTTATAGGCAGCAAGCATACCAGAAAAGAGATCGAGGACTTTAAGAAAGTCATTGCGGCCAATCCGCGCAAGTATATAGCCCAGCCCATAATGTCCCTGTCGGTACATGCTACTTTTATCGATGAAACCGGTGGTTTTGAGCCAAGGCATATTGATTTGCGGACTTTCTGCCTCATGGGAAAAAACAAAACGTATGTGCTCAACGGGGGGCTGTCCAGAGTCGCGCTTAAACGCGGCAGTCTTGTTGTCAACTCTTCGCAGGGCGGAGGGTCAAAAGACACCTGGGTGCTGAACAAATAGTAGAGGATTAAACACTAAGAGTATGCTTAGCAGAATTGCAAATAGTCTTTTTTGGATGGGAAGGTATCTGGAAAGAGCAGAACATACCGCCCGATACCTCAATGTCCATTTTTATATGGCGCTGGATGACCGTTCTTCTTTCAGAAAGGAGCTTCTGGCGGATTCATTGTACTATATGACAGGAATATCAAAGGGAGCCAGACTGGCAAAAAAAACAACGTCACTGAGCCTGTTTGACTTCATGGCCCTCGATATATCCAATCCGGTTTCCATCAGGAACTCGGTTATGATATCAAGGGAAAATGCCCGGGGCACACGTGATGTATTGTCGACTGAGCTGTGGGAAGCCATCAACAGCTATTATCATGAAGTAAACGCCTGTAAAAGCGCTACACTGACCGAAAGCGATCTGTTTTCTTTTACCGAAATGGTCACCAGAAACAGTCTTATGGTCAATGGGTATATGGATCATACACTGGTACATGATGAAATATGGTCACTGATTCATCTGGGTGTGCATCTGGAAAGAGCCAATCAGATATCCCGGATCCTGCTGGCCAAGCTCCGGGATATCGAGATATCCAAAAAGATGGAGGTGGCCGGGTCTTTTGAGACATTCCATTGCGTGGCTTTGCTTCGCAGTACAGAAGCTTTCGATATGAGCCGTCTGATTTACAATACCTTTCCCAATATCGGAAACTGTCTGGACTTTCTTATTCTAAACCCTGATTTTCCCAAGTCAGTTACTTTTAATCTGTTGAAAACCAAAGAATGCTTTTGTAAAGTTTTTCGTGAAGACGACCGGGACAAAGACAGCTTTGAGTTTCAGCTGGGCAAGGTATGCAGTGATTACTACTATCTGACACGGGACGAAATCAGGAACGATACGATGCATTTTCTGGCTTCGACAACCGAAACGCTCAATCAGCTATGTGCCAGACTGGAAAAAAAATATTTAACCTAATATAGATCCATGCGCGAGTACAAGATTGAATATCAGACAACCAATCATTATGAAGACGGTGTCTCAGACGCTATTTTTGAAATACTGGTACATCCCTGTAACGACAATACGCAGGTTGTTACATCCAGTAAGCATAATTCGTCGTTAGGTACGGAGTTTTTCAGATATAAAAACTTTTTTGGATTCAATGTCCAGCGTCTGAGAACTACCAAAGATTTCAAAACCTTCAGGTTTAACATGGTTTGCAACGTGCAGAAAATTCCGCAACCTGCGTATAACGCAGGTGTGTCTGTCGATGACCAGCTGGCGGTGCTGGATTCTATGGATTTTTATGTAGACAACCATTTCTTTATCGGGCACACAAACTTTACCAGACCCGGCAAGAAGCTGGAAAAGAAGATGCTGGTATATGACCGGAAAGCGCCTGTCGGAGATTTTCTGGAGGAGCTGCTGCATTATGTACATGGTATCATCCGCTATGAAAAGGAAACGACGGATGTTTCGACTACCGCAGAAGACGCCGTCAGGCTGGGCATGGGAGTATGCCAGGATTTTTCCCACATATTTATCGCCATAGCCCGTGTCAGCCGTATTCCGACCCGGTACGTTTCCGGTTATCTGTTTCAGGGCAGTGGAGATGTCCTTGGAGCCGATATGATGCATGCCTGGGTAGAAGCCTTTATTCCGTTTATGGGCTGGGTTGGCTATGATCCTGCCAACAATTGTATGGTCAATGAAAACTACATTAAAGTAGCCCATGGCGTGGATTACACTGATTGCAGCCCGCTCAGGGGGGTGATCCGCACCAACGGGAAAAACACCACTGCTTATTCTGTCAGGGTTCAGGCACAGTAATGTGCCGGAATCTTCCCGATGCCGGATGGAAAATGATTCCCCAAAATCATGGCTCCTTACCGCATTTTGCTATATTTGACAGTCTAAAACACGTATTACAATGACCTATTGCCTCGGAATGAAGGTGCGATCCGGTCTCATCGCAATTTCGGATACCCGTATTACTTCCGGAACAGAGACTACTACCGCAAAAAAAGTAACCATATCCCAGAAAGATAAGCACTCTATTTTTATAATGACCAGCGGCCTTCGCTCTGTACGCGACAAAGCCATTACGTATTTCAAAGAAGTAATGGAAGGAGAGGGGGAGAGGTATAATAAGCTTTATAAAGCTGTCAATGCTTTTGGGGAAGAGCTCCGGAAAGTGGCGGTCGAAGACGGAGCAGCGCTCGAAAAAGCCGGTCTGCACTTCAATCTGCATACCATTGTGGGAGGACAGCTGGAAGAAGATCAGGAACATAAGCTTTTTCTGATATACCCTGAGGGAAACTGGATTGAGATAGGAGAAAGCACTCCGTTTGTTATTATCGGAAATTCAGGCTTCGGCAAACCCATACTCAATCGGACCCTTACCTATGATTCGGATCTGAAAACCGCTCTTAAAACCGGTTTTCTGTCCTTTGATTCTACCCGTGTCAGCGCCAATGATGTGGAGTTTCCCATCGATGTGATTCTGTACCGGCACAACTCTTTTGAGCTGGTCGAGCATCGCTATGAAAAAGCGGATCTGCAGCAGATCTCCGCTTTCTGGGAGGAAGAGCTGAAAAATGCTCTCAAAAACGTGCCGGAGGCATGGATGGACGAGGTGCTTACCAAATCTTAAATCTTCCGGATATTCCTGATGAAAAAAACAGTTTATTCCCGCAACCGGTATAACCTTCTGGCAGCTTTGATTCTTTTGTGGAGTTTTTCTGCATTATTGTCTTCCTGCAAAGCTCTGCATGCAGGTGATACACTACAGGCAGAAGCGATTGTATTGCTTGGTGTGCCGCCTGAAGCGGATGGCTGCGGCAATATGCTCTATATCGATTCGGTCTTTTACCGGGTAGAAGATCTGCCTGCCGGTTTTCAGCAGGATGAGCTTCGGGTAAAAGTATCCTATATAGCTGCCGATACCTTTTATTGTGGCCGCGGGCGCAGCCCCATACCGGCAGTCAGAGTTATTTCCATACAAAGAGCGGATCAGGAAAAAAGATCCGATATCAATTCAAAACCATGAGTAATTTTTCTGAAAGTGTTGATTATATACGCCTGACCTGCCAGAGCATTCCGGATATCGGTATCATACTGGGTACCGGACTGGGAGGACTGGTACGGGAGCTGGAGATTGAGCATACCTTTAGTTATGCGGATATTCCCCACTTTCCCCTGAGCACCGTAGAGTCTCATGCCGGCAAGCTGCTGTTTGGGCGCCTGGCCGGTAAGAATGTAGTAGTCATGCAGGGACGTTTTCATGCCTATGAGGGCTACTCCATGCAGCAGATTACCTATCCGGTACGTGTCATGAAGCTGCTCGGGATACGGACCCTGTTTATATCCAATATCGCGGGCGGTATCAATCCGGAATACTGCAAAGGCGATCTTATGGTACTTGATGACCATATCAACCTTCAGTCCGGCAATCCGCTGACAGGGCCTAACTTTTCAGAGTTTGGTCCCCGCTTTCCGGATATGTGCGCGCCATATGATTCGGAGCTCGTCAGAGATGCTTTGCGTATTGGCAAGGAAGAGGGATGGAAAATGCACAAAGGAGTGTACGTTGCTGTCAATGGTCCCAATCTGGAGACGAGAGCAGAGTATCGTTTCCTGGGCAGGATAGGAGCTGATGTGGTGGGTATGTCTACCGTACCTGAAGTGATTACCGGTGTGCATATGGGGCTGAAAATACTGGCCGTATCGCTGATCTCGGACGAGTGTAATCCGGATTGTCTCATGCCTGTCAGTCTGCAGGAAATCCTGGAGGTAGCGTCCGAAGCAGAGCCAAAGCTGACAAAGCTGTTTACCCGTTTGCTTGAGGAAACGGATTGCTGATATTTTAAGTAAACGAGACAGGAGGCTTCGGGAGCCTCAGCCGCCCGTCCCGTTCTTACTTTCTTTTGGAAGCATTTTGAAAATATAGTGATTTCATGCTCCGTTTCGTCATACCATGTCCGGTATCACTTACAAACCGGACACTCTCGATCGTATAAAAAGCATTGGGATTGTAAAAACGGATTTTTTCTATGATTCTGTCTACCTGCTTCCGGTTGAGTATGGTGTAGATGACATGTACCGGACCAAAATGTCCTTCCGCTTTTACCGAAGTTACCCCCAGGTTTTCCGTTTTCAGGAAGCTGATCAGATCCGTTGCCGGCTTTTTGGTAATGACACGGATCATCGATTTGCCATAAGCCAGCTTGCTTTCAATGCACATACCGGTAAAAGTACCTGCTGCGAATCCTCCGGCATATGCCAGATAAGAGCTTACGTTGGTAATATCCTGCATGATCTGTCCGATTGCCAGGATCCAGATCAGCGCTTCGAAAAAACCAAGCAGTGTAGCGAAGTACTTGTTCCCTGCCCAGACAAACATGATCCGGATAGTGGACATACTGACATCAACGACTCTGGCCAGAAAGATAAAGAAGGGTATCAGAGCATAATGATATACCTCATAAAGCCCGTAAAGCTCCTGTAGAAGTTTCATAATGCTTGTTCAATGCGGATTTCAGGAAGAAAGTTTCCTGAAAACTTCATCCAGACGGCTAACTGCTGTAACATTTATGTTAAATCCGTCGAGATTTAGCCCTTTAGTGTTGTATCGTGAAATGAAGATCTGCCTGAACCCAAGCTTTTCAGCTTCCGAGATGCGGCTTTCGATGCGGTTGACAGCCCTGATTTCTCCACCGAGACCGACTTCGGCTGCGAAACATACCGTATGGGGCAAAGGCCTGTCCTCATAGCTGGAAACTATAGATACACAGACCGCCAGGTCTATGGCCGGATCTTCGATCTTGAGCCCTCCGGCTATATTGAGAAACACGTCCTGGATACTGATCTTGAGTCCTGCTCTTTTTTCCAGTACGGCAAGTAACATATTGAGACGCTTTGAATCAAAACCTGTGCTGCTTCGTTGCGGAGTGCCATAGGTAGCAGTGCTTACCAGCGATTGTATCTCAATGAGCAGAGGCCGGTTGCCTTCCAGGCTGGCGCCGATAGCAATTCCGCTCAGCTGTTCATCCCGCTGTGAGATAAGTATTTCGGAAGGATTGCTTACCTCCCGCAGGCCGGATCCCAGCATTTCGTATATGCCCAGCTCGGAAGTAGAGCCAAAGCGGTTTTTGGTAGTGCGCAGTATACGGTAGGTCATATGGCGGTCACCCTCAAACTGCAGCACAGTATCGACCATGTGCTCCAGCACCTTTGGGCCAGCCAGCGTACCTTCCTTGGTAATGTGTCCGATGATGAAAACCGGTGTGCCGCTTTCCTTGGCAAACTTCAGCAGCTCGGCAGTACATTCTCTGACCTGCGAAACACTGCCGGCCGCCGATTCGATAAAGGCACTTTGCAGGGTTTGTATAGAGTCGATGATAAGGATATCCGGTTGCAGCAGCTCTATCTGCTTGAATATATTCTGAGTACCGGTTTCGGTCAGTATAAAGCAGGAATTGCTTTTGATACCGATCCGTTCCGCACGCATCTTGATCTGCTGATCACTTTCTTCACCCGAGACATAAAGTACTTTTTGCTGATGAAGGCTGAGAGCAATCTGCAGCATCAGCGTGGATTTGCCTATACCGGGCTCGCCTCCGATCAGAATCAGCGATCCCGGTACAATGCCGCCACCAAGCACCCGGTTCAATTCCCGGTCCTGAGCTACTATACGTTCTTCACCTGTATAGTTAATTTCCCTGATGGGAACCGGCCGGGGCGCCAGCTGCCTGCTGGTGCTGCCTGTACGCCAGCTTCCTTTCTCCTCCGTTTTGCTGATGACTTCCTCTACGTAGGTATTCCACTCGTGGCAGGAAGGGCATTTGCCCAGCCATTTGGGTGACTGTGCCCCGCAATTCTGGCAGAAATAGCTGCTTTTGACCTTGGCCATACTACTTTTGTAAATTTCTTGTGAAGAATGAATAAAACCAGGATCCAAAATAGAAATAATCTCTCAGTAAATCGCATAATCTTTGTAAACTTGCACTATGGAACCTTATATTTTGCTGATAGCCTGCAAAGACCGTAAAGGTCTTATTCATGCCGTAACCGGTGTCCTGCTGAAATATGATCTTAATATTATCAGCAACGGAGAATTTGTGGAGAAGGAAATGGGAAGCTTCTATATGCGTACGGAGTTCTTCGGAAAAATTGATCTTGAGGAGGTGCAGGAGGAGATCAGACAGCTGTTGCCCGAAGATGCTTTTATACAATTGTCTCAACGAAGAAAAAAAGATATCGTGATCCTGGCTACCAAGGAAAGCCACTGTCTCGGAGATCTGTTGCTGCGGCACTATTCCGGAGACTTATCGGCCAATATAGCGGCAGTGATCAGTAACTATGATTCGCTCAGAGATCTTTGTGAGCGCTTTTCCGTTACCTTTGAGTACATCAGTCACGAAGGCAGAGACCGCCACGTGCATGAAGAGGAGCTGATACAGGTCATAGACCGGTATAATCCTGAGTATCTGGTGCTGGCCAAATACATGCGTATTCTTAATCCCACATTTACTGCACGCTTTCCCAATCGCATTATCAATATACATCATTCTTTCCTTCCGGCATTTATCGGAGCGCGTCCGTATGAACAAGCTTACCGGAGAGGAGTTAAGATTATTGGCGCTACAGCCCACTTTGTAAATGAGAATCTGGATGAGGGGCCGATTATTGCCCAGAATGTGATTCCTGTGGCTCATTCAAACAGTGCCTCTGATATGGCTCAGCAAGGAAGAGATGTGGAAAAGATCGTGCTGGCCAAGGCACTTAAGCTTGTTCTGGAGGAGCGGGTTTTTGTAAGCGGCAACAAAACGATAATTTTTGATTAGAACTTGAATCATTTACTCAAAAGCGTAAGAAAACCACTGTTGTTTGTACTGCTCATGTGGGCAGTATATATACTGCAGGTCAATTTTCTGCCCAACTGGGCTTTTTTAGGGATTTTTCCCCGTACCGAGATCGGCCTGCTCGGAATTCTGTGCGCACCCATGCTGCATGGCAATCCGCTGCATCTGGTAAGCAATACATTTCCTGTTCTGATTCTCGGCACGACAGTCTATTTCTTTTATCCCAGAGCGGCAGATCGCATCTTTTTCCTGAGCTATATCGGTACCAATATACTGGTATGGATTTTTGCAAGGCCTTCGATCCATGTCGGAGCCAGCGGCGTAGTATATGGCATTGCTTTCTTCCTGTTCTTTATCGGGTTTTTCCGCAAAGACTTCATGTCTATCGTGATTTCGCTGACGATGGCAGCTTTGTACGGAGGAATTATCTACGGAATCTTTCCCGGAGAGGCATATGTGAGCTGGGAAAGCCATTTTTTCGGGGCGATGGTAGGACTGGGCTGTGCCTTTTATTTTCGCCGTAATAAGAAGTAATTAGGGTCGGGGGAGCTATATTATTTATTTGCGGTTATTTTTAATTGCAGATGGTAAAAAAGTTTAAGGCTGAAGGCTCAAAGGTAGGGATCATAGGCTTCAAAACATTCACCCACTTGGTTGCCTGAGTCTCGAAGACAAAAGATAACATCTGATATCAGTCCTGAGCTTTCTGATTCAGGCTCCTGTTGACGGGGTAATAATCCATCGCATAATTATCGGGCAAATGCTGTTCAAGTACGGCAGAAAGCTGTGTAAACAAGTCATTTTTATCAGCATATTTCCGGGTATGAATAAATGCTTCGCAGAGCAGAACCAGGGAAGAGTTTTTCTTGACCCGGACATAGTTTTCGCTTTTTGCCAGTAAACGGGCGCGTTCGCTTAGTTGTTTTTCCAGCTTTTTTGCTTTATACGCGGCGTTTTGCAGAGGAAATGAACCAACTGTACCGTGACATATGGCAAAGATAATTTCGATATCCAGTGTTGGCCCGAGGAGTTTCTGCTCCTCAATCTGATTGAGCGTGAGCTGTTCGCCAGCAATAGTAAAATAGTTGTGGTCAAAAAAACCTTCTATTTCATAGGGAGACTGTAGCGGAAGAGAGTGGACGATCTGGTCGATCACCAGTATATTGTAGGCATTGATGTAAAAGGCGGTGCGTTCATTATCCCTGCTTTTGCTGAGGTCGGCTCCGGCAATGAGCCGGGTCAGCTGATCAAGCTTTCGCCGGTTCTGCTGAAGCTGCCGGTAATCAATCTGACCACCGGAAACATGGGTGGAGAAGAATCGATGGCACCGGGCCGTAAATTTTTTTACGCTTCCGGTAGCGCTGCCGCTGTATGGAAGGATGAGAACACAGGCGGTCAGGAGCAGGCAATAAACCTTTTTCATGATTTCTTGCAATAGAATTATTGAAAAATTACAATAAAATCAAATTAAAAACAAATTACCCCGAAAAGGGCAATTTGTTCAGAAGGCTTACAGTATATAGCTGAATAAGGTCGGATTCTTGTTTAGTTCGATAAACTGGAATTTCTTTTTATGCATTTTTTCGAGCAAAAGCTCATAATCTTCCTTATGCTTTACTTCGATGCCAACCAGCGCAGGTCCTTCTTCCTTGATGTTTTTCTTGGTATACTCAAAGCGGGTAATATCATCGTTGGGACCCAGTACTTCATCCAGAAACTCCCGCAAAGCGCCAGCCCGCTGAGGGAAGTTGACAATGAAATAATGTTTCAGTCCTTCGTAGATAAGTGAGCGCTCCTTGATCTCCTCCATGCGTCCTATATCGTTGTTGCTGCCACTGACGATGCATACCACGTTCTTGCCTTTGATCTCTTCCCGGTAGTGGTCCAGTGCGGCAATGCTCAGAGCGCCGGCCGGCTCCACCACGATAGCCTCCTCGTTGTACAGCTTCAGTATGGTTGTGCAGACTTTGCCTTCGGGTACCAGCACTACATCATGTACAATATCTTTGATGATGGAAAATGTCAGCTTGCCTACCCGTTTTACAGCAGCGCCATCCACAAATTTGTCAATGCTGTCAAGCGTAACGACCGCCTTGTTGTCCAGCGCTGCTTTGAGTGACGGAGCACCTGCAGGCTCTACCGCGATGATTTTGGTATCCGGAGACATCTGCCGTATATAGGAACCCAGACCGGAAATAAGTCCCCCGCCGCCTACCGGTACAAAGATATAATCAATGCTTCCATTGAAATCCTCAAGTATTTCCACGCCCACCGTAGCCTGCCCTTCCACGATCTTTTCATCATCAAAGGGATGCACAAAGACACGGTCCTTTTCCTTCGTATATTTTACAGCTTCCGCATAGGCATCGTCAAAGGTATCTCCGGTCAGTATGACCTCTACCATGTCTTTGCCAAACATCTTGACCTGGTTGACCTTTTGCTTAGGCGTGGTAGTGGGCATAAAGATAGCGCCGGGAATCTGCAGCTGCTGGCAGGAGAAAGCTACCCCCTGCGCGTGATTGCCCGCACTGGCGCATACTACCCCTTTTTTCAGCTGGTCCTGCGGAAGACTTTTGATCAGGTTGTAGGCGCCGCGTATCTTATAGGAGCGTACAATCTGCAGATCCTCTCTTTTCAGCCACACCGAAGACTGATACTGTTCGGAAAGATTCAGGCTGCGCTGAAGCTGTGTATGAGAAACAACTCCTTTCAGACGTTCGGAAGCTTCTTTTATATGATCAATGGATAATGTATGCTGCATGGGAATAAATTAAGGCTGCAAAAATACCCTTTTTTATCCTAAAAAAAATCTGTTTTTTTAGCGCTAAAACAGGTTTAGCCTGAACTCTTTGGAGTGAATATGCTTTGGTATGTATACCCCTGCCGGTCGTGAAACGCTTTTGACGTGGATTCGATGATCCGGATGGGGATGATTCCGGCCGGACAAATCTTTTGAGAGACTATTAATTTTCTGATTAGATTTGCCTTACCGGGCGGTGTGTGCAAATACCGGATCAAGAGATAAAAAGCAGTGCAACCTGATTAGGAAAAGCATTATTTTTTATGCACTTTTCCGTTTCTTCTTATAACTACAGTTGATGAAAAACTTCGGACCATTACAAACGATCAGCGTCTTCGGGATCATATTCAGTGCGGCATCACAGCTTATACTATGGCTTATTGACAAGCATATAGACAATATATGGATGCTGTATCCGACCTGGATCTGTATATTTATTATCGGATGGCTGATAAAGAAATTCTACAAGGGAGAAAGTCACCACCACCACTAAAACCGGATTTTACTCCGGGGTATACATTTTTTTCAGCTGACGATCCAGCAGAAAGGTGCCGAAAGGAATCAGGGACAGAAACATTGCCCATACGGCCCATTTGAAGGAAAAACCCAGTGTAAGCTTGACGCGCAGAACTGCCAGTCCGAAAAGCACAAAAAGGATACCATGCGCCCAGCCGGTATACTTTACCAGTTCGGGCATGCCCATGGCATATTTTACAGGCATGGCGATCAACAGCAGAAAAAGATAGGAAAATCCTTCGGCATTGCCGATATGGCGCAGTTGTCTGATCTGATCCGGTTCCAGTGTATTCATGTCGGTTGATATTGGTATGATTCAGATTAAAGATACGAACAAATCGGACAATTATTTCAGAATACGGCCTGAATCAGGGTAGACTTTTTTAATTTATACATGGGATTAGGTGTTGGGGTTTCTATGAGCTGATTTACAGTTTTATATAATCGTTGTCAGAAAAAAGTCCAAAAGCTTAATGCTCAAAGATTGCAGCATGGCAGTCAATGGGAGCAGAGTCTATTGAAGTGCGGCATGCTCTGTTTTGTAGATCTTTGCTTTGAGAAATGCAGACTATTATATTTCTTCTAATAAACCAGTTATCCTGGGTACCTGATTTAATTTATTTAACAATATATTACTGATTATTAAATAATTAACAATATAACAGTTCTGTCTGTTAACTTAAAAAACGTAAACAACGAAAACAGTAAGAACAATGAAGAATATAGTGCTGATCGGAATGTTTGCTCTGTTTGCAACAGGAGCATGTAACAAAAGCATGCAGTATTCTCAGGTACCGGAGGATGTGATGATTTCTTTTAACCAGCGATATCCGGATGCCACTGATACCAAATGGAAGGAAGATGGGGGGCTGTATGAAGTGCGCTTCAAAGACGGAGATACCAAAAAGGAGGCCACTTACAGTGCAGATGGCAGTCTTTTGGATATTGAAGAAAAAATGTAACTTGTTCGTACTTTCTGTATGGAAAAAGCCGGTCGCGTATCGGCTTTTTTATTTTCTCAAAAGCAAACAAACACAATGAATTGGTTAAGTATCAAGACCGGACTGCTGGAATATTGTCATGAGTATGTGGAGGAACGGATATCGTATATGCAAAACGCAATCAGGGAAGCCAGAGAGGCGGGCAATTCGGAATCGAAAAGCAGTGTAGGAGACAAGTATGAAACGGCCCGGGCCATGGCACAGCTGGAGCAGGAAAAATACGCCTTACAGCTGGAGGAAGCCTACAAGCTGAAAAAAGCGCTGGCGGGCATCAGTGCAGACAAAACAACGGATGGTGTGGGACCAGGAAGTCTGGTGATTACCGACAAAGGCGTATTTTATCTGTCGATCAGCGCCGGCAAATGCATGATTCAGGGAAAAGAAGTATTTCTGGTCAGCCCGGTAGCTCCGGTAGCCGTCGCCATGCTGTCACGAAAGCCGGGTGATACAATCACTGTCAACGGACGGACTATGGAAATCAGAGAGGTATACTGACAGGTTTTACTGACCGCTGCTTTTAATATGGCGGACAATCATTTCCGCGTGCACTCTTGAATTTTCGATAAACCACTTGTGAGTCTCCATGCCTCCGCAGACCACACCGGCCAGATATATTCCGGGAATATTGGTTTCCATGGTTTCCGGATTACACAGCGGGATTTGCCGGGGGCCTTCCAGCCCGATGCCGGCTGATCGGAGAAAACCGAAATCAGGCTGATAGCCTGTCATAGCCAGTATATGATCGCAGGGCAGTTTATGCAAGCCGTCCTGAGTTTCGATAAGAAGATACGTCGGATGTATTTCGATCGGTCTGCTTCTGAAAAAAGCCCGGATGTTGCCTTCACTGATACGATTTTCGATATCGGGCTTTACCCAGTATTTGACCCGTTCGCTGATAGCCTGATCCCGGACTATAAGGGTTACTTCAGCCCCTTTGCGATAGCATTCCAATGCCGCATCGATCGCGGAGTTGGCACAGCCTATGACAGCCACTCTGCCAAACGAAAAGGGATGCGCCTCCTTAAAATAGTGATGAACATGCGGTAAATCTTCTCCCGGTATATTCATCCGGTTGGCGATGTCGAAAAAGCCGGTAGCGATGACCACATTCCGGCAGCGCCATACCTCGTTTCTGTCTGTTTCCAGCTCAAAAAAATCATTCTCTTTCCGTATGGAGCGTATACCGGTATAGAGCGAAAGCGAAAGATTCCATTTTTGTGCTACTCTCCGGTAGTATTCCAGCGCTTCATCCCGGTTGGGTTTGTAGCGGTGCGAGACAAAAGGTACATCTCCGATTTCGAGCTTCTCGGAGGTTGAGAAAAAAGTCATATTCAGCGGATACCGGTACAGCGAGTTGACCAGACAGCCTTTGTCAAAAATCCGGTATGAAAGCTGTGCTTTCGTAGCCTCTATTCCGCAGGCAAGACCAATAGGGCCGGCTCCTATTATGGCGATATCCAGTATATTTTCCATAAGCAGATAACTCATTTTTGCAGGCTTCCATTCGTCCGGATCCGGGATTCGCTACGAATTTTCAGCAGGATTGTGTTTCTTTGCAGAAACCCGGGCTCAGCGGATCTTAAGCGCCGGGCCGTTAAGGTAAATTATATCAGTTGATTGCTATTGGCTGAAACATTTACTATATCGGGATGCTTACAGAAAACTAACATTTTCAATTTACGAATCAAAATTATGACAAAAGCAGAAATGCACACAGACAAAGGTGTGATGAAAATCGAGTTTTATGAAAAAGACGCCCCTGAAACGGTAAAAAATTTTGTAAAGCTTTCAAAAAAAGGTTTCTACGACGGGCTTACTTTTCACAGAGTGATACCGAATTTTGTGATTCAGGGTGGTTGTCCCAACGGTACAGGAGCCGGTGGACCGGGTTACACGATCAAGTGTGAGCTGACCGGTGAAAATCAGTACCATGACAGAGGTGTGCTTTCAATGGCACATGCCGGACGCAATACAGGCGGGTCGCAGTTTTTTATCTGTCACAGCAGAACAAATACTAAGCATTTGGACAGAAACCATACCTGCTTCGGAAAGGTAGTAGAAGGGCTGGAAGTAATTGACGAGGTAAGACAGGGTGACAAAATCCAGAAGGTAGTGATTATCGAAGAATAGTTTTCTATCCGGCCCCTGTTCTCTTTTTAGTCAGAGTCAGGGACCGGTTTCACTGTGCTTAGTCCTCGCAAAGCGCACTCATGTAGTTGTATAGGTCAAAAACCTTCAGTTTTATTTCCTGAGCAAGCCAGTAGCTCTGATCACTGGTTTCTTTGTTCAGATACAGTTCCTCCAGCTGATTCCGGTCCCGGATTATTTCATCCATGGTTTCTGTCCCGCCTGCCGTATCCGGCAGCCAGTCATAAAGTCTGATCAGCTCATCAAGATACCCAAGCATGTATGATAGTTGGACCTGATCATAGCCTTTCCCTGTTGGCAGGCCTTCGTATTGCTGTTCCAGGAGGGCATAGTATTTTTCCAGAGTTCCCAGATGATGAACGGTGAACCACTGAAAATAATCGAACGATTCGTTTTCCCAGTCCGGTTGATTGGCAGGGGGAATATTGTCGGGAAGTGTGCTCATATATAAAATTATTCTTATGTATCCGGCCAATGATAAATATAGTCATTGTTTTATTTCCATGAGTATTTATCGGTAAAGAAGACCCTTTTTGATTTTATTTAGGCGGAGGTACAAATCAGCTATATATGGCTGACATTCGTGAAATGACCAGCCTTCGTTATTGCATTGTAAATTCTTTTTAAAAATAAAAGCACACTAAATAAACGTATTTTTTTATGAAATTGATTCGGAAATACGATAAGTTTTATATCTTTGAGTATCAGAATCAATAGGGAAAGCTATACGAATCAGAAAAACGATCGAACTATAAGATAGAATATTAACGAAATACAGCGTTACGCTTCAATTTTCCTGCTTCGGAAACCGACCAAATTTTCAAAAGCAGTAGGGAAAGTGAAAAGTGGCAACGCCTGCGGTATAGCGTGGGCGTTCCCTTTTGCTTCTACTGCTTGGCTCTTGGTCGGGCCTCCGAAGTAAGCATTGGGAATTAGCTCACGCTCCTTTTTTACTTTTTTTTATATGAATGAACCGCATCATCATGAACATTACCAGATTTTTTTGTGCGTCTGTTGCACTGTTTCTTTTTACCGGGCTATTTCCTGTTATCGCCCAGCCCGCTTTTACTCCGGTATATACTCCGCAGGGAGGCATACGGCAGGGTAGTTTCGGGCAGAATCCTCCAATTGGTCCGCCTGCTAATATCCTGCAACATATGCGGGAGCAGGACCAGCAGCGTATCCGGCAGCAGAATGGAGAATTTCGGCAGCGTTTCGGACATACACCTTCTCAAAAGGAAAACCATGAATTTTCAGGCAAGCCCATTGTACCGCCACAACTACGGCTTCAAAATGAAATGAAGGAACTCCTTCAAGAAAGTGAACGAAATGACTTTATAGCAAGCGAAAAAGCCCATTACCAGAGCAAAACCTACCTGGACGACCTGCCCCGCTATATCAAAGCCCGTGACCTTATCGCCGATATGTTGCAGGGCAGACGTAGTCTGTCTGTCAAGGATGCCTTTTATCTGGCGGAGGCCGCTTACGGCAACCTGCATCTGAGCTATGAAGAGTATTCCAAAATCATAGCCGGCAACGCTGCCTTTATCCGGCAGTGGCTCCGTGAAAACAGCTATCCCCTCCACGATGCGGAAGCCCTGCACATGGGTATTCAGAAGTTTATGGGCGATACCCTCTATATACAGTCCAACGGAGAGCGCAAAGGCCACCTGCCGTATTACTATGATTTTATAGACCCGGTCGGTAAAGACCGTCGAAATTATTTTGTCACCAAGACACTGGCTACCGGCAGCGGTCAGTGCCATACCCTGCCGGTAGTATACCTGCTGCTGGCCGAAGCATTGGGCGTAGAGGCCTACATGGCCTACAATCCGCAGCATTCCTTTATCCGATTCCGCAACAACGGGGGAAGTGTGATCAACTACGAAACGACCGTAGACAACTACCTGCCCGATGCTTTTTACATAGAAACCCTGCCTACTATGGCCGGAGCGTACCAAAACGGCTTCTACATTCACAATCTGGACAAACAGCAGGTGGTAGCCTCTGTGCTGTTTGATTTGGGCGCAAGCTTTGTCCGGGAGCACTGGATGGGCAACCATGAGTTTCTGTGGAGCTGCATAGAGCTGGGCCGGTCTGCCTTTCCGGGGCATTTTTATATCAGTATCGCCTGCGACTACCTGCACAAGCGCCTGTATGCCGATGCCCTGTACCGAAAGGCAAGAGACAGAGGGGTTACCAGCCTGAGCAGGATGGCAGCCTATCCGGATGTACAGGAAGCCTGGGACCGCTACCGGAGCTATATGGAAAAGGTAGCTGCACTGGGCATACAGGAAATGCCGGAACCGGAATACATGCGCCTGATGGCACACTACGACCACAAAAGCCGTCTGCAACGGGAAAGCGGTATCGATTCCAAAAGCAAACGAAACCTGTTTTTTTAACCTTCAAACGAAATTTGAGAATTGATTATCTCTGGCATACAATTTTTATATGAAAGGGGCCTTTGAAAAAATGCGTTAAGAAAATTATCCTGAAAGACGTCAAAAATCGCCACTGTCTGACGAAGGAGTTTGGCGATTTTCGTCTGTAAGGGTAATTTTTAGCCATTTTTTCAACAGCCCTTGATTCTTTTTGCTTACTTTTTCTCATCAAGGAGAAAAAGTAAGGCCTGTCCGGCAGGACATTGTATTTAAATGTATATCTGTTATGAGTCAAATACTTAATTCAATTAATTTATTATCATCAGACTGCTTATTTTTATGAAAATGAATACTTTTTTTACCTCAGCAATTTTCATTACCTCCCTGTTGCTTATCCTATCTGCCTGCCGACCGGAAAAGACCGCCCGAAGCACAGGAGACAAACAGGGAGCTATGCTGGAACAGGTCATAAGCCTGTCTGAGCCGGTACAAACGGTGGAGCCGGAGCCGGTGGAGGAAGTGGCAGTAGCAGCAGTGGAAACAGAGCCGGAAGCCGAAGTAGCGAAGTTGGAAAATAATGACAGTGAGACGGACTACTATGCGCTGGCTTATGAGGAGCTGGCTCAGATGCTTTCCGGAGCAAGGAAGCCGGATTTTGAACGGGCAGTATTTGTCAGCGAAAACCCATACCATAATCAGGTATACCGCTATGAAGATTTTCAAGCTACGATTGACCTCTGCGAATACCGTGTCCGGCAGCTTGTCAGAGCCAATGACCGCAGCGATACCCTGCGTCTGGATGCCAGAGCGGATGCGAACGGTTATTTCCGGCTGGCCGATCTGCGCTACCTGCCCGAAGAAAAGAAAGAGCTGTACCGTCAGGCCCTCAGCAACTGGGCTATTTTTGCTTACCTGACCGATACCACCGTCTTTTATTCCCGCAAGCACGCACCCTATAGATATGCGGGCGAAGACCCTTTCGGACAAAAAGACTGGAGCCATTCACAGGTGATTGGTCTGCTGCGTTCGGAAGACGGACGGGGCAACTGCTTTGCGCTGACTGCCCTGTACAAAATTCTGTCGGACCGCCTGGAGGCAGGCGTACGGATATGTACTGCTCCCCAGCATATTTACATACAGCACAAAGACCCCAAAGGACATTATTACAATGTAGAGCTGGCCACCGCAGGGCATCCGGGTGACGGCACGATACAAACCCTTACCCATACCCCAAGTGAGGCTATACGTAGCGGTATTGCTTTGCGTACCTATGACGAAAAGCAGGCCATCGGCCTCTGTCTGGTACATCTGGCCAAGAGCTACGAACGGCAGTATGGCCTCAAAGATGCCGCTTTTATGGAACAGTGTGCCGATTTAGTTTTAAGCTACGATTCGCTGAACCTGAACGCCCTGCTGCTGAAACAGCAGGTACTGGATGCAAGACTGACAAGCTATGCCGTACAAAAGGGAACCAGCCATATAGCGACACTTCGCTCAGATACCGCTATAGCTCCGCTGATTGCCCGGCTGGAAAGCCACCTTGGCCGTTTAAAAGAGTTAGGTTACCGCCAGATGCCGGTAGAGATGCAGAAAATCATCCTGTCGGGTGAGTTTCCGTCACAGTTTACCAATCAGAACCCAAGCCCTTTTACCACCATCGACCCGAAGGATGAACACCGTAAGAAATTTCATACGATGTACGGAGGGCTTTTTCAGGAGGTCTTTGTACCAAGGGAGAAGGAGACTTATGGTCATGTGGTATACAGCAGCAGGACAAAGGGAATCGTAACACTGGACACCGCTGCCGGTTCGGACTTTCTGATTGACCCGGTGGCTTTCGCTTATGACTTCGGAGCCAGAATGTATGATGCCAGATTGGGACGATGGCTGAGTATGGACCCTTTGGGCGCAAAGTATCCTAATCTGTCTCCTTACAACTTTGTCGGCAACAGTCCCATACTGTATGTGGACTATGACGGCAGGGACTACGGGGTTTATGTAGACCACAAGAACAAAACGATTATTGTGAAAGCGACGTTTTATACAACCCGCAGCCTAACAGGAGACCGGCAGATTTCTTTCCAAGCCTACAACCGGGCAGTGCTGGCAGCCCGGTACTATGAAAACCTGAAAGCTCAGTACATTGTCAAAAACGATGAGGGTGAAGAAGTGGCCTATACCATATCCTTTGACTTTAATGTAAAGAAGCCTAATCCTTCAAGAAGAAATGTTTTTGAAACAGCAAAAGCCGACCCGGAGGGCAATATGTTTTTGAGCGGTATACCCGGAGAACATGTGATAACGGAAGCCGGAAACCGCACAGGACCCAATACCAAAATCTGGAACGGAGAGGTCGTACATGGCTATACAGAAGGGCTAACCGACAATAAACAGTTTGTATATGTAGAAGGGGCTGCTGCGCTGGAAAATCCCAAATCACCCTATATTCTGGATATACATGAAATGGGTCATACCCTGACCTCGCTGGTAAGTGAGTTTCACAACCAGAGCGGAACCATCATGCAGTCGGACGAACATCAGGGCGGTGGTGTACCGGGTCTTGGTTTGCCATCCGGCTTTATTGAAAACATACTGGGCAATGCAGGACTGGGCAATGCGCCCACCGGTCCCAACAAGCCCAGTGCAATTCTACATCAGAGCGGAAATGCCCCCGGCAATTTCCGTTCTGGTTCGGTAACGAATATTGAAAACAAAAATACGACTAAAAAATAACTCTATTTATGAGACAGATTCTGAGGCATGGTTTTCTGATACTGGCATTACTATACGGTCATACCTGTTGCATAGCGCAGAATACCAGGCTCACAAAGGAAGAGGTATTAAAGCTGTATCAGGAAAGTTCATTGAAGAAGTATTACTTAATGATTGACTACTATAACCTGAAAGAATTTGGCGAGCCTGATTCAGGCTGGGTTGAGTTGGAAATAAATAAATACGTAAAAGACACCTTTGATTTTATCTATCAGGGCGACTTTAATGGAAATGGCAAACCGGATTTACTGACGGCCATTACTCCTGAGCTGGGTTGTGGCTATCAGTTTTTCCTGATGGATTATGAGACCAATAAAAAAGCCCGGCAGGTGGTCAAACTGAACCCCGAATGCCCTTATTATTGCTACCTTGTGCCTGCCGGGAAGGCCTATGAATTTACCTACTACTATTTAAATTATGATCAGGATTCCTTATTTACAAAGGACGTGGTCATGTATAAAGGGGAACTGATTGATAAGGAGTTTGTGGAGAAGAAACCGGAGAAGCTGAAAAACTTTACCATCAATCTGCGGGCGAGCCGGGGCAGGCAGAACATTGTGTACCACTACAACGGACCCGTCACCTGAGTGAAGACGGAAAGGAAACGCCCTGGGATATACCTGCCGATACCGCCAGCCTGATTACAGACCTGATGCGCCGGATTGATTTTACCACGATGAAAAAACGCAATACGCACTTTGATGATGCCCCTTCGCTGGATATGGAAATCGTTTCCAAAGGCAAATCGGTGAAGTTTGAAGATACGATTAACTTTTTCACAGGCGGTTCCCGATATTATTCGGTCAGTCTGGCTAGTCTTTACAAGCTGCTCTATCCGGAGTTTTTTAAAGAAAGCTACTGGTAGGTTAAATCAGACAAGTGTTAAATCGGCCGGGAGGCCGGAGAATATTGGTCACCCGGGAAACCCGAGCGACTGAGGGGTCTTGGTTTGCCTTCCGGCTTTATTGAAAACATACTGGGCAATGCGGGACTGGGCAATGCGCCCACTGGCCCAAACAAGCCCAGCGCAGTACTGCATCAGAGCGGAAACGCCCCCGGTAATTTCAATTCGGGTTCAGTGAAAAATATTGAAAACAAAAATACGACTAAAAAATAACTCTATTTATGATACAAATTCTGAGACATGGTTTCCTGATGCTGGTGTTAGCCTATGGTTATACATCCTGCTGCATAGCGCAGGATACCAAGCTTACAAAGGAAGAGGTATTAAAGCTGTATCAGGAAAGTTCACTGGAGAAATACTACCTGGTAATCGACTACTATAATCTGAAAGAGTTTGGAGAGCCGGATTCAGGCTATATTAATTTAAGCATAAACAGATTCGTAAAAGATACCTTTGATTTTATTTATCAGGGCGACTTTAACGGAAACGGTAAGCCGGATTTACTGACCGCCATTACTCCTGAGCTGGGTTGCTGCTACCAGTTTTTCCTGATGGATTACCAGACCAATAAAAAAGCCCGGCAGGTGGTCAAACTGAACCCCGAATGCCCTTATTATTGTTACCTTGTGCCTGCCGGAAAGGCTAATGAATTTACCTACTACTATT
>Ga0206107_1000232_pt1 | contig 32655 bp, 20 predicted proteins | sample 2B0metagenome_FD_148652 | JGI IMG/M metagenome (GOLD analysis project Ga0206107, IMG submission 148652) | Enriched microbial communities from leaf-cutter ant dump, University of Wisconsin, Madison, United States - 2B0 | ecosystem: Environmental > Terrestrial > Nest > Insects nest > Nest dump...
GTCGACCAGGAGGCCAGCCAGGCCGCCGCGAAGGCCGTCAACGACGCGGACATCCCGCTCATCCTCGTCAACACGCGCTTCACCGACAGCTTCGACGGCGACTACGTGACCTACGTCGGGTCCGACGACACCGAGGCCGGCGAGATCCAGGGCAAGTACCTCGTCGACGCACTCCCCGAAGGCGGCAAGGTCATCTACCTCGTCGGCCAGTACGGCGGAGCCTCGACCGAACGGCGCAAGGAGGGCTTCTACAAGGCGCTCGAGGGTCACGACAACATCGAGATCGTGAGCGAGCTCGAGGCCCAGGGCTCGCGCGCCGAGGCCAAGTCCGTGATGGAGGACCTCCTGCAGCGCTACGGCAAGGGCGAGGTCCAGGCCGTCATCACGCAGAGCGACGAGATGGCGATCGGCGCGGCGTCCGCGATCCAGGAAGCCGGACGGTCCGACGAGTTCACGGCGATCGCCGGCGTCGACGGTTCCGACGCGGGCCTCGACGCGATCAACGACGGTCTGATCACCGCGACCGTCTTCCAGGACGCGGTGGGCCAGGGCACCACGGCGATGCAGGTCGCCGCGAAGGTCGTCGCGGGCGAGCAGGTCGACAAGCAGATCCTCATCCCGTTCCAGCTCGTCACCGCCGACAACCTCGCGGACTTCCGCAAGTAGCAGGCACGCACCCCGGTCGGGCGGCGCACCCCGCGCCGCCCGACCACCACCCCGCACGGCCCACCGACCTCCCACACGAAAGCGAGAACCCCACCCATGTCCAGCCTCACCGGACGCGTCGCCCTCGTCACCGGAGCGAGCCGCGGCATCGGCCGCGCCACCGCCGAGCTGCTCGCCGCCCACGGCGCGCACGTCGTCCTCACGTCACGGAACCAGGCCGACCTCGACGCGGTCGCCGACGCGATCCGACAGGCCGGCGGCGCCGCGACCGCGGTCGCCGCCGACGTCTCCGACGTCGACCAGATGGAGCGCGTCTTCACGGCCGCCGAGGCGGTCGACGGCCGGTTCGACATCCTGGTCAACAACGCCGGGATCGGCATCCTCGGACGCCTCACGACCATGACCGACGAGGACTTCGACGACCAGGTCCGCATCAACGTGCGCAGCGTCTTCGTCGGCTGCCGTCGCATGGTGCCGGTGCTCGAGCGCCTCGGGGGCGGCAACATCGTCAACGTCGCGTCGATCTCCGGGCTCATCGGCATGGCCGGTGCGTCGGTCTACTCGATGACCAAGTGGGCGACCGTCGGCCTCAGCCGTGCGCTCGACAAGGAGCTGTCGCCCTCGGGCATCAAGGTCACGGCGATCTGCCCCGCAGGCGTCGAGACGACGTGGGCCTTCGGCACGGGGATCGACCCGGCCGCCGTCGCCGACGCGGACCGGCTCGCCCCCTCGACGATCGCCGAGTCGATCCTCTTCGCGATCAACCAGCCGGCCAACGCGCGCGTCAGCGAGCTCGTCGTCTACCCCATGAGCGAGAACAGCTACCAGTGAGCCGGCGGCCCGCGCGCCGCTCGTCGTCCCCCATCCGCACCCCCACCGAAAGGCGACCCCGATGATCAACGGAGACCTCACCCACCCCGACGTGCTCGCCGCGCTCGCGCGCGCCGGCCACTCGTCCAAGGTTCTCGTGGCCGACGCGCACTTCCCGTCGTCCACGCTGCTCGGCCCGCACGTGCCCGTCGTGCGCCTCAACTACGCGCCCGGCCTGCTCTCGGTCGTCGACGTGCTCGGCCCGCTCACGAAGGCCGTGCCGATCGAGGCCGCGGTCGGCGCCACGTTCGAGGACGGCACGCGGCCCGAGATCTGGGCCGACTACGAGCGGCTCCTGCCGGACCTCGAGATCGGCACCGTCCAGGGCTCGCAGCTCACCACGGCGTTCGACGCCGAGCGGCTCGGGCTCGCGATCCTCACCGGCGAGCTGCGCCCCGCGTCCTGCATCGTCCTGACGCTCGGCATCCGCCAGGCCTGACCGGCAGCCCTCCCCACGCCCGCACGAGCAGGAGCACGAACGTGACCACAGCAGCCCGGACCACGCCGGTCGACACGACGCCGGCCGTCCCCACCGACGGCACCTCCGTCGGCGACTCCCCCGTCGACGACCTCGACGCCCGCTGCATCGCGGTGGCTCGCGCCCTCGCGATGGACGCCGTCGAGGCGGCGGGGTCCGGGCACCCCGGCACGGCCATGGCGCTCGCGCCCGTGGCGCACGCGCTGTTCCAGCGGCACCTGCGCCACGACCCGGCCGATCCCGCGTGGCACGGTCGGGACCGGTTCGTGCTGTCGTGCGGGCACGCGAGCATCCTGCTCTACACCCAGCTCGTGCTCACGGGGTACGACCTGCCGCTCGACGAGCTGGCGCGGTTCCGTCGGCTCGGCTCGCGCACCCCCGGGCACCCCGAGCTCGGGCACACCCCGGGCGTCGAGATGACGACGGGCCCGCTCGCCCAGGGTGTCGCGACCGCGGTCGGCATGGCGCTCGCGCTGCGCCGCGAACGCGACCTGTTCGACCCGGACGCGCCCGCCGGCACGTCGCCGTTCGACCGGACCGTGTGGGTCCTCGCGTCCGACGGCGACCTGCAGGAGGGCCTGTCGTACGAGGCCGCGGCGATCGCCGGTCACCACCGGCTCGACAACCTCGTCGTCGTGTTCGACGACAACCGGATCCAGATCGACGGGTCGACCGGGCTCGCGACGAGCGAGGACGTCGTCGCCCGGTTCGAGGCGCAGGGCTGGGACGTGCAGGTCGTCGAGCTCGCTCCGTCCGGTGACGTCGACGTCGCCGCGCTCGACCGGGCGCTCGACCGCGCGCACCACCGCACACGCTGCCCGCAGCTCGTCGTGCTGCGCAGCCAGATCGCGTACCCCGCCCCGCACGCGGTCAACACCGCGGCGTCGCACGGCGCACCGCTCGGTGCCGACGAGGTCGCGGCGACCCGCCCCCTGCTCGGCGCAGGCGAGCCGTTCGTCGTCCCCGACGACGTCCTGGCCCGCACGCGGGACGCCGCGCGCCGGGGCGCCGAGCTCCACCGGGCGTGGGACGAGCGCCTCGCGGCGTGGCGCGCGCTGGACGAGGAGCGCGCCACGGAGTGGGACCGCATCCGGTCCGCCGCGCTCCCCGACGGCTTCACCGCGCACCTGCCGCGCTACGCCCCCGGCCGCACGGTCGCTCCGCGCGACGCATCCGGCGCCACCCTGCAGGCCCTCGCACCGCACGTCCCCGAGCTGTGGGGCGGTTCGGCCGACCTCGGCGAGAGCACGCGCACCGCGCTCGACGCGACCCCGTTCCTCCCGTTCGCCCCCGGCAGCCCGACGGGCCGCACCGTGCACTTCGGGGTCCGCGAGCACGCCATGGCGTCGATCATGAACGGCATCGCGCTCGCGGGCGGCGGGCGGTTCTTCGCCGGGACGTTCCTGGTCTTCAGCGACTACCAGCGCCCCGCGGTCCGGCTCGCGGCGCTCATGGGCCTGCCCGTGACGTACGTGTGGACGCACGACTCCGTCGCACTCGGCGCCGATGGTCCGACGCACCAGCCGATCGAGCACCTCGCGAGCCTGCGCGCCATGCCGGGCCTCGCCGTGGTGCGGCCCGCGGACGGCAACGAGACCGTCGCCGCGTGGGCAGCCTGCCTGGAACGCGCGCGGCCCGCGGGCCTCGTCCTCGCACGGCAGGCGGTCCCCGTCCTGGACGTCGACGTCGACGCGGTGCACGAGGGCGTGCGGCGCGGCGGTTACGTCGTGGCCGACGACGGTGCGGCACCGGACGCGATCCTCGTCGCGACCGGGTCCGAGGTGAGCCTCGCGCTCGCGGCTCGCGACGAGCTGCGCAGCGAGGGCCTGCGGCTGCGGGTCGTCTCGATGCCGTGCCGCGAGTGGTTCGCGGAGCAGCCGACCGCCTACCGCGACGCGGTCCTCCCGCCGGACGTCACCGCACGCGTCGTCGTCGAGGCGGCCACGCCGTTCGGCTGGGCCGACGTCGCGGGACCCGGCGGCAGGATCGTCGGGATCGACGGCTTCGGCGTCTCGGCCCCCGTACAGGACGCGCTGGACGCGACCGGTATGACGGTCGCCGCGGTCGTCGCGGCCGTGCGCGAGGTGCGGCGGTGAGCAGCGCCGCGCCGTCCGCCGCGTACCTGCTCGGCATCGACATCGGCACCGGGTCGGTCAAGACCGAGCTCGTGCGCGACGACGGGACCCGCTGGGCACGTTCGTCGGACCCGTACCGGCTGCACAGCCCGCACCCCGGCTGGGCCGAGCAGGACCCGCAGGACTGGTGGGACGCGGTCACCACGGCCGTCGGAGACGTGTGGCGCCGCGCCGGGACGCCGGCAGGCGCCCACGTGACTGTCGGGCTCACGGGCCAGATGCACACGACCGTGCTCCTCGATGCGTCGCGCGAACCCGTGCGTCCCGCCGTGCTGTGGTGCGACACGCGCGCCGAGGACCAGGCGCGCGCGATCGCCGAGGCCGTGCCCGACGTCGCCGACCGCACCGGCAACGCGCCGCTCGCGGCGTTCACGCTCCCGCACCTGCTGTGGCTGCGCGAGCACGACCCCGAGCGGTTCGCGCGCGCCCGCACGGTCGCGATGCCGAAGGACGTCGTCCGCGAACGGCTCACCGGGACGCTCGAGACCGACTGGACCGACGCATCGGGCACGGGCGCGCTCGACACGCGCACGCGCACGTGGTCCGACGAGGTCCTGCGTGCGGTCGCGCTCGACCGCGCCGTCCTGCCGCGCGTGCGGGCGCCGCACGAGCTGGTCGGCACCGCACCCGACCTCCTTCCCGGCGCGGCGCGCGTCGACGTGGCCGTCGGCGTCGGCGACCAGTTCGCCGAGGCACTGTCCGTCGGCCTCGTCGACCCCGGCGCGCTCGCGGTGGTGCTCGGGACGTCGGGCGTCGTGCTCGGCGCGCAAGACGCACCGTCCGTCGGGGCGTTCTGCCACGCACCCGACGACCGCTGGCTGCGGCTCGAGTCGATGCATGCGGCCGGCATGAGCCTGACGTGGTTCCGCGACTCGCTCGCCGCCGACGCGTCGATCGACCGGCTCCTCGCCGAGGCCGCCGCGGCACCGGCCGGGTCCGCCGGGCTCCTGTACCTGCCCTTCCTGGTCGGCGACCGCTCGTCGCACGGTGCGAGCGCACGCGCCGCGTTCGTCGGTGCCCGCCCCGACCACACGCGCGGCCACTTCGTGCGCGCCGTGCTCGAGGGGGTCGCGATGGAGCTCAAGCACCTCGCCGACGAGCGCATGCGCGTCGGCGACGTCACCACGCTGTGGCTCAAGGGCGGTGGCGCCCGCAGCCCGCTGTGGGCGCAGATCGTCGCCGACGTGTTCGGCGTCCCCGTGCGGGTCACGTCGCGCTCGGCGGCGGCCGGTGCCGCGGCCGTCGCAGGCGTCGCGGCCGGCTGGTGGGGCTACCACGACATCCCCGGCGACACCGACGGCCGCGTGCACGAGCCCCACGACGACGCGCGCCGCCGGTACGACGACGTGCGCGGCGACTACCAGTCGACCGTCGGTCACCTGCACGGCGACCCCGCACGCCGCTGAGCGGACGGGATCGTCAGGCGGCCGCCGCTACGCGCCCGCCGCCGTCAGCCCCCGTCGCACGAGCAGCGGCTCGATCCGCGCGTCACGGCCCCGCAGGTCCCGGAACGCGGCGAGCGGGTCGATCGACCCGCCGCGCCCGAGCAGCCGCGCCCGGAACACGTCACCGTTCTCCCGGCGCAGGCCACCGTTCTCCCGGAACCACTCGACGGTGTCCGCGTCGAGCACCTCGGACCAGATGTACGAGTAGTACCCGGCGGAGTACCCCGACGAGAACACGTGGTTGAAGTACGCGCTGCGGTAGCGCGGCGGAACCGGTCCGAACGCGACCCCGGCCCGCTCGAGCGCCGCAGCCTCGAACGGCTCGACGGCCTGCGGGTCGGTGGGCACCTCGTCGGGCGACAAGCGGTACCAGGCCTGGTCGAGCAGCGCGGCGGCCAGGTACTCCGTCGTGCGGAACCCCTCGCCGTCCTGCCGCCCGTCGAGCAGCGTCGCCACCCACTCCTGCGGCATCGGCTCACCCGTCTCGTGGTGCACCGCGAACTCGCGCAGCACGCTCGGCTCCCACGCCCAGATCTCGTTGACCTGCGACGGGTACTCCACGAAGTCCCGCGGCACCTCCGTGCCCGACTGCGACGGGTAGCGCACCGCGGACAGCAGGCCGTGCAGCGCATGCCCGAACTCGTGGAACATCGTCGTGACCTGGTCCCACGTCAGGAGCGTGGGACGACCGTCGGGCGGCTTCGGGATGTTGAGGTTGTTGACGACGACGGGCGGCTCACCCAGCAGCGTCGACTGGTCGACGAGGTTGTTCATCCACGCACCCCCGCGCTTGGACTCGCGCGTCCAGTAGTCCGCGAGGAACAGCCCGAGCCCCGAGCCGTCGGTGTCGAACACCTCGAACACGCGCACGTCCGGGTGGTAGCCGACGAGGTCCGTCCGCTCCTGGAACGTCAGCCCGTACAGCGCGGTCGCCGCCCGGAACACGCCGTCGTGCAGCACGCGGTCGAGCTCGAGGTACGGCCGCAGCGCGGTTTCGTCGAGCGAGCGGGCGCGCGAGCGGACCCGCTCGGCGTAGTACGCCCAGTCCCACGCCTCGAGGGTCGCGTCCGACTCGTCCTCCTGCAGCGCCCGCGTGAGCGCGTCGGCCTCGACGCGCGCGTTCGCGACCGCCGCGGGCGCGAGGCGCGTCAGCATGTCCTCGACCGCGTCCGACGAGCGTGCGGTCGCGTCCGCCGCGACGAACGCCGCGTGGTGCTCGAACCCGAGCAGCTGCGCGCGCTCCGCCCGCAGGCGTGCGAGCTCGAGGAGCGTGGGCCGCGTGTCGTGCTCGCCACCGAGCCCGCGCGCGACCGACGCCCGGTGCAGGCGTTCGCGCAGCCCGCGGTCGCGCAGCGTCACGAGCTGCGGCTGGCTCGTCGGGAGCTGCAGCTCGAGCAGCCACGCACCCTCGTGCCCGCGCTCGGCCGCGACGCGTGCGGCGGCGTCCCGTGCGTCCTGCGGGAGTCCGTCGAGCTCGGCCTCGTCGGTCACGAGCACCGCCGCCGCGTTCGTCGCCGCGAGCACCTCGCGGCCGAACACCGTCGTGAGCGTCGTGATGCGCCCGTTGAGCTCGCGCAGGCGGTCCTGGGCCGCAGCGTCGAGCCGGACGCCCGCGCGCACGAACGTCGAGATCGTGCGTTCGAGCAACCACGCCGTGTCCGGCTCGAGGACGAGCTCACCCGCCCGCGCCTGCGCGTCGAGCGCCTCGAGCCGCGCGAACAGCCGGGCGTCGAGGTGGATCGCGTCGAGGTGCGCCGCGAGCCGGGGCGCGAGCCGCTCCTCGAGCTCGTCGAGCTCCGGCGTCGAGTCCGCGCTCGACTGGTTGAAGAACGCGGTCAGCGCGCGGTGCAGCGTGCGGCCCGCGCGCTCGAGCGCGACGAGCACGTTCTCGACCGTCGGCGCGTCCGGGTCCGTCGCGATCGCCTCGACCTGCGCGCGGTGCTCGGCCATGCCGTGCTCGATCGCCGGCTCGTAGTGCTCCGTGCGGATCCGCGCGTAGTCCGGCAGCCCGTACGGCAGGGACGACGGTGCGGCGAAGGGGTTCTCGGCATCGAGTGGCGTCATGGTCGCATCCTCACCCATCGGCCGCCCCGACGCCGACGCACCCACCCGATCAGGCGCCCGCGACCGCCGACGCCGGCGTGATCGACGGGTAGCCGTGCGCCTGCGCGACCGCGGCGTTGACGAGGTGGCCCGCGTGCGTCGTCAGGCCCAAGGCGAGCGCGGGGTCGTCGGCCACGGCCGCGCGCCAGCCGCGTGACGCGAGCGCGTGGACGTAGGGCAGCGTCACGTTCGTCAGCGCGCGCGTCGACGTGACGGGCACCGCACCGGGCATGTTCGCGACGCAGTAGAACAAGCAGCCTTCGACGAGGTAGGTCGGGTCGTCGTGCGTCGTGGGATGCGTCGACTCGAAGCACCCGCCCTGGTCCACCGCGACGTCGACCAGCACGGACCCGGGCCGCATGCGGGCGACGAGCTCGTCGGGCACGAGCCGCGGGGCCCGCGCGCCCGGCACCAGGACGGCCCCGATGACGAGGTCCGCCTCGGCGACCTCGCGCTCGAGCGTCCACCGGTTCGACGCGAGCGTGCGGACGTGACCGCCGCTCGCCGCGTCGATGTCCCGCAACCGGGCCATCGACAGGTCGAGCACGGTGACGTCGGCGCGCATACCGAGCGCGATCTGCGCCGCGTGCCAGCCCACCGTCCCTCCCCCGAGCACGACGACACGCGCCGGGTCCACGCCCGGCACCCCGCCGAGCAGGAGCCCCGCGCCGCCCGCGTTGCGCATGAGGTGGTAGGCGCCGACCTGCGCCGCGAGCCGACCCGCGACCTCGCTCATCGGTGCGAGCAGCGGCAGCGATCCGTCCGGCAGCTGCACCGTCTCGTAGGCGATCGCGGTGGTCCCGGCGGCGAGCAGCGCGTCGGTCACGGATCGGTCCGCAGCGAGGTGCAGGTACGTGAACAGCACGAGGTCGTCGCGCAGGAAGGCGAACTCGGCGGGCGTCGGCTCCTTGACCTTGCACACGAGGTCCGCCTCGCCCCACGCCGTCGCTGCGTCGGCGACGATCTCGGCCCCGGCCGCGCGGTACTCGTCGTCGCCGATCGCCGAGCCCACGCCTGCTCCCGTCTGGACGAGGACGCGATGCCCGTCGACGACGAGGTGGTGCACCCCCGCGGGCGTGAGCGCCACGCGGTACTCGCGGTTCTTGGTCTCCTGCGGGACGGCGACGATCATGCTGGCTCCCTGGTCCGGAGGGCGGGTCTCGCCCGGTGTCGGAGGTGGCGCACCGGGTCACGGCGCCGCCGCCTCCAGCATCCCGCGCCCCACCCCACCCCGCCCGCCGACCCCGGGTGATCCCCGCCGTCACCCACTCGGCTGCTCATCCGTCCCCCAGTTCGCGGCTCCCGTGCGAGTTCGCGACTCCCGACCCTCCTTCGCGCCCCAAGGCCCACGAACCGGCACACCCACCCGCGAACTGACCGCCCGGGAGGCAGGTCCGCGACGTGCGAGTGCGGCCGTATCGTTGCATTTGCAGTGATCAACCTCCATGATCGAGCGATGAACGTGAGGGTGACCGACGAGCTGATGCTGGGCGATACCGTGCGCCAGCAGCGCATTCGTCGCGGCCTGGACCAGCGGGACCTCGCGGAGCTCGCGGGCGTCAGCACGAGCGCGCTGCGTCGGCTCGAAGCGGGCCGCGGCAGCACGTTGCGCACAACCCTCGCTGTCTTGCGCGTGCTCGATACGCCGGTGGTACTTGGCGACGTCGAGCCGGGATCCCCCGGCTCGCGTCGGCGCGTACGCGGCAGGACGCACGTCCGTCCGGTGCTCGAGCGGCGCGACGAGCGCGTCTCGTTGGAGCTGCACCGCGCGGTCGCGAGGCGCCTGCGCAGCGACGGCCCGGCCGTCCGCGCGAAGGCGAGGTCGAACCTGCCGAAGGTCTCCGCACACGTGCACGGTCCACAGGCGCAGGGTTGGGTCCGGGAGTGGGCCGAGGCGCTCGACGGCCCGACCGGCGAGCTTGTCGCTCTTCTCATCCGCGAGGACGCCCACGGGGTCGACATGCGCCAGGTCTCACCGTTCGCAGGAGTGCTCAGCGACGACGAACGGACGACCGCCATCCGACGAGCGCGCGCATGGTGAGTCGCGCAGACCTCCTTCACGCGATCCGCGCGTCCACACGCATCATCGACCAGACCCACGTCATCATCATCGGCTCACAAGCCGCTCTGGCGCTGTGGGACGAGGACGACCTGCCGCCCGAGGCGACGATGTCCACGGAGATCGACGTCTGCCCCCTGCATGACGACGACGCGGAGTCGCTCGCGGACAAGCTGGACGGAGCCATCGGTGAGCTGTCGTCGTTTCACGACACGCACGGCTTCTACATCCAAGGCGTCGGCAGACATACGGCCCTGCTCTCCCCGGGCTGGGTAGAACGCCTGGTGCCTGTGGCCGCCGATGCGACGAGCGGGCACACCGGCCCTGTGCCTCGAGGTGCACGACCTGTGCGCGGCGAAGCTCCTTGCGAACCGACTCAAGGACCACGTGTACGTCGCAGCGATGATCGACGAGATGTTCGTCGATCCGAATGTCGTCTGGGATCGCATCGTCGCAACACCCACCGATCCGGCCAGGATCGACACGGCCAAGTCGTGGCTCCTGCCCCGTTGCCGCACCTGGTCAGCGACCGGTGCCACCACACGTCCTGCGTCATACCGGGCCGGCTGAAGGGCAACGCGTCCGATCAGCGCCAAGATGAGGACCCCGGCCCGAGGACGGAGCGACGATGGTCAGGCGCAAGCGCGCACGGGAGCAAGCACCGAGCGAGATGAGCGCGCGGCGACTCGAACCAGTAGCAGTACCACGAGGTGCCTCGCGCGTGACGGTCGACGACGACGCACGTGCGCTCGGCCTTCGGCTCCTGGCGCCGGGGCGGAGCTGGCCCGTCGCCGTCGTGACGATCGCGTCGGGCCAGACGGAGCCGTTCGTCGACGTCGACGAGCTGGCCGACGCCCTGCGGGGGCTGGTCGAGATCGTCGTCATGCCGACGTCGGACGTGTCCTGGGCGTTCTCCTCCGTCATGCCGCCGCAGACCCAGGTCTACGGCGGCGCGTCGCGGGTCTATCCGGTGGCCGACGGCTGGGTCTCCCGGCCTCGTACGGCTCCGCTGCGGTTCGCCTACTCGACCGGTGAGCGACAGACCGCAACTGAACACCTCATTGCTGACGGCATGGCGGCCGCTGTGGCCGCCGGTCTGTACTCCCCGCGCTCGACGAGCCCGGATCGTCGCGTCGCCGGTCAGGTGCTGGGCATCGTGGGTGCACGTGCGTTGGTTCGTCTCGACAACGGCTCTCCCGCGACCCTGTGGGAAGAGCTCAGCGGCTACGACGTCCCGCTGGACCGGCTCGTCCGCACCGGTCAGCTCGTGCAGGGTGACGTCGACCCCGAGACGGGCCGGCTCGTGCTCGACCCCGCCGAACCGCCGACGTGGCCCGACGGCTATGGGACGGGCACCGTCGTCCTTGCCGAGGTCGTCGGCGCCGGACGCGACGCGCTGACGCTGCAGGCGGTCGACGGGATCGACTGCGTCGTCGATCGCAGCGCCGTGACGGGCAACGACAACGACCGGCTCGACGCGCTCTTCAGCCAGGGCGACGTAGTCGTCGCGCGGGTCGTGGACACCGACCCACCGGCGCTGTCGTTGCTCGACATCGACGACGACGAGCGGCCCGTCGTCGCACCACCGATCCTCGAGGGCGGCCCGCCGTGGCTCCTGCTCCCCGCGGCCCCACAGCTCACCCCGATCGAGGAGCCGGACGAACCGACCTCGTCCGACGAGGCCGTCCGCCCGGAGCCGCCGGGCGCGAACCACCCGGTCGCGCACGGGCCCGACCCGGTGGTCGTTGCGCCGTCGCCACCACCCAGCTCGCGGCCACCGACTCCTCTGGACGTACTCTCGGGCCGGGCTGTACCACCGCTGACGCCGTCCTCGCCCCGCGCGACACCGGTCCCCAGCGGGCCGAGCGGCACCGCCGTCCGAGATCTCTCGCTGTCGCTGCAGACCGCCCGGGCGCGGATCGAACGACTCGAAGGCGAGCTCACGACCGCACGCGGCGCCGCGCACGAGCTCGCGCAGATGCGAGAACACTCCCGGACCCTCGCGCATCGACTCGCGGTGTCCGACGCCGAGCGCAAGGCGTTCCGGCTGAAGTACCGGGACGCCGACCGTGCACGCCAACGCCTCGAACGAGCCGCGAACGCTCACTCCGGCGACGACGACACGCGTGCCTGGTTCACGACGACCGAGGACGCTCTCCGGTTCGCCGTCACGGCAGCCTGGGCAGCGCGCGTCCCCTCGGGCGAGAAGGCCCGCTGGCCGCTGCGGCAATGGCGGCTCGGCCCGGCGTTCGACGATTCCCTCACCGCGCTCGCTCCCGTCTCGTGGCACAAGCTCGCAGAGGTGGTCTGCGACGTCGTCGTCGGCGACCCGCAGCGCCTGCGCGCCCTCGACCACCACGAGCTCCGGACCGGGGCGAGCGGAGGCACTCCAGCCGTCACGCGGGAGGACGGTGCCACATGCTTCCGGGTCGCGCTCCAACGCAACAGCCCCTCGGCCCGCCGCCTCCACTACTGGCGCGTGGGTGAGTGCATCGAGCTGTCGCGGGTGGTGCTCCACGACGACATGACCCCCTGACCGCCGCGCCGCTGCGGCCCACGGGAGCTGTACCGCGATCGAGAGGGTGCCTCGGACTCGTGGCGCATGGGTGTGCCTGCCTGCTCCCAATAGCGTGCCAGCTCGTCCGCTACGGGTGGTCGAATCCGACGTCGGCTACCGCCGTCGTACCCGCAGTTCCTCGGGCAGTGGCTTCTGATGGACGATCACGAGTTCCCGGTTCGGTCGCGTCAGTGCGGTATAGAGCTGGCCCCGCCGCCCCAAGTTCGGCGGGAAGGCGCACGGCTCGACGACGACGACTGCATCGAACTCCAGCCCGCGTGCATGGTCAGGGTCGATGACCGTCAGCGTCTGGCCGCCGCGCCGCCACTTGGTCGCATCGGCACGATCACCGGTCCAGGCGCGCGAACGCAATTCCTCGCGGATGGGCCTAGGGTCGGTGTCGATGATTGCGACCGTCCCGTTCGGATGTCGCTCGAGCAAGCCGAACGCCTGGGCGACCGCTTCCGGCGAAAGAGTCTTGGTTGTCACCACGAGCGGCTCTGGGCCTTCGTTCTGCAGCGATGCCAGCTCACGCTCGGTCTTCGGGAGCAGCTTGTTTGCGAACTGGATGATCGGCCGCGTCGAGCGGTAGCCACGGTGGAGCCGCACGAGCGGTAGTTCCTCGTCCTCGATGGCGAGTGCCGCCGCGACGTTCTTCCAACTGCCTTCGGTGTGGTCCGAGCGGCGCTGGTTCAGGTCACCCAGGATCGTCCAGTAGCCACCGGAGTTGATCTCGGTCAGCACGGCCCACTCGAGGGGGTGCACGTCCTGAGCTTCGTCGACGATCACATGTCCGATGCCCTGCAGCTCGCGCAACGGCTGAACCTGGCCGCGGATGTACGCCAGCAGCGGCTGGAGAGAACGTTCGTCCTGGGCGGCGCGAAAGCGCGGCAAGCGTCGCAGGTAGTCGCGCCACTCGTGCTCGGTCGTCAGGGGCCGGTCGCCGCCGTTCACGCGCAGCGTCTCGTAGACGTGTTCGACGGCCTCCCGCAGTTTGGCGTACTTGGGTCGACCGGCGCTCAGGATTCGGCGCCAGGCCTTGAACGCGAAGTCGGCCAGCTCCTGGCTGACGTCCTGCCAGGAGTACGACGGCGGTCCCCAGACGTGATCCTCCAAGCGTCCGGTGAGTTGTTCGAGGAGCTCCTGGAGTGACAGGACGATCAGGTCTGGAGTTGCGGGCACCAGCCGCTCCAGCAGGTGAGCAACGTGGTGCGAGTACTGCCTGGACGGGCCGACGAGCATCACCTTGCCTTCCGGCTTGTCCTGATCCTCGATCGCCGGACTGACGAGGAACGCTGCGCGATGGGCCGCGATGATCGTCTTGCCGGTGCCGGGCTGCCCCTCGATGACTCGGTTCGTGCGGCCCGGCGTAGCGACCACCTCGTACTGGTCCGGCTGCAGGGTGGAAAGTACCGACGCGAGCTGGTCGCGCCGTGGCGCGGCGAGGCGCGCGTGAAGCAAGGCGGCTGCCCTGAGGCCGTCCTGCTCGGGTCCGCCCGACCCCATGACAGACGCCGCCTTCACGGGTTCCGGAGGCGAGGGCTGCATTCGTGAAGTATCGGACTTGCCCGACGCGGCTCGGACCGCAGGCTTCGTCGACAGGCTGCGTCCGGTCGTCGGCAGCGCCGTACGGGTCGGCGCCGCCGGAACTCTCAGGACGCGCCGCCGGAACGGGACTTCCGGTGGGTCGTCCACGATCGCCTCGTCGTAGAACTCTGAGATGCTGCCGTTCGCGTGGGCGTACGTGCGGATGACCGCTACCCGCTCGCACAGCGTGTGGTGGGTGGTACCGCGAAAGAACGTGCACGCGACTCGCGCGGCCCAGTGGAACACCTCGACGCCGTCGAGCTCGTAGTGGCCGTCCCCGATGTAGAAGTCCGACCGGCCGTCCAGGTGCTCTGCGTCGGGGCCGGCGAGCGCGACCCGACCCACGAACTCCCCGAAGGCTCCGGCCGGACGCTTCACCTGACCCGTCCCGGTCCACATCGTGTTGCGCGCGCCCTGAATCGGGATCGACACGCGGCCGCGACGGTACATGGCCTCCATGTACTGCTTCTCAGCAGCGCGCTCGTCCGCGACCTCCTGGGCGTGAGGATCACTCACCAACGCTGACCTCCAGAAGGCAGACCGCGAGCGGCTCCAGCCGGATCTCGGGGTGGGCTTGTGCCTCGAGGTCCGCGAGGAGCGCGGCATGGCGCTCGCTGGCGCGTGCCCGCTGGCTCTCGAACAGTCGGATCGCAGAAGCGTGACGGCCGCGCGAGCGGGCCGTGCGGATCCGTTGCTCGATGGTGCGTATGCGACGGTCGTACTGGTCGGACAGGACCACCTTGCGCGCCTCGGAGAGTGCGCGTGCCTCGGCGTCCCGCCGGACCTGCTCCCGTTCGTGCCGGATGTCGAGCAGATCGCGAGCGCGTGAGGCCGGCCTGACCAGGTTTTCGGGCGTTGCCGGTTCGCGGCCTTGTTCGAGCGCGCCCTTTGCGAGCCCAGCCAGTACCAGGTCGACGACCTCCGTCGGAGCTTGGCGCCCGGTCATGTCAACGGCCGCTCCCCAAATCTCGTCTCCTCCCCGCGAGGCGGCCAGCGCCTGACTGAGCACGACCACGTAGGTCCCCGCGGGTGCGACTGCCTCGCAATCGACGATCCGGATGCTCGCGAATCGTGCGTGTCGGTGTCCGGGGACGTCGACTGCGGACATCACCAGCGGGCTGGTGGCGGTGAGTAGATCGCCTCCGCCGGTGCGGGACCGTTCTTGGTCGAGGACGAACGTCAGTGGAAGTTCACTGCGAAGGCCCGCGGTGAGCGGTTCGAGCTCGGCGCGCGACCGGCGACCGGAGCGGGCGAGCTGGTCGAGGCGTTCGGCCATCGCAGGATTACCCCGCAGGGTCAGCGCCTGCCCGTCGGCGGTGAAGGCGACACCTTCGGCGCCGTCCAGCTTGGCCCAGTCGTCGAGCAGGAGGCCGAGCTCGCGTTGTCCTATGTAGCGCCCGGTCCGGATGAGGTCGTCCTCGAGCCCGGAGACGTCGACGTCGTTGCTGACCATGAGCGCCGAGGACGCATCCGCGACCTCGCGCAGTCCGGCACGCTGGTTCTCGATCGCTTCGAGAACTCGCTGCACCTTCCGCTCGCGCTCATCCTCGGTCAGGTCGAAGTCGAAGGCCGCTCGAAGGGCAGGCATCTGCGCCTCGATGATCGGCTCGAGCGCACCGATCGAGGACTCGAAGATCTTGATGCGGTCGAGCACGCGGATGAGGATCCGCTCGTCGATGGTCGCATCGTTGTAGAAGTTGACGACGAGGATCTTCTCCTCGGGCTGCCCGATGCGGTCGATGCGACCGATGCGCTGCTCTATCTCCATCGGGTTCCACGGAAGGTCGTAGTTGATGACCGCGGAGCAGAACTCGAAATCCAGACCTTCGCTGGCCACCCGGTTGGCGAGCACGACGTCGTACTCGCCTCGACGGAACGCCGCCATGATGCGACGTCGCTCATCCCGGCGGACGCCTCCGTGCATGATCGCGACCCTCATGTGCGGCGCGAGCCGGTCTCGCAGGTAGGCGAGCGTGGGCTTGGAGAACGTGAACAGCAGGGCGCGGCGGCCTTCGTCGACGAGCGAGGTCAGGATCGGCAGCAGGAGGTCGAACTTGGAGTCGACCTCAGGTGCCAGCGCTTTCGCCGCGGCGATGAGCGCGGCGTGCGGATCCACCTGGACGGCCTGACTGTCGGCGTCGGCGTCGGCGTCGACGATCGCTCCGAATCCGACGGGGTCCAGCACGGCCTTGCGCGCCATGGGCAGGCACGCGCTCGCGAGCCGCAGCGGCATCTGCATCGCGAAGTAGATGGGCATGCCGACGGCATTCGCACGAGCCCGACACCAGGCGACGTACTCGTCGTAGAACGCGGCCTCTTCGGATGTCCACGTCACCTCGCCCGCCCGAGGTTCGCGGATTGCCTTCCGCTCGTCGACCTCGGCCTTCTTGGTGCGGGTGATAACGGTGGACAGCGAGTTCAAGTCGGCCAGGTGCCGTCGCGCCTCCACGACGTCCGCAGGCGACATTTCTTCCTTCGCGAGCACCTTGCGCAGGAGCGGCACATCAGGCCGGCGCGCGAGCACCATGCCGTAGGTGCTGGCCCCGAGGCGGTCGAGCGCATCTACCCGGTCGGCGGCGGTTGATGTCGGGTCGTTCAACAGCGTCCCGATGCGATGCAGGACGGCGTTTGGCTCAAGGCGGAGCTGGAGGTCCGCGAGGTCGTCGTAGTCCTCCGGTGCGAGCAGTTCCAGGAGGTTGAGCAGGTCTTCCTGTCGGAGGTTGATCGGCGTCGCGGTCAGGAACACCAAGGAGTCGGCCCACTCCGCGAGCTGGGTGCCAAGCTCGTAGCTCTTCGTGTTCGAGTTCCGCATCGAGTGCGCCTCGTCGACGATGACGAGGTCGAACGCGGGCGGTGTCGTCGCCAGCTCGGCGAGACCTTCCCACGTGCGCAGTCGTTCGAGGGTGCAGATATACGCCTGTCGCTTGGGGAGCTGCCCTTCCCGGAAGCGCTCGAGGAAGCTCGTCAGGCCGGTGGTGTCCAGCTCGGTCAGGTCGAAGCCGAATCGCTCCTCCATCTCCTCCTTCCACTTGCCGAGCAGCGAGGACGGGCACACGACGAGCACGCGATCGGCCTCGCGACGCGCTTCCAGCTCGGTCCAGATCAGTCCTGCCTCGATGGTCTTGCCTAGTCCGACCTCGTCCGCAACGAGGAGCCGCGCCTTACCGGTCTGCAGCAGCTTGAGGACAGGCTTGAACTGGTACGGACGGAACGTGGTCCGGGTGGCGCGGAACGAGTAAAGGGTGTCAGCGAACCGGCCGCGTAGTTTGCTGCGGGTCAGCGTCGCCCCGAAGCGCTCGACGGACGCTGCGCTACCCCGGACCCAGGTCACGGGGTCGTCGTTCTGGGGCACTGCCGCAAGCTTGCTCTCCAGGATCTGCTCCGACCGGCCACTGTGAAAGACCGTGTAGTTCCACTGCCCGCCGACGAAGCGCCGCCGCCGAATAACGACGTCGACACCGCCGGGCACGGTGATCGCGGACTCTTGCACCGAGAACTTGGGCTTGGGGACATCGGTCGCTGTCGTCCAGTAGTGCTCCGCCCACCCGAAGGCATGGGCAAGCGGATGGTCGTCTGTCAGTTCGTCGACCGCGACCGAGGTGGCGCCCCCTGAGCCGGTGCCCAGGCCGACCTGCAGCAGGAGTGGCTCGTCGATGCCCTCGAACCAGTACAGGCCAGCGGGCAAGGGAACGTTCGCGTCCCAGAGCGCCCGGCACTGGTCGACCTGGTCGATGAGGTCGACGACGGGCTCGTCGAGCACCAACGCCCGAGAGAACCGTCCGCGCGACAGCACTACCGAGACGTCGTCAACGATCGGGTGATAGCCGAAGCTCGCAGTCGCAGACCCTGACTCCACGGTTTCCGACCTCCACTCTGAGGTGTCTCTTGCGTCCCGCTCCACCACGATCTGATGATCGGCTTCGTAGCGCTTGACCTGAATAGGTGTCAGGCCGTCGACGACATCAGTGCGACTTCTCCAGTGCCGACTCTACGGACGCCATGCGCGGCGCCATGCTCTCCATCTGCTCCATCACGAGCGAGATCGCGCCGGGCTGCTTGTCCGGCGGGTACTTGTACTTGACGAGTAGCCGCTTGATCGACGAGCGGAGCTTCGCGCGCACGTCGTCCCGCACGGTCCAGTCGGTCTTGATGTCGCGTCGCATGACTTCGACCAGCTCGCGAGCGATCTGCGCGAGCACCTCGTCCCCCTGGATCTCGACGGCCGACTCGTTCGCCGCGACCGCGTCGTAGAAGGCGAGCTCGTCGGAGGTGAGCGGGGGCGTGAACAGCTCGCCGCGATGCGCTTCTGCTGCGACCTCCTTCGCGAGCTCGATGAGCTCGGCAATGACCTCAGCCGACGTGAGTTGCTGGTTGGTGTAGCGGTTCATCAGCTCCTTGAGCTTCTCGGAGAACGCGCGGTGCCGTACCAGGCTGTTCTGCGTGACCCGCGCGGACTCTTCAGTGAGCAGGTCGCGCAGTGCCTCGATCGCCAGGTGCGCGTTCTCGGTCTGCTGAGCTCGATGCGCGTAGTCAGGGCCGAGATCCGACAGCGAGGGCTTGGGAAGCCCCGCGGCCTCGTAGATGTCGACGATCTCGCCGGTCGCGGTGGCGGACGCGACGAGGCCCGCGAGCATCCGGCTGATCTCCTCGGGCACGGGCTCGCCGGAGGCCTGACGCTCCTGGGCGTCGAACTTAGCCATCCAGACCCTGACTTCCTCGTAGAACTTTGCCGTTCTGCGGAGGTCGTCGAGCGTCTCGGAGCCAGCCGCGAGAGCCCAGGCCCTGGCAAGCTGGTTCGCCAGTCGGCGGAAGCGGACGCCGAGCGTGTCGCCGCCGTCAGCCACCTGGTTGCCGGTCGTTGCCGGAGCACGCAGGTAGTTGGTGACGCCGACGGCGGCCTTGATCCAGCTGCGGGCGTCCGCGCCAACCTGCTCCTGCCACGGGTAGCCAGCGCAGATGGCGTCCAGCGACTCGATGAGAGTCCGCGCCAGTGCCGCCGCTTCGTCGATGTTCCGACCGACGGGCTTCTTCTCCTGGTCCCGTTCGGTGTACTCGGCGAGCGCCTTGTTGAGGTTGTCCGCCAACGGCGCGTAAGCGACGAGCAGACCGTCGGGCTTGCCGCGGAACGTGCGGTTCACGCGCGCGAGAGTCTGCATCAGCAGCGCGCCCTGCAGGGGGCGATCCAGGTACAGCGTGTGCAACGGTGGAGCGTCGAAGCCCGTGAGCATCATGTCCTTGACGATGACGAGCTGCAGCGGGTCCTCGGCGTCCTTGAGCCGCTTCTGGATGACCTTGTTCTGCGCGTCGCGGCGGACGTGCTTGGCGACGATGCCGGTGTCCGTCGCTGACCCGGAGTAGACGACCTTGATGACGCCCTTGTCGACGGCGTCGTCGTGCCACTCGGGCTTGCGGGCGATGATCTCGTCGTAGAGCTGGGCGCAGATCTCCCGGGTCGCGCAGACTATGAACGCCTTCCCCGCAGACTCCAGGAACGGACGCATCGCGTCCGACCGCTTCTGCCAATGGGCGAGCAGGTCGTCGGCGAGGGCGGAGACGCGTGCGGGCGCCCCGTAGACGGCGTTGATGACCGCCACCGACTTCTCGATCCGCTCACGCTCGACCTCGTCGAGCCCCGTCGAGGCCTCGTCGGCTGCGGCGTCGAGGTCCGCGTCGGTGACGGCGCCGGCCAACTTCACCGAGATGAGCCGCGGTTCGAAGTAGACCTGGACCGTGGCGCCGTCGTCGACGGCGTGCTGCAGGTCGTAGGTGTCGATCGTGTCGCCGAACACACGCTTGGTGCTCCGATCGGCGAACGAGATCGGAGTGCCGGTGAACGCGATGAAGGCAGCGTTCGGAAGGGCGTCCCGGATGTGGCGGGCGTACCCGTCGAGGTCGTCGTAGTGGCTGCGGTGCGCCTCGTCGACGACGACGATGATGTTGCGCCGGTCCGTCAGGAGGGGGTGGTCTGCGCCCGCCTTGCGCTCCTCGTCGGTCAGCCCGAACTTCTGCAGGGTCGTGAAGTAGATGCCGCCGGTCGCCCGTGTCGTGAGAGCGTCGCGGAGCTGCCCGCGCGATGTGACGTTGACGGGGCTCTCGGGGAGCAGTCGCGACCGGTTGAAAGCCTCGAAGAGCTGGCTGTCGAGCTCGGTCCGGTCCGTGACGACGACGAGGGTCGGGTTCTTCAACTTGGGCTGCAGCGCGACGAGGTGGGCGTACAGCTCCATCTCCATCGACTTGCCCGATCCCTGGGTGTGCCAGACGACGCCGGCCTTGCCGTTGCTCTCGACCGCGGTGACGGTCGAGCCGACCGCCTTCGTGACAGCGAAATACTGGTGCGGCTTGGCGATCCGCTTGGCGTACCCGTCGGCGCCCTCGTCGAACGCGACGAAGTTGCGCTGCAGCTGCAGGAACCGCTCGGGGTTGCAGACGCCGTCGATGAGGAGCTCGATCTCCAACCCGAGGCTGTCGTCCTGCACGTCGACGCCGGGCGTGACGCGACGACCGTCGTCGTCGACGTTCCACGGCGAGTAGTGGTTGAGCGGCGTGAACGGCGTGCCGTAGCGGGCCGTGATGCCGTCGCTGACGATCGTGAGCACGACGAATCGGAACGCCATCGGGAACTCGCGCAGGTACGTCTCGAGCTGCGCGTGCGCCGCAGACACATCGGCGTGCTGCGCGCCCGCCTTCTTCAGCTCCACCACGACGACCGGCAGGCCGTTGAGGTAGAGCACGACGTCGAAGCGACGCTCGTGCTCCACCGAGCGGATGATCACCTGGTTGACGGCCAACCACTCGTTGTCCTCGACACGGTGGCTGACGAACCGGATCGTCGGGTTCTGCTCGACGCCGTCGGGGTCGACGTAGGTGATGCCGCGGAACCCGCGCACGAGCACCTCGTGCAGCCGGAAGTTCTCCGCGATCGGATCCTGCGACGCGGGCGACAGCACCTCCGCCAGCGCCTGCTCCAAGTACCCCTCCGGCACCAACGGGTTGAGGCGGCGCAGCGCGGCCAGCGCACGCTCGCGCAGCACGATGTCGTTCCACGACGAGCGCCCGAGCTCGGCGCCGGGCGCGACCTGCGCGCCGACGAGCGTGTCCCAGCCGTGCTCGGACAGCCGCTCGAGCGCGATGTCCTCCCACTCCGCCTCACTCACCATCAGAGCACCTCCTCCACCCTCTTCTCGGCATCGCGAACCCGGACCTTGCCTGACATGAGCAACGGAAGGAGATCGTCACGGGTTGTCACCAGGCGGAGGTTCTCGACCTCGCGAGCGAGCGAGACGTCCCAGAGAGCGGTCATCATCGAGTCCATGGCTGCCACGGCTTGCGGGTCCGGCACGCTTACCGGCAGGTCGAGGTGATGGCGCTGAATGTGGCCCATCGTCGTTGCCTTGTCGCTGGCGATCGCCCGAAACTCGGCAAGCTTGGCCTTGACGCTCTGCGCGACGAACCACATCGGCACTCCGGCATTGGGGATGACCTTGAAGATGTGCTGGTTGACGATGGCCTCCGGCCGATACCAGCGTGTGACCGTCAGCGACCCGGACCACGCGAAGAGGAGATCGCCGGGACGGGCGATGTGATCGTCCGGCACCTCAAGGTCGTTGTAGACCGTCGACCCACCGAGCCCGGAGTTCAGTTCGGCGATGCGGATCACGACGCGACCCGTTCCGGTCGCGTTCTTCGTGAAGGGCTTACCGTTGACGAATCGTGCCAGTCCAGAGAGTGCAACTTCCTGCCGCGATTCAGCAGCGTCGAAGCGAGCCTCAGCCAGCGCGTCGGACGCAGTAATCACGCGGTGGTTGGCGGCAATCTTGTCGTCGAGCGCCCCGAGCACCTCGGCAATCGCCTGCTGCGTTCCACGGTCAGGCAGATCGAGCGTCAGCGATGCGATGTCGCGGAGGTTGATGTAGGGCGCCATGTCGGTGTTGTTGGCCCGATGCAGCGCCTGACGCCGGAAGGCCTCCGACCTGAACCAGTAGGCGAGGAAGCGCGGGTGGATCTCTTCCGCGTCGAGGACGCGGAAATAGCACAGTTGCGGGCTGTAAACGACCTGCTCGGCGCCTGGTGGGTAGATCGCGACACGTCCCACCGTCCCCTTGGTCGTCAGCAGGACGTCGCCCGCCACGCTCAACTTCGGACCTATCGATCGCGCGAACTCGCGCCGGACAAAGTCCGGTCCGGACAGGTCGAGCGAACCGTCGCCTACGTCCGCCACGCGGAGGATCCGATACCCGGGTTTGCCGTGCTCGGATCGCTTGGTCCGGTAGCCATCGCCGAAGACGAGGTGGCCACGCCGCGCGAGGTCGGCGATCGTTGTCTCAGCCATCGAGGCGCTCCAGGCTGGCGCGGACGATGGCGTCGTGCCGGTTGGACTCGTCGAGTGCGTCGAGAAGCTCACGAGTGAGACGCTCGACCTTGTCGGCGACGCCCTCGTCGTCCACGTCGCCGTCGGCAGACCCGACGTAGCGCCCCGGGGTCAGGGCGTAACCAGCCGCCTCGAGCTCAGCGAGCGTGACCGACCGGCAGTATCCCGAAACGTCCTCGTACTCACCGATCGCTGAAGCCGACCCGCGCCACGCATGGTAGGTGTCGCCAATCTTCTTGATGTCCTCGACCGACAGGTCGCGCTCGGCGCGGTCGACCATGTGCCCCAGCCCGCGCGCGTCGATGAACAGCACCTGGCCGGTGCGGTCGATCGACCCCTGCGCGCCCTTGGCCTTGTCCTTGGCGAAGAACCACAGGCACACCGGGATGCCGGTGCTGCGGAACAGCTGCGTCGGCAGGGCGACCATGCAGGAGACGAGGTCCGCCTCGACGATCTGCCGGCGGATGTCGCCCTCACCGTTGGAGTTCGACGACATCGACCCGTTGGCCATCACGACGCCGGCGCGCCCGCCGGGCGCGAGCTTGGACAGGATGTGCTGGATCCACGCGTAGTTCGCGTTGGTGGCGGGCGGAACGCCGTACCGCCACCGCGGGTCCTCGACGTTGCGCGCCCAGTCCTTGATGTTGAACGGTGGGTTCGCCATGACGAAGTCCATGAGGACGTCGGCATGCTGGTCGCGGGCGAAGGTGTCGCCCCACCGGGCGCCCAGGCCCTTGTTGTCGATGCCGTGGATGGCAAGGTTCATCTTCGCCAGCCGCCAGGTCTCCTCGTTGAGCTCCTGGCCGTAGATCGCGACGTTCTTCGGGTCGCCGTCGTGGTCGTGGACGAACTTCTCGGTCTGCACGAACATGCCGCCGGACCCGCAGCACGGGTCGTACACGCGGCCCTCGTGCGGCTCGAGCACTTCGACGATGACCTTGACCACCGACGGTGGCGTGAAGAACTCGCCGCCCCGCTTGCCCTCGGCCCGCGCGAACGCCCCGAGGAAGTACTCGTAGACCTCGCCCATGAGGTCGCGGGCCTTATGCTCTCCCTGCCGGCTGAACCGGGTGCTGTTGAACAGGTCGACGAGCTCGCCGAGGCGACGCTGGTCGATGTTATCCCGGTTGTAGATGCGCGGCAGCGTGCCGACCAGACTGGGGTTGGCGCCCATCACGACGTCCATCGCGTCGTTGACGAGCGAGCCGATCGTCCGGGGCGGCTCGTTGCCGATCGCGGGCTTGCCCTTCGAGTTCTCCGAGAGGTAGGCCCAGCGCGCCTGCGGCGGCACCACGAACACCCCGTACCCCTGGTACTCCTCGTGGTCGTCGATCAGCTCGGTGATCTGCGACTCGTCGTAGCCCTCGGCGAGCAGGTCGGCGCGGATCGTCTCGCGTCGCTCCTCGTAGGCGTCGGAGACGTACTTGAGGAAGACGAGGCCGAGGATGACGTCCTTGTACTGCGAGGCGGACAGCGAGCCTCGCAGCTTGTTGGCGGCCTTCCAGAGGGTGTCCTTGAGCTCCTTCATCGTGGAGGGAGTGTCAGGTGCGGACTTGGTGCGGGGTGGCATGTCAGCCAGCCTTTCGTGGAGCGGTGGCGACGAGCGAGAGGTCGCCGACGGCGACCCCCTCGACGAGATGACGGATGAGGTCGTGCGCCGCGTTCTCGCGGCGACGCAGCTCGCGCACATAGGCGATCGCAGCGGTCAGCGTGGCTTCGACCTGCTGGACCTGGTGGGGCGCGAGTCGCGGTACCGGCCAGGCACGCCATTCAGCGGCTCGGTCGGGAAGCTGGTTGATCGACTCGGCGAAGGCGTTCGGCCCGATACCTGCGCGCTCACCCAGCCGGATGATGAAGCTCGGGCAGCGGACGAGCGCTCCTCCGTTGTCGTCGACCACCGCGCTCGGCCGCGGAGTGGTGGTGACGACGATGTCGAAGGGCTCTGTCCGGCGGGCATGGTCGTAGTGCTCAGCGGCGACGAGCGGATCGATGAACCACTCGTCGTCGGTCTGGATCGCGGACAGCACCCGGGTCGTTGCGTTCACGTCGGTGTGGGACACGGAGATGCGCGAGCCGTTGATCCGGCGTGCCACCCGCTCGTCGAGCATCTGACCGAGCGAGCGAGGAGCTGTTGCCAGCTCGGCAGTGGCCGGTTCCACGAGGAGATCGAAGCCGTCGAGCGGCGCGCTCGTGACGAGCGTTGCGGCCGTGACGGCGTCCCGGTGGCCGAGGGCAGCACGCGGCAGTCGAGCCGGCGCCACACCAGGCGGGACCAGCGGGTCACCGGCGGCGGCTCGGTCGTACGGCAGGACACGGCCGTAGCGGTACTGGCGACGGCCAGGCTGTTCGAGCGCACCGAACACGTCGTCTACGACATCGTCGGACTTCGCCTCCCGGCCCGTCAGGTCGGCCAGCAGCACGCGGTGCACCGACGTCCCTGCCCGCAGCACCCACAATCCCAGGGCCTGCCGGTGAGCATGCCGCCACATTCCCCGCGGCAACCGCATCGCAGCGACGAGGTTCCCGACTGCCAGTGTCGAACGACGTCGCTGCGCGGCCTGACCCCGAAGCCGGTCACACAGGACCGAGCACGGGCCGAGCACTACAGCGACGTTTCCCGGCGCCAGCTCGTCGGCGATGTCGTCGATCCGGTCCAGAACCTCGTCGTCCTGGCCGAGAAGGACAGCGACATGCACGACCTTCGCCGCAGACGGCGTCATGTCGATGCCGCGGATCGTCAGTAGACGCCGGGTCCTGCGGTCACTCGGCTCGACGACCACCGACCCCTGGCAGACGAGATGCAGCACGTCGACCGGTACGTCGACGACGAGTGCTCCGTCCCCGACGTGTTGCAGGCACGCGCGTGCGACCGCGGCGAGGAGGGCTCCGGCGTCCTTGGAAAGTCCACGTACTTCTCGATCTTGGGACAGACGGCTCGTGGCGAGCCGGTCCAGCGCGTCGGAGGGACCGAACGAGGAAGCGAGGAGCTCGTCGACGTAGCCCAGCAGCTCAGGCGAGGGGTCGATCCCCGCGATCTCGGTGGTCAACATTCGGTCCTGCGGATCGGCGTCGGCGGCGAGCCGCACGAGCTCCTCCGGCCCCAGTTCGACCAGGTCGCGGTCGAACTGGCAGCGCAGCGCGAGCAATGTGATGACGTCGTCGAGGGCTGCACCTTCCGGCGGCGTGAGCGCAGGGGCGTCGAGCGCCGCCTGTTCGTTGGAACCCCTGCCGGTGAGCGCCAGCCAGCGCATGACCTCATCGCGGTCGAACCGCTCGACGCCATGCACCGTGTCGACAGGTGCCGGGAAGCGTGCCGAAGTGCCGTGCACAGTCGGGCGGCGACGCCAGTTGGTGACGGCCTGGCGTGTCACACCCGCAGCGGTCGCCACGTCCCGCAGTGTCATCGTCGCTCCCATGCCCACCTCCTCTCGCCTGCACCGAAGATAGCGCCGGACCGCCCGGTTGACGCACTGCAGCGTGTTTAGCCCCCTAAACAGCGTCTGCCGTTGCCACGGAGCGGTCGGGCTCGTCACGCTCTCAGCAATCCGGTGACGAGGCACCGGCCGAGTGGGAGGAGCGAGCGCAATGACTGATAACCACACTGGGGCCCGGTTCGATGAGACCGGTCGCGCGCTACTCGTCGAGAATCTGCGTGTGGACGATGCAGCGGTGCTCCGCGAGGCACGGCGATGGACCACCGGAGTGCGCGCCGAGGCACTCGACGACACGGCTGAGCTCGCAGGAGCTGACATCACCACGTTCGCGACCGAGGCGCTCTCGCTCGGCGCGCGGGCTCTCGCCGCGACCGCGCAGTCGGTCGAGACGCGAGCCCTCGAAAAGCTCGTCTCCGACGTCGGAGACCAGACGGCGGCCGCGACCAGGGACGCGGCCGAGCTCACCGTACGCGCGGCCAAGGACGCGACGGAGGCGATGACCAAGGTCACCGAGCACGCACGGAAGGCCATCGTCGATGCGGACCGTGCGACGCGTGACGAGCTCACGTCCGCAGTCACCGCAGCCAAGGGGCAGCTCGTCGCGGAGACGCGGCGCCTGTTCGGCGGCGACAACCCCGAGCTGCTCGAGCGGCTCCAGCCGGTGCTGAACACGTTCGGCACCCAGCTCGAGAAGCACGTCAACGACGGCGCTCGGCGGCTGCTCGAGCAAGCGGCCAAGCAACTCGACCCCGCCGACCCGACGTCACCCATCGCTCGCCACGCAGCCGGCCTGACCGAGCAGCACCAGCGGCTCGCGACCCGCCTCGAGCAGCAGAACGCCGAGCTGGGCAAGAAGGTCGACGAGCTCGTGTCCCAGGTCAAGGTCCAGGACGCACGCGCCCGCCTTGCGCGGGTAACGCCGATCAAGGGTGGCTCGTTCGAGGCGACGCTGCACACGATCCTGCACGACATCGCCGCCGGCCTCGGCGACGAGTACACCGACACGACCACCACTACCGGCGCGCTTCCCCGGAACAAGAAGGGTGACGGTGTGCTGAGCGTCGGCGGACAGGCCGCGAAGGTCGTGCTCGAGATGACCGACTCGCCTCGCACCGCCTGGAGCGACTACCTCGACGAGGCCGAGCGCAACCGCGTCGCCCAAGCGTCGCTCGGGATCGTGCGTACTCCGGACCAGAACGCCGGGCTTTCGGTCCGGGTCCTGGGCCCCCGCCGGGTGGTACTAGCGTTCAATCCTGACGCCGACGACCCGGAGCTCCTCCGCACCGTGGTCCAGCTGCTTCGTACGGCGGCCATCACGGAGTCGATGCGGTCCGGTGGCGCCGCCGCCGAGATCGTGATCGCGCAGGAGCGCATCACCGCCGCAGTCTCGCAGCTCGAGAAGCTCGGCGACATCAAGAAGGCCGCCGCCACGATCGGCAAGCAGGTCACGACGATCGAGACCGGCTGCACGACCGTGACCCAGGTGATGCGACGACTTCTGGACGAGGCTCTCGCGGCCCTCGTGGGCACTTCCAACGACACGCCCACCGCCCAGCACACCGGTGCGGTGCACGCAGCCTGAGGACGGTGGGGGTGTGACGCGCTGCGTCACACCCCCACCGCGCCATTGGCAAGAGGGGCCCTCGGCCGGGAAGACGACTAACCACGGCGATGGCCCGTGCCGATGAGGACATCGTGAGTGACGAAGTGCTACCTGGAACCCGCGCGCGGTGTCGGGAGTGTTCGCGGACAGTCAGGCTCACGGACGGCTTGCTCACGCCCCACCGGAACCGTGCGACCGCCACCCGGTGCGCTGGTTCGGGCACGACGGCGACGCCCGGCCAGATCGTGGCTCCGGGAGTCAAGCTCACGGTCGAACAGACACGCGCGCTCGCCGCCGAGCGCCGTCAGGACGCTCAGAGCGCTGCCGATCGGGCCCGTACCGGCGCGGGTGAGTGGCTTGCGCCAACGTCCGGCACGGACCGGCCAGGGACGTCATCTGTCCGCTCCGTTTCCGGTGGGCTACCGACACTCGGGAGGGGCTAAGCGCGGCTCGACCAGGCCTCGGAACATCGATCGGCTCATGCCGCCCGGCCCGTACGAATCCAGCACCACGCCGCACGACCTGGTCCGGAACGTTACGTGCGTCTGATGGTGGTGACGACTCCGTCGACCCGGCCACACTCAGGCGACGCGTTGACATGACCGCTGTCGGTGGCTGGTGACCTGAGCTCACGCTCCTGAATGAGTTCGCGGTTGATGGCCTGAGTTCGCAGCCCGTAGCCCGCGAAGCTGTGCGCCGAGCCGCGAACTCGACGGTGGGGCTGGTGGGACGGTGGGGCTGGTGGGGTCGAGGGGGGTGGGACGACGAAGGCCCCGATCGTGGGATCGGGGCCTTCGTCGTCGCTGTCTCAACGAGTGTCCGGAGGGGGACTTGAACCCCCACGCCCTTGCGGGCACTAGCACCTCAAGCTAGCGCGTCTGCCATTCCGCCACCCGGACGGGTGGACCTCGGGGAGCCCGTGGGCTTCCTTCGGTGCGGCAGAAAAGATAGCACGGTGCGTCGCCCGGGCATGCATCGGGCTCCGGGAGCAGACTCGGACGGACGAGCGGGCCAGGTCACGGCGTCGGGCCTGCTCACGGCGAGGTCCGACGAGAGAGGGAGACGGATGGCGGAGCCCGGTGCCCAGGGTGGTCAGCGGCCGGTCCGGCGCGTGGCGGGCGTGCGCAGCGCGCGCCCGGTCGACGAGCACGACGCACCGCGCTGGTTGCGGTCGCTCGCCGGGACCGCGTGGCGACTCATCGTCGTGGTCGTCGCGGTCGGTCTCGTCTTCTACGCCACCGCGCAGGTCAAGCTGCTGTTCATCGCGGTGTTCCTCGCACTGGTGTTCACGGCGGTGCTGCGGCCGCTCGTGGACTGGTTCGCGAAGCTGCTCCCCCGGTTCGTCGCGACGGCGCTCGCGATGCTCGCGGGCTTCTTGTTCTTCGCCGGGCTGCTGACGTACGTGGGGTACTCGGTCGCGAACGAGTGGGAGAACCTCTCCGAGCGGTTCTCCGACGGCCTCACCCAGATCACGGACTTCCTGGAGAGCGGGCGGCTGCCGTTCAAGATCACGAGCGAGCAGATCGCCGGGTGGATCAACGACGCGCAGCAGTGGGTGCAGGACCACGCGGGCGACCTCGCGGGGCAGGCGGCCGCCAGCGCGGGCTCGGTGGTCGAGGTCATCACCGCGCTCGCGCTCGCGATCTTCTGCACCGTGTTCTTCCTGGCGCGCGGTCGGGAGATGTGGACGTGGTTCCTCAACCAGCTGCCCGAGCGGTTCCGCGACGGCTGGGTGACGGCGGGCGGGGCCGGCTGGTACACGTTCTCGGGCTACACGCGCGGCACGGTCATCATCGCCGTCACGGACGGCATGCTCGCGGCCGTGCTGCTGCTGATCCTCGGCGTGCCGCTCGCCGCACCGCTCGCGGTGCTCGTGTTCATCGGCGCCTTCATCCCGCTCGTCGGCGCGCCCGCCGCGATGGTGATCGCGATGATCGTCGCGCTCGCCGCGAACGGGTTCTGGTCGGCGGTGATCGTGGGCATCGGGATCGCGCTCATCGGGCAGTTCGAGGGGCACGTGCTGCAGCCGCTCGTCATGGGTCGGCAGGTGTCGATCCACCCCGTCGTCGTCGCGCTCGCCGTCGCGGGCGGGACGCTCACCGCGGGGATCCTCGGCGCGATCGTGAGCGTGCCGCTCGTCGCGGTGACGTGGGCGGTGTTCTCGAAGCTGCGTCGCCTCGACCCGCCGATGGACGCGACGCGGCCTGCGGACACCGACGATGAGCCCGCGCCACCGTCCGCGAGCGCGGCGGACGTGGTCGGACCGCGCGCCGATCAGGACTGACGGGTCCCCGACGGGGCCGTCGCTACTCGCAGACGACCCCGTCACCGTCGGAGTCGCGGTACCAGTCGTACTCCGGGTCGACACCGCGGACGTAGCCGCCGAGGCCGTGGGACTTGGCCTCCTTGCACGTCCGGTACTGCGGGTCGGTGCCGCCGCCCGACGACGACCCGCTGGACGGCCCGGCGGTCGTGCCGCCGGATGTGCCCAACGAGCCGGACGACGAACCCGCCGACGAGCCCGGCGGCGGGGTGACGATCCGGGCGGCCTGCTCCGCCGACGCGGCGGTGGCAGCGTCCTCGCGCTCCTGGACCGCCTGCTCGCGTTCGGTCACGGCGGCCTCGCGCGCGCTGAGGTCGTCCTCGCGGGCGGCGGCCGCGCGCTCGGCGGCCGCCTGCTCGGAGCGGACCGAGTCGAGCTCGGCAGTCGTCTCGTCGAGTGCGGTCTTGGTGTCCTCGAGCGCGGACGTGGTCGTCGCGAGCCGGTCGCGCGCGTCGTCGCGCTCGGCCGTCATGCTCTGGTACTCCGCGGACTGCGTGATCGACTCGGTGCTGGGCGTGCCGTCGCCGCTCGCGCCGCCCACGCCGATGCCCAGGACGAGGCCGACGGCGCCCGTGACGGTCGGGACGACCCAGCGGCGCCTCGCGCGCGGCGCGGCGGCCGGGGGCGTGCCGTAGGGCGGCACATGGTCGCGCGGTCCGGCGTCCGGCGGGTTGGCGCTCATCGTCGAGGCCCTTCTCAGGAGTGGCGGTGCTGACGATCTCGTCGTCACCCCACCGCGTGGTGTGGAGCGAACCGCGCGAGGTTCACCCCATCGGCCGGTCGACGACGAGCGCGGCGCGGCTCACACTGCGCCCCGGCACCTTGGTCCCGCAGCACGCGCACGGACCGCTCCTAGGCTCGCGAGTCGCCAGGATCGGAGGTCCGCACATGGTCGCGACCGCGCCCCGGCCCGCAGCGGCGGGCCTGTCCCGTCGCCCTGCGCTGAACCTGTTCGGGGTGGGCTTCGGCTTCGCGGGGCTCGCGGGGACGTGGACGCTCGCGGGCACGCTCGGGCTCGCGCCGCACGTCGTGGGTGACGTGCTGTGGTGGGTGTGCGCGCTCGCGTGGTCCGTGATGCTCGTGCGGTGGCTCGCCGCGCCGGGCGGGTGGCGGGCGGCCGTCGCAGACCTGCAGCACCCGGTGCTGGGCCCGTTCGCCGCGCTCGCGCCGACGACCGCGATGCTCCTGTCCGCGCGGCTGGTGTCCCTCGCGCCCGCGGCGGGCCGGGTCGGCATCGTCGGGTCGGTGGCGCTCGCGTGCGGCTTCGCGTGGTGGTTCCTCGCGGCGCTGCTCGACGGTCGCCACCGCGTCGAGACCTGCACGGCGGGTATCTCCTGCCGACGACCGCCGCGGCCCTCGTCGGGGGTCAGGTGCTCGCGGCGGCCGGGTGGGTCACCGCGGGCCGGGTCGCGTGGGCGATCGGCATCCTGTCGTGGCTGCTCGTCGGCGCGGTCCTGCTCGCCCGGTTCGCGCTGCGCCCGCTGCCGGATGCGCTCGTGCCGACGCTCGCGATCTTCTCGGCGCCGCCCGCCGTCGCGGGCAACGCCTGGTACGTGATCGGGGGCGGTGCGCTCGACGGCGTGCAGGACGTGCTCCTCGGCACGTTCGTGCTGCTCGTCGGGGCGCAGCTCGTCCTGCTGCGCCGCTACGCGCGCCTGACGTTCGCGCTGTCGTGGTGGGCGTTCACGTTCTCGGCCGCGGCGTGCGCGACGTATGCGGTGCACTGGCTCGCCGGCACCCAGCCCGTGGGCTGGCGCGCATGGTCGTGGTGCGCGATCGTGCTCGTCTCCGTCCTGATCGTCGGGATCGCAGTCCGTTCCGTGGTGCTCGTGCGCGCGTCGCGCCGGACGATCACGCCGATCGGAGCCGCCGCCGCTTAGGGTGTCCGGCGATGATCACGCGTGCCGAGGGGGCCTACCTGGGAGCTGTCCGGGCCTTCCAGAACCCGATGCTCGACCTGCTCCACAAGAAGTACGCCCCGCTCGTCGTCGCCCTCCTGTCCGTCGTCTTCACGGTCGAGCGTCCGAGCGTGCCCGTCGCGGACGCGCACACCGAGGTCGGTGACGCGCTCGACCAGCTGCGCGCGGCGGGCTACGGCGACGACCTGCCCGTGGGTTCCGCACGCGACCTGTGCCGCCAGTGGGCGGACGCGGGGTGGCTCGTGCGGCACGTGCTCGAGGACGACGTCGAGGTGTACCGCCTGTCGGCGCACGCGGTCGGCGCGCTTGAGGTGGCGGGACGCGCCGGGGGTGCCCGGGCACGCGTCTCGCAGTCGCGCGTGCGCACGCTCCTCGACGCGGTCGAGCGGCTCGCGCTCGACGCCGACCCGGACGTCCTGGTCCGCATGGCACGGCTCGACGCGCAGATCAAGGCGCTGCAGACCGAGCTGGAACGCGTGCAGCGCACGGGCACGGTCGACGAGGTCGACGACGAGGAGCTGCTCGAGGAGGCCGAGAACGTCCTGCACCTCGTGCGTGAGCTCCCCGCGGACTTCGCGCGCGTCGCCGAGTCGATCAAGGCGATGCAGCGCGACGTCGTCACGGCGCTGCGGCAGGACGAGCGGCCGACGGGCGAGGTGCTGCGCGAGTACCTCGAGCGCGGTGAGCACGTCATGGAGTCGACCGTCGAGGGCCGGGCGTTCGCGGGTGCGCTGCGTCTCATCGGCGACCCGCAGCGGCTCGACGAGCTCGCGCACCAGCTCGACACGGTGCTGCGGCACCGGTTCGCGCAGCGGCTCGACGTCCAGCAGCGCACCGAGCTGCACGACGTGGTCCGGCGCATCGAGCAGGGGCTCGACCAGGTGTTCGGCGCGCAGCGCGAGGCGTCCTACGTCATCACCTCGCAGGTGCGCAACCACGACCCGCTGCGCGACCGGCAGGTCGACGAGCTCCTGCGCGACGTCATGGCGGGCCTGCAGACCTGGCTCCCCGGGTCACGACGGTTCCAGGCGATCGAGCCGCTGCGACGCCTGCCCGTCGCGGATGTGGAGCACCTGCGCCAGAGCACGGGCGACCTGCGCCCGCCCGA
>Ga0206107_1000234_pt1 | contig 32401 bp, 32 predicted proteins | sample 2B0metagenome_FD_148652 | JGI IMG/M metagenome (GOLD analysis project Ga0206107, IMG submission 148652) | Enriched microbial communities from leaf-cutter ant dump, University of Wisconsin, Madison, United States - 2B0 | ecosystem: Environmental > Terrestrial > Nest > Insects nest > Nest dump...
TGATAAAAAAGTGGAGCAAAAAATCAAGGCTTCGGAAAAATGGCTAAAAATTGTCTTTCCCGGCTAATAAAAACGAGTTCCGGCATTAGGTAAAACCCGGCAGTGGTACAACTTTTGAACTAATTGCATTACCCAACAGTTGAATATGGCGTTTTTCTTTTCACGCCGTTCAAGCCAATTTTCGTAACGCCATTTTTCCAAGGCCAGTTTATAATATGTTTTTTACCGGACAGTACTAGTTTCGAACCAAAATTTTACACTAAAGAAAATTCAGTGAGGGTTTATGTTTATTCAGTTTCATACCCCCGGGGCTGCCGCCCCGTACCCCCAGGTACAAAATATGGATTTGAAAAATTCGAACCAAAAATTTGCGCTGAAGAAAATTCGGTGAGGCTATATATTTATTCAGTTTCATACCCCCGGGGCTGCCGCCCCTTACCCCGAACTTTAAAATATGGATTTAAAAAATCCGAACCAAAAATTTGCGCTGAAGAAAATTCAGTGAAGCTTTATGTTTATTCAGTTTCAGTTGTATTTCTCCCGGGGCTGCCGCCCCTTACCCCCAACTTTAAAATATGGATTTTAAAAATCCAAACCAAAAATTTGCACTGAAGAAAATTCAGTGAAGCTTTATGTTTATTTAGTTTCAGCATTATTTCTCCCGCCCCCAGGTACAAAATATGGATTTTGAAAAATCGAACCAAAAATTTGCGCTGAAGAAAATTCAGTGAGGCTTTATATTTATTCAGTTTGGTAACCTGGGTCTTCATTTTCAGGTTTTACTAACGGGCAACTCCCTGAGCACTATTATTTACTTTAGCAAGTCAGTCCACCTTAAGCATAACCTTTGTTGGCGGTAGCTTTAGACTTTCTAATGCCCAAAATATTGAATTAAATTTATTGTTATCCCTAAGATTATTTCGAGAACCATCATTGCATCGTAATACACTCCGGGTGATCCAACTTTTATTCTTGAATATAATCGCCCCAAGCCTGAAAAAAGTACAATGATACCAATGAAATATAATAAATCACCTGCATGATTTGAATGAAAAGTTGCCCAAAGCATTAAAAATCCAAAGCCGAAATAAATGCCACTTAAAAATCTGAATAGATTATCTAATTTTTGCTGTGCTGGTACGTTATCGGGTAAATAAGATTTTGTCCCTTTTGTCATTAGGTTGAAACCACCCAGAAAACAGATGGCTGTGATCAATGCTAAAATAATTTTTAATACGATGTCCATCTTTTTTAATTATTAATTGAGTTATTCTTCAGGAGTGAATTATTTTAAAATTATACTTTCATCATTACCAGAAACGAGATCGCCACACCCATTTTCAGAAACCTTCGCTGAGAAGCATTTTGTACTATCGTAAGCATTTCTAAAATTTCCTGTTACTATGTGTCTTGATTGGATGATTATCAAAATTGCTTACAACAGCATCATCTTACCCTTGGATCAATTTTCCGGTACAGCACATCAGTGCCAAGATTCACTAATATAAAAATACATGCACTCAATAAAACAGCCCCCATCACCACCGGGTAGTCTAATTTCTCAAGTGCATCAACAGTAACCTTCCCTATTCCATTCCAGTTAAAAATATATTCAATAAAAAATGACCCCGCAAGCAATTCGGCAAACCACCCGGTTACAGCAGTAATTACCGGATTAAGCGCATTGGGAAGCGCATGTTTGAACAACACTTTGCCGGTTGAAAGCCCTTTTGCTCGTGCAGTACGAATATAATCCTGACTCAGCACCTCCAGCATCGAGCTGCGGGTAAGCTGGGTAATGATGGCCAATGGCCTTATTCCTAATGTTAATGCCGGTAAAACCAGGTTTTGTAATTGCAATTGCCTTTCTCCCGTTAACTCATTTATCGCAAACAGGCTACCCGTAGGTGTGAGTCCGGTAAAGCTATGCCACACAATACCGAACAGATAAGCAATAATAATGGCCATAAAAAACGATGGTGCAGAAATACCGCCTACACTGAAAACAATTACGGCCTGATCGATCCGGGAATCTTTTCGAATGGCAGCAACACAACCCAGAAAAATTCCAATGATGCTGGCGAAAACCATTGCAGTAGTAGCAAGAATAAGCGTTCCAGGTAATGCATCGGCAAGGATTTCCGTTACCTTTTTCCGGCTCTGGTAACTTCTCCCCAGGTACGGTAATTTTATTCCAACACAAATATCTTTCCCGATAAATAATCCCCTGATCTGCTTTCTGTATTTTGCTTCCTTACGATAAACACTTATTGGAGATACATCATTCAGGTAAAGCACAAATTGTTTCCATTTGGGCTTATCAAGGTTCAGGTCTTTCCTGATATTATCGAGTGTAGCTTGATCTCCGGTTTGTCCCACCACCATGCGCTCAGGATCGCCAAGCCCCTGAAACATGGCAAATATTGCGGCAATTACACCCAGTAAAATCAGCAAAGCAGTGGTGAGTTTTCGAACCACAACTTCAAGTTAAGAAAGTTATTACTTTACTTTATCAAAATCTGCCCAACCATATTTTCCGGCAACCACCGGCCCATCCATGATAAACAATGTGGGATTGGCCCTTGCGGCAGTTTTAATGGCAGTGGCATCGCTGGTAAGAATTCCTTCGTAACTGATGTTTAACCTGTCGATTAAGGTTTTTACCAAACTGCGGGTAGCCGTTACAATGTAAAAATGAATGTTTTTTTGTTTTAGCTCATCACTGATCCGTTTCAGGTCTTTTTGCCAGGCGTCGCCATTATCCGGAGCCTCCTTCATAAAAAGAAGGTAATATTTTCCGGGTTCGTTAAGGATGCTTTCGGTTACATCATTTCCATCTTCATCAGTAAGTGAAAAATCGTTAATCAGTGGGATATTATTTATTCCTTTTTGAATAAGCGTTTGTTTTCTTTCCACAAAATTCCAGGTGCTATCCGGCAGATCGGTTACGGCATAATTTTTCTTTTCTCCATTCTTTTCATATACAAACTGGTAATCGTATTTATCGGGAATGGCGCCGGGAGGCATTTTACGAAGCTCAATTAAATTATTCCCCACTTTATATGGCAGGCAATCGATCAGTGGGAGATGTTTCATTACATAAAACTGGAGCATCAGCGTTAATACAATGGTTAGCAGAATGACCACCCCGCCATAGATCCGGCTTAGCAACGGTTTTATTCTCCGGTGCTGAAAAAGCAACAGCAGCGAAAGCACAAGCAGGATGATGTCTTTTGTAAAAGTTTGTATGGGCGTTAATGGAACGCAATCTCCAAAACATCCGCACGACCTTATTTTACCGCTAAACAATACATAACTGGTAAGGAAGGTAAAAAATGCCATCAGCAAAAAAAGTACCCATGTGGTAATTTTTCTTTTCCAGCCAATGAGCAATGCCACACCAACTGCAACCTCCAGGGTAATCATCATGATTGAGAAAAGAAGTGAATAATGGCCAAGGCTTTCCATCATTTGTTTCATAAAACCTGATGATGCCCAGGCTTCAAAAAATTCTTCCATCTTGTATGCAAGCCCCCTGGGATCAATGGCTTTTACCAGTCCGGAGAAAATAAAGAGAACACCGGTTAATACCCTCGCTATGGTTAATATTAATTTCATGATTCAGTATTTGTGTTGATTGCGGCAATCTGTATTAATGCAAAGGCTGCATAATTCAGGATATCGTAAAAGTTGGCATCAATGCCTTCGCTTACAATAGTTTTGCCTTCGTTAGCGATGATCTGCTTAATGCGTAAAATTTTTGAAAGGATCAGGTCGGTGAAACTTTCCTGGCTCATCTCGCGCCAGGCTTCCCCGTAATCGTGATTTTTATCCTGCATCAGTTTACGTGCGGCTTCAATTTCCGAATCGTAAAGCGAGCGCACTTCAGGCGCGGCAATTTCTTCCCTTTCATCCGAACCGAGGCTAAGCTGTATCAAACCAATTACCGCATAGTTTAATATCCCCTCAAACTCACTCCTTATGCCATCTGCAACCCGCTGTGCTTTTTTTTCCTGTATGGTACGAATGCGTTTAGCTTTAATATACATTTGATCGGCAACCGAAATGGGCCTGTAAACCCGCCACGATGTGCCATAATCTCTTGTTTTTTGAAGAAAGATATTCCGGCATTGTGCCACCACCTCAGTATATTGCTCGTTGGTATTCATTCGCTGTGTTGCTGTTTATTATCCTAATTTGTGGCCAAATTTACGATTCGCCTTTCAATATGTTTACCCTTAATGTTCGCGGAAAGCTGTTTTGTTTTGATGAGCCCGTTGTAATGGGTGTTTTAAATGCTACGCCCGATTCTTTTTATAAAGGCGATTTGCCTCTTGGAATGAATGGCATATTGCAAATTGCCGAACAAATGTTGCATGAAGGCGCCGGTATCCTGGATATTGGCGGGCAAAGTACCCGGCCCGGAAGTGAGCGTATTTCCGTAAACGAAGAAATTGAGCGCATTATGCCGGTTATAACGGAGCTGCATGAACGCTTTCCGGAAGTACCTCTGTCGGTTGATACATACCAGGCAGAAGTAGCAGAGGCGGCCTATATGGCCGGAGCAGGCATCATAAACGATATTTCTGGTGGGGATTTAGACCATCGGATGATGGAGACTGTTGCCCGCCTCGGTGCCCCATATATTGCCATGCACATGAAAGGATCGCCGGAAAACATGCAGCAATATGCACAGTACAACAATGTGGTGCTGGAAGTTTTCGATCATCTTAAAGATAAAATTTTCAGGTGCAATGAGGCAGGCATAAAAGATGTGATCATTGATCCGGGCTTTGGATTTGCCAAAACAATTGAGCAAAATTTTACCCTCCTGAAATCTTTAAACAACCTCACTTTATTGGGTAAGCCCCTGCTGGTAGGCCTTTCAAGAAAAGCCACGATTTACAAAACCCTGGGGGTAACGCCAAATGAGGCATTAAATGGCAGCACGGCCCTGCACATGGCTGCACTCTTAAATGGAGCGAACATACTCAGGGTACACGATGTGGCTCCGGCAATGGAAACCATAAAACTTTTTCTTGAACTGGAGAAGGCATAAAAAAAAGGATCCGGCACACCGGATCCTGGAAAACATTTATAGCTGTTTAAATTTATTTGCCTTTTAATGAATCAGCCTTTTTTGCATTGGCTGCTTTCATGCTATCAAGCCACTTCTGTTGTTTTATTTTTGCATTGGCCTCAGCCATTTCTGCTGCAATTTTTGCCTGGCTCCTGTTTAGTACATCCAGCACTTCAATATCAAAAACCAGGATTTCATTTTGTTTAATTGCAGGCGGATGGCCAAATTTTCCATAAGCAAGGGTAGATGGGATATACAGTTTCCCCACTGTTCCTTTATTCATCAGTTTAAGTCCATCGTACCAGCCCTGAATTACCGGCCTGCCCAGGGTTATATCCTTCGTCATGTTTACCAGGTATGGTTCCACATGCCCTTTTGAGGGATCGGTATTGCTATCAAACATTTCTCCTGAAAGTAGGTTGCGACCCGTATAATTCACTTTTGCCACTACATTGGTATCAATCAACGGCCCCTCTCCCTGTTTGGTTATTTCCACATAGGTACCTCTGGCTGCTTTTTGGGCCTTAATGTTGTGGCTGGATAAATATTCCTGAATGGATTTATCGTCTTTTGCCAATTGGTCAATATTCCGGATTGAATCGGAAGCTTGCTGGGCGCTGTCGGCTTCGTGGCGGTCGTTAAAAATATTGATGATCTTTACCGTAGTGAGCAGGTAATTCCCTTTCTTCATATACGGAGGCATCTGCATGGCCAGTTCTCCTTTAAATGCAGAGTCGGTTTTTATCCTGATGAGCAGACTGTCGCCATTCCTGAGCTGGCGAAGGATTTCAAAATAAGCCATCGGAGTAGAAACGGAATCGAACATCTGGATCACCGGGCCTACCGAAGTTCGGGTATCATCCAGCAAACTGTCGGTTTTCCCATTGTTGTAATAGGTGGCATAATTCATTTGCAGGAAATCGCCATATTTAATCAGGGGATTTTTACCTTCAGAAATGATCTTATATTCCAATCCTTCTCTGCCCTTTTTATATACAGAGGTATTGCAGGCAGAAAAAAGAATGGCAATGGCCAATACCTGTAAGAGTTGTTTCATTATTTGTTATTTAAAATTGGTATGTACTTAGTTGATCTTTGTTTTCACGCATCGCCAGCTTAAAATGGGAAACCGTGTTTTCGAGGTTATCTTTACTTCCCCCGCCGGCAGCGTTTTTATGCCCGCCTCCGTTAAAGTATTTACGGGCAAAAACATTTACATCAAAATTGCCCTTACTCCTGAACGACCATTTTCTTTCTTCTCCCCTGTCTATCACGATGGCTACAAGCCTTATCCCTTCTATACTTAAAGGGTAATTCACCAGCCCCTCGGTATCGCCGGTTTTTATTTCATATTTCACCAGGTCGGCCTGGGGAACCGTAATCAATGCTGTATTATATTCAAAGAAAACATACAGCCGGTTTAGCAAAACATGGCCAATAAAACGGAGCCTGCTTTCCGAAAAATTATCAAACAACGCTTCGTGAACCTGGCTGTGGTTCAATCCTTCTTCTTTAAGCCGGGCAACCATTTTGTGCACGCTTGAGGTGGTTGAGGGGAACCGGAAAGACCCGGTGTCGGTCATCACGCCCGCATACAGGCATTGGGCTATTTCATTGTTTAATTTAACATCGTTGCCCGATTCTATGATGAAATCATAAACCATTTCGGCGGTTGAACTTTTACCGGTATCGCTTTTGCCATACATAAATTTTTCAACCTGGGGAAACTGGTGATGATCGATTAAAATCCTGTCGCCCTTTGCATTTTCAAGGCTGGTTTCCATTCTCTTTGTGCGGATGAGGGTATTAAAATCGAGGCAAAAAATCCATTCTGCATCTGCAATGTGTTCCGCGGCTTTTTCGGGATCTTTCTCAAAATCCAAAACCTGGTTAACCCCGGGCATCCAGTTAAGAAAACCGGCCCAGTTTGTGGGTGATATTACCGTAACCTGGTTACCAAGCCGGACGAGGTAATGATAAAGCCCCAGCGCCGAACCCATGGCATCTGCATCGGGTTTCTGGTGCATGGTGATAACCACCCGCCTGGGATTGTTTAATAAAGGATATAATTCGTTAAGCGGCTGCATGAAGCGGCGCAAAAGTAGGAGTTTTATGGCGGAATTGCCAAATCTCCGGGTTAAGGCATTGCAAAACCTTTTTAGGTATCAGTATCCCCTGAACTGGATTTTATATTATTCCAGGCCACCCATTTTTCATTTAATAAGAAGAAAAACTGTTGCACTAAAAACCTGCACGGGGCGCCCGGCATATTCATACTTCCCAATCATCAAAGAAACAATTATCTCATCCATGTTTGTTCTGCTTTTTTACTCATTATTTTTTCCCTGATTATGAAAATTGTTGTTCAAATTTTTAAACTATATGCTTCAATAATTTACCTTCATCTTGTTTACCATTCAACTTCCTGTTCACCGCATCTGAAAAGAATTGAATACATAAAAACAAATTTCAAATATGGCAGAAATTAAAACCAAACCAACCCGTGTAAGTGTGAAAGATTTTATCCGGTCTTTTGCCGATACAGAGCAGAAAAAAAAGGACAGCTTTGAACTTGTGAAAATAATGGAAGATTTTACCGGGCATAAAGCCAAAATGTGGGGGCCAAGCATCATTGGCTTTGGAAGTTACCATTATAAATCTGAACGAAGCAAACAGGAGGGCGACTGGCCACTCATCGGATTCTCTCCACGTAAGGCCGCCATTTCACTGTATGTTTATTCCGGGAATAAAAAGCATGAACACCTGCTCAAAAATTTAGGGAAATTTAAAATGGGTAAAGCCTGCATTTACATTAAGAAACTTTCCGACATCAACCTGGATGCACTGAAAACATTAATGAAAGAAACCATTGCCTATTTACAATTGAAATATGCTGATCCAAAAGCTAAATAAAATTACGGGAGTTAAATTAACAGGGATAACCATTACAGACTTAATGCTTTAATACCTGCGCCCTGTAAATACGGGAACTCCCAAACAAATACAGTAAATTGCTAAAAGATAAATTCAACCTTACAGAATTCCATAAACGGGTTCTCAACAGCAGGATACGGTCTTTATTCGTACTCGAAATGAAATTAAACAAAAGAGCAAATAAGCAGGCTGCATGATAAATTTTTTCATTATAAATTCCGGAAATGACAAACAGGAAAATTGAAATAAAATGGGCTGTGATTTTTTCCATCATGGCCCTCTTATGGATGGTTTTGGAAAAGGTTTGCGGATTGCATGGAAAGTACATTGATTACCAGATGTACCTTACCAATTTGTTTGCCATACCCGCCATTTGGGTAATGGTACTGGCGTTAAAAGATAAAAAGAAGAATTTTTATGGTGGGAATATGAGCTACGCTCAGGGGTTGGTTTCCGGAATTATTATTTCCGTAATTATTGCTGTACTTAGCCCGCTCACCCAATGGATCACTTCCTATGTTATTTCCCCGGAATATTTTCCCAATGTAATAAAAAGATCGGTTGAAATCGGGTATTATAAAACAAAAGAAGCCGCAGAGGCTAATTTCAATTATAAGAATTATGCCATTTCATCTGCAATATTTTCGGTTATTTTCGGTGTACTCACCACCGCCATTGCAATGATTTTTCTAAAAACAAAAAAATAATTCACTTCAAAATTTTTCAACATGGCAGCAACAAACATTTACCTCACCTTTAATGGGAATTGCGAAGCAGCATTCAACTTTTACAAATCGGTATTTGGCGGAGAATTTACTTATATGGGTCGATTTGGAGAAATACCGGATAGTGAAAAGCAACATGTAAGCGATTCGGATAAAAACCTGATTATGCATGTAAGCCTCCCCATTGGCCAAACTATAATTATGGGAAGTGATTGCGGAGAAAAATTTTCTTCCCAATTTAAGCAGGGAAATAATTTCTCCGTTTCAGTAACTGCCGATTCTAAAGCAGAGGCCGATAAACTTTTTAATGCGCTTGCTGCCGGAGGGTCCATCACCATGCCCATTGCAACCATGTTTTGGGGAGATTATTTTGGAATGCTCACCGATAAATTTGCTGTAAATTGGATGATAAGTTTTAATACCCTGCAGGGCGAAAGCAACAATTAAGCATTGCACTAACACAGATCGTTACCCGAAATTTTGAGATGCAGGTTATATTGGTTTTTGGCCAAAGGATCGGTTCATTTCGGATGAAACGCAAATCCGGGCTTTTAAAATCAATTAAAACCCTCAGAAACTGATTAATCATTATCATTTCGGGAACCTTGTATTCCGAAACTGGAAATTGTACCTTTGCATTTATGAAAAATATTAAGCTGATTGAGGTTCCGTCTGAAATAGGCGCAGGCACCAGGGGCGCAAGTATGGGAATAGATGCCGTAAAGATTGCCGCGCTCGATTTTATGAGCAATTTTTTCATTCATTTTCCATCAGAAAAAATTGAAGTGGAAAATAACCTGCTTTTCGAACCTATCAAATCGCCATTTGCCAAAAGAATACATGGCATGGTAACCCTTTACGAAAGGCTGAGCAAATCGGTTTGTGAAACCATCAAAAATAATTTTTTCCCGGTGGTATTAACCGGCGATCATAGCTCGGCAGGCGGGATAATTGCGGGCATTAAAATGGCAAAACCAAAATCCAGGCTTGGCGTAATCTGGATCGATGCACATTCCGACATGCACACCCCATATACCACACCCTCCGGAAATATGCACGGGATGCCGTTAAGCACAGCCATTGGTGAAGATAACTTAGAATGTAAAGTGCATAACCTGGATGCAGAAACGATAAAACTGTGGAACCAGTTAAAATCAATAGGAAAGATCCAGCCTAAGGTATTACCTGCCGATATTGTGTTCATTTCCCTGCGCGATTATGAAAAAGAAGAAAAAGCACTGATTGAAAAATACAACATCAAAGTGATCCCTACCAGTGAGGTGAGGCGCAATGGCGCCGAAAACGTAAGCAGAAAAGTGCTTCGCCACCTGAGCGACTGTACCGATATTTTTGTAAGTTTTGATGTGGACAGCCTCGATTCCGGCATTTCAAAAGGAACGGGAACCCCTGTTAGCAATGGGTTGCGGGAAAGAGAGGCTGAAGACCTCATCAGTAAGTTTATGCAAAACCGGAAAGTTTGCTGTTTTGAAATTACCGAAGTAAATCCCACCCTCGATAAAGAAAATCTGATGGCAGAAATAGCGTTCAATATTTTGCAGCGCAGTGTAAATATGCTGATGATGAACTAACATGAGAAACATCCTGTTTACCTTCCTGTTTATAGCTCCTTTTTCCTGCATAAATGCCCAGATAAATACCTATAAGGATTCCATTGAAACCTACCAGGTAGAATATGCCATGAATCATGAGGTGGTAAAAGGGAACGACAGAAAATACATCCGTTTTTATCCCGCAAACGAAACTTACCGGGTGTTTGCCGGTTTTGAACCCGTTGACGACAGCATCGGGATCATCATGAAAACATCCGGAACAAATACTAAAAAATTTTACCGTTTTGGGATTGCTCGTTTCAGGCTGAAAAACAGGCAATATCAACTCACCATTTATAAACCCGATCCATTGCTGGTAAAAGCTGAAAACCTAAACTACCTGTTTCTGCCCTTTACCGATGAAACTTCCGGTAATGAAACTTATATTAGTGGAAGGTATATCGATCTGATGTTATCTGATATTCAAAACCATCAGATCTGCATCGATTTTAATAAGGCCTATAATCCATATTGTGCTTATACAATCGGTTACAATTGCCCTATTCCGCCGGAAGAAAATCATTTACCAACTGCAATCAATGCCGGCGAAAAGAATTACGCAAAAGGGCATTAATTATCTTTTCCTATACCCAACTCCAGGCTAAACAAGAAGGCCGGCTCCTGTGATGGTTCCGGCCAAAAAAACGAACAATCAACATATCTTTATTAAAGACCAACCATTTCTTTTTTCTTTCGCAGGCCTTCCAATGAAGGATCTAATTCAATGGCTTTATCACACATTTTTTGTCCGCGGTCTTTTTGTCCTTTCTTTTGGAAACAAAGCCCGGCCTGGTATAAAGCCCTTGCATCTTTTTCATTCATTTGAAGCAGCTTCTGGCAATACCCCAATGAACGATCGTACAATTTGTTTTTATAAAAGATATCGGCAATTTGCCTGAGGATATCGGTGTTTCCGGGTTTATCAACAAGCAGGCTCAGCAGCACAGACTCTCCATAATCGTATTCGCCGGTGTATAAACATGCAAAGCCCAGGTTCTCCTTAAAATCTCTTGTGGCGGTATATCCCTTATCGGCCGCCGATCTGAAAGAGGTAAGCGCCGATTTGTAGTCTTCGAGGTTATATTGCAGCAGCCCGAGTTCGTAATACCATAATGGTTTGGCATCGGGAAGCAATACCGCCTTTTTATATATGCCAACGGCCTGCTGGTACAATTCCATCTCCATGTAGGTTCTGCCTAATATATAAGTAGCTTCAGCATCCTGGCTGTTTTTTTCGAGTGCTTTTTCGAGATACTGCACGGCTTTGTTGTATTCTTCACGCTCGTAAGAGGCAATACCGAGAATCCTGTCTTTATTATCGCAAACATTGCATTTTTCAGCCAATTCTATGGCTTTATCAAACTGGCGGTAATTCAGGTAAAGTGTTGCCAGTTCTTTGATTACAGCCTGGTTTTGCGGTTCCTGCTCCAACGCTTTTTCAAAAGAAGCTTTGGCTTCAAACGATTTATACATGTGCAGGTAGGTATAACCGTTTTGGATAAGCGCCTGTGTGTTGTTTGGATTAAAACTGATGGCTTTATTGAAATAGCCCGTTGCCACCAGGTATCTTTGCGCCTGCAATTCGGCCATCCCTTTATCGAAATATTGCCGGGAACTGTCGGTATTTTGTGCGGATGTAAGGCTGGATATACCCACAAAAACAGCCAGGGGTAGTAGGCTTTTCATAGATTGGTTTTACGGTTGCGCTCAGGCTTGTTCCAGAATTAATCCTGATAACGCCGGAATATCCAGTTTTATTTCGCAAAGCTTTCTTTTTTTAGGTACCGGCTCCGAATATACAGGCGCATTAACCATTTCGCCACTCCCCCAATAGGCTATATCGTTGCTGTTGAACAGGGTTTTCCAGCCCGGTTTCCCCGGAATTTGAAGCGTAAACCCAGGATAATGATTAGCTGATACATTTAATACCACCAGGATATCCTTTTTCCGGTTGTGCCCCTTCCGCTTATAAGCCATAACGCCTTCTTCGCGATGATCGAGATTTGCCCATTCGAATCCTTTTCTGTTGAACTGGAGTTCATATAAGGCGGGAATGGTTTTATATAATTCGTTGAGTTTTCGTACACACTCCTGAAGGTTGTTATGTGCATGATATTGCAAAAGCGGCCAGTTTAATTCCGTTTTGTAATTCCATTCGCCGGTTTGCCCGAATTCATTACCCATAAACAGCAACTTCGCCCCGGGATGGGTGTACATATAGGTATAGAGCAGCCTCAGGTTGGCAAATTTTTCAAATTCATCACCGGGCATTTTATACAGCATCGGGCTTTTGCCATGAACCACCTCATCGTGGCTTAAGGGGAGCATAAATTTTTCATCATAGAAATACATCATGCTAAAACTAAAATCGTCCTGGTGCCAGGGGCGGTAATCCGGGTTTCGTTTAAAGTATTTAAAGGTATCGTGCATCCAACCCATCATCCATTTCATTCCAAATCCCAGGCCGCCATTTTTTGTGCTGAGGGTTATTCCCTTCCGGTCGGATGCCTCTTCGGCAATGGTTTGGGTACCCGGAAATTCCTCATAAATACTGTTGTTCAGATCCTGTAAAAACTGGATGGCTTCAAGGTTTTCATTACCTCCAAATTCGTTTGGCTCCCACTCTCCTTCATTTCTTGAAAAATCGAGGCGAATGATGGAACTTACCGCATCAACCCTTAGCCCGTCAATATGATAATACTTCATCCAGAAATGGGCGCTGCTGATGAGAAAGGATCGTATTTCGCCACGCTTGTAATTAAATATATAGCTGCTCCAGTCGGGGTGATAACCCTTACGCATGTCTTCATATTCGTAGGTATAAGCGCCATCAAAATAGTGCAGGCCATGTTCATCGCGCGGAAAATGAGACGGAACCCAATCGAAGATCACCCCTATTCCATTTGTGTGAAAAGTATCTACGAGGTGCATCAGCGCTTCGGGTGTACCAAACCGTGAGGTTGGCGAAAAATAACCGGTGCTCTGGTATCCCCAGCTTCCATCATAAGGATATTCCATAACCGGCATAAATTCCACATGGGTAAAGTTCATTCCTTTTACATACGATACCAGCCGGTTCGCCAGTTCGCTATATGAGTTAAAGGAATCTTCTATGTCCTTTTCGGGTTTCATCCAGCTTCCCAAATGCACTTCGTACACACTCCACGGTGAGTTCAGGGAGTTGTGATGATGCCTGTTATTCATCCATTCTCCATCAAACCAGTATTTATCAAATTCCCAGGCAATGGAAGCGGTAGAAGGCCGGAATTGAGAATAACGGGCAAAGGGATCCGCCTTATCTTCTTCAAAACCATTTGGTGCGCTGATGTGAAATTTGTATTGCATCCCCTTTTCTACCCTGGGGATAAACCCTTCCCAGATGCCTGAACTGTCGAGCCTGGGAAATAAAGGATGCAGTTCTTTTTTCCAGCCGTTAAAAGATCCCACTACCGAAACCGCAGTTGCATTAGGCGCCCATACGGCAAAATAGTACCCTTCAGTATTGAGTACACGCATTTTGTGAGCGCCAAATAATTCATGGGCGCGATATAGCTTTCCCTTTTGAAAAAGGTCAATATCGTTGCCTTCAAACCTCGAATAGTTCCAAACCGATTTCTTTGTTTCTATAAAATGATATTCTTCATATACCATTTATCATCGTTTAAGGTCAGTCATAAAAAAGGCCATTAACGTAAATTTAAGAACCTTTATGTTGCATTTAAACTTTTGTTGCACAACTTCGTAATTCCAAAATTAAATTGATGTTTTCTCGCCTTACCCTGGTCATTATATTCCTTTGCATTGGTTTTTGTTCTTTTTCTCAAACTGAAATCAGCGGAAAAGTGCAGGATACTACAGCACATTCTCCAATTGCGAATGCCGTTGTGGCCATTCTTTCCAATAAGGATTCTGTACTCGAAAAATTTGTACGATCAGGTAAAGACGGTTCATTCTCCATTAAAGATATTCCTTCCGGAGAGCACTTGGTCATGGTTATGCACCCTCTTTTTGCAGATTTTATTGATGCCTTATCGTTAACCCCGGGTACTCCGGTATTAAAAACCATGATTCCTCTAACACCTAAAAGCAAAATGCTGGAAGCGGTAATTATTAAAAGCGGAAGTCCGATCAGGATAAAAGGAGATACCACCATTTATACTGCCGATAGTTTTAAAGTGAGCGCCAATGCCAATGTGGAAGAGCTGTTGCGTAAACTACCGGGAATACAGGTAGATAAAGACGGAACCATAAAAGCAATGGGAGAAACGGTGGAAAGGGTGCTGGTGGATGGTGAGGAATTTTTTGGCAGCGACCCGGGAATGGCCGTTAAAAACATCAGGGCAGATGCGGTAAAAGAGGTGCAGGTTTTTGATAAAAAGAGCGATCAGGCCGAATTTACCGGTATTGATGATGGCAATACCAGGAAAACAATTAACCTTACCCTTAAGGAAGATAAAAAAAGAGGGTACTTTGGAAAGGCCAGTGTAGCGGGAGGATTGATGAAAAATATTGACGACAGGTACAACAATAACTTTCTTTTCAGTTCCTTCAGGGGTAAAAGAAAACTATCCGCTTTCCTGCTAAACGGCAATACCGGGCAGGATGGGCTAAGCTGGCAGGATAATGATAAATACGGCTTGAGCGACGACAACACCAGCATTACGGTTGATGAAGATGGCGGGGTGATCTTCTCCCAAACTTTTGGCGGATCATCGGATGAGGAACCTTATGTAAATACGGAGAACGGGTTTATTAAAAATATAAATGCAGGCATCCAATATTCCAATAAATGGAATGATAAACATAATTTCAATTTCACTCCGAGGTACAACAGCCAGGATTATACCAATCACACCACTTCAATTACCCAAACCAGGTTATATGATAGTGTGACACAAAAAACAGTTTCGCTAAACGGAAATGCTAACAACAGTAACACAGTTAACAGGCAGAATTATAAATTCAAAGCCATTTATGATGTGAAAATTGATTCATCGAACAGCCTCAAATTAACTACTTCGGCTAACTTTTATCATACTGAAAGCAGCAATCTTGGAAGCTCTGCCACTACCGATGACCTGAATGTATTGAAAAATACCAGTTCAAGCAATTCTACAAATCAATCTGATAAATCGGCCTTTAGCGCAAATTTACTGTTCAGGCATAAATTTAAAAAAGCGAGAAGAACCTTATCGTTTACTGCCGACTGGAACCGTTTGGGTTCTGATGGAAACAACAAATTAAAATCGCAAAACCAGTCGTACAACAATGGCCTTCCTTCTTATTTACAACTTATTGATCAAAACAGCACTTTTAACCGGACCACTTCCAACACTTCTGCAAAACTGATTTATACAGAGCCATTAAACCCCAAATATGCGCTTGAGCTTAACTACACCCTCACTTTAAACAGGGGGCTAAATAACCTAACCACTTTTATACAAAATCCTGGTACCGGAAAATACGACCAGGTGGTAGATTCGCTTACCAACGATTTTGACCAGCGAATTACCGTTCACAGCCCGGGGCTTAAAATAAATTATGCATACAAAAAGCTGAAATTTAATTTTGGCGGCGCCATTGGCCTCACCCATTTCAATCTTTTAGATAAAACTTTCAGCAAAGAATATTTACGAAATTATACCAATTTCTTTCCTTCTGCTTCATTAAACTATTCGTATAAGGGAAACCGAAACATCAGGTTTATGTATAATGGTAATACCCGGCAGCCTTCCATAAATCAATTGCAACCCCTTCGGAACAATAATGATTATTTTAATCAATACTTAGGAAATCCCAACCTGAAACCTTCTTTCACCAACAGTTTTAATTTAAGCCACAACAGTTATAATTTCTTAAAAGACATGTGGACTTATGCCTCCATAAATTTCAGGCAAACCACCAATGCCATCACCAATAAGAAAACCATTTACCTCGATTCTGCAAAAACGATCACCCAACCCATTAATACGGATGGAAATTATAACATCAGTTTCTGGGCCGGTATAGGATTTAAAATTAAGAAAATTGATACCCGGATAAATTTCAATCCGAATTTCAATTATTTCCGCTCTAAAGATGTAATCAACGAAGTAAGCACCAATGTGGACAATATGAGTGAAGGTCTTTCGGTGTATTTGTCAAAATCGAAAGACAAGAAATACGATTTCTCGCTATACAATTCTTTCAGTTACAACAGCAGCAAAACCAGCCAGGTAGAAAAGCGGATAAATTATTCTACCAATACCTTAAATGCTTCCGCAACGGTGTATATCAAAAAAGTATGGTCAATCAACTCAGATTATACATTTAATTCACGCAGCAAAACACCACAATCCCAATCGAACCTGAGCAATCACATCTGGAATGCCAAATTGCAGAAAACATTCCATGAAAATGAGTTTACCGTATATTTTATGGTTAGGGATATTCTGAATCAAAATTTTGGCATCGACCGGAGTTTTTACAGCAACACTTATTCTGAAACGAGAAACGACAGGCTCCGCCGGTATTTCATGCTGGGCTTTTCGTGGGATTTCAGAAATAAAGGGCCAAAAAACACCTCAACAAACGCACAATAATCATCCTTATGAAAAATAAAATATTCATAGTAGCCGGTTTCATCTTCTTAAGTTCACAGGCATTTTCGCAGGGGTTGTTTGTAGATCAGGCAGTGGTGGAATACGAGGTTAAAACCAATGTATTAAAAACACTGGGAACCGGAACCTGGGCCGATGCGATGAGGGAAGCCATGCCCCAATTTAAAACCGGTTATTTCCATTTTACCTTTTATAAAGACAAGAGTATTTATAAATTCGATCACTGGGGCAAGCCCATGGTGCCGGAATGGTACCGCAGAAGCGATGAAGAAAACATCTGGTACGCCAACCACAGCAGCAATAGCATCAGCATTAAAAAATCGATATTTGGCACAAACTTTTCTGTACAGGATTCGGTGCGGGATATTAAATGGCGCCTCACCAACGAAAACAGGCTTATTGCAGGTTACAATTGCAGAAAGGCAGTTGGTGTAATATTAGACAGTGTTTATGTATTTGCTTTTTATACCGATGAGATCACCATTTCCGGTGGGCCATGCTCTATTTCAGGGCTTCCCGGGCTGATTCTTGGCATGACCATACCCCGGTTATATACCTCATGGATGGCTACATCAGTAACACTTAACGGGGTGAACCCGGCATCCATTAAACCCCCGTCGGCAAAAAAGACCGAAACATTAAAAGAATTGGAAACCGTTCTCAGGTCGCGCACCAAAGATTGGGTGGATAGTGATGATTCCGATTCCAAAGCATGGATTGATCAGATGCTATGGACGTCGCTTCTTTAATTCAGCTATTTTGCGAAACTGTCGTTAACGGTTATACGCCAAGCGTAAACCCCGATTCAATAACCACGCCCTTTTTAATTACCACAATGCCATCCTTAACAGAATAAAGACCGGAATCGGAATCCGGAAGCCCGGGGCCGCCTTTAATCACCACATTATCTCCAATGCGGCAATCTTTATCCATAATCACATTGGTGAGCTGGCAATTGTCGCCAATACCAATCCTGGGCAAACCCCTTGAACTATTATAAGCGATTTCAGCAATGGTTTCATAAAAATCGTTGCCTATTATGTAACAGCTTGTGATTTTAGTGCCCAGGCCAATTCTGCTCCTGTTGCCGATTACACTGTTTTCGATGGTAGCGGCATGTATGATGCACCCTTCGGCAATTATGGTATTGGATAAAGTGGTTCCGCTGATTTTTGAAGGAGGAAGCATCCTTGCCCTGGAATACACCATCCTGTTATTGTCGAAAAGATTAAACGGCGGAATATCGAGGGTGAGCGCAAGGTTTGCTTCAAAGAAGGAGTAGATGTTTCCTATATCGGTCCAGTAACCGCCGTATTGATAGCTGACTACTTTATGATGATTAATGGAAATGGGGATGATCTCTTTTCCAAAATCGGTGGCATCAGAAAGATCGGAACGGAGCAAATCAAAAAGAAGATCCCGGTTAAATACATAAATGCCCATCGATGCAAGGTAATTCCTCCCCTGTTCCTGCATATCATGACCGGTATCGCTTATCCAATCTGGCAGCAGTTCTTTGGCAGGCTTTTCAATAAACGATTTAATGCAATTGTTTTCATCTGTTTTCAGTATCCCAAATTCGGTGGCTTCTTTATCACCCACCGGAATGGTGGCAATGGAAATGGATGCTTCGGAAGCGATATGCGCATCCACCATATTTGCAAAATCCATCTGGTAAAGCTGATCGCCGCTTAAAATAAGCACATAATCAAATTCATTACGCTCCACATGTTTAAGAGATTGCCTAACTGCATCGGCGGTACCCTGGTACCAGCGTTTACTTTCTGGCGTTTGTTCTGCAGCAAGAATATCAACAAAGCCCTTGCTGAATCCGCTAAACTGATATGTATTCTTGATGTGTTTGTTGAGCGAAGCGGAATTGAACTGCGTAAGTACGAAAATCCGGCTGATGTCGCTGTTTATACAATTTGAAATGGGAATATCCACCAACCTGTATTTACCTGCAACCGGCACTGCGGGTTTACTCCGGGTAGCCGTTAACGGGTAAAGCCGGGAACCTGCTCCCCCACCTAAAATTATTGCGATTACTTTATTGCCTGTCATACCCTTAAATTTAATGAATAATGGAATGATAAAGGTTCAAATATTTTTCGGTGCTGGCTTCCCAGCTTAGGTTGATATTCATCATCCTGGTACGTACTTCTTTTAATTTGGGTTTATTTTGATAAAGTTCAATCCCTCTGCCTATGGAATATACAATATCATCCATGCTTGCATTATTAAAACATATTCCGTAGCCTTCATCTTCACCATAATCTTTTACGGTATCGCCTAACCCTCCGGTTCTGCGCACTACGGGCACGGTGCCATACCGCATGGCATACATCTGGTTTAGTCCGCAAGGCTCTACACGGCTGGGCATTAACAGGAAATCGGCGCCTGCATACATCTGGTGGCTGAGCTTTTCGTTGTATTTGATTTGGGTGTTATAATACCCCACAAACTGGTTTTGGATGGTTTGAAGTGAATATTCTACAGCCGGTTCGCCACTACCCAGAATGAGGAAACTAAATTTTTCGCCAAATTGCTGAAATGCCCATTGAATGGCTCCGGGCAACAGGTCGGCAGCTTTTTCGTTTACCAGCCTGCCAATAAAAATAAACAACGGAAGTTCTTCTTTAAAATTAAACTCGCGGCAAAGCGATTTCTTATTCAAATTTTTGCCTTCAGAAAAATCTTTGAGGCTGAAATTATCTAAAATGTAAGTGTCTGTTTCAGGATTCCAAACTGCATAATCGATCCCGTTAATAATTCCTGAACATTTCCCCATCTCATAATTAAACAGGCTTTCAAGTCCGTTTGCCTGTTGCATCAGTTCGTTTAAATAACCGGGGCTAACGGTGGTAACCTTATCTGCACATTTTATTCCACATGCAAGCGGGTTGATGTTATTTTCCCAATCCAGCAGTCCCCAGCGCCAGGTGTCCCATGAGGGGAGGTAAACCGATTTATCCCAGCCCATCCAGCCCTGGTATTGGGCATTGTGAATGGTGAGTACATTAGGAACATAGTTGATGTTGCTGTAGGCATAGCAATACTTCATCATAAAGGGGATGAGTGCGGTATGATGATCGTGCACATGAATAACATCGGGTTTATGATTCCACCTCGAAACCCATTCCAGCACGGCTATTTGAAAAGCCAGGAATCTTTCGGTATCGTCGTTATATCCGTAAACCTTTTCTCTGTCGAGCAACCCGTTTATATCCACGCAGTACAGGTCAAAATCAAGTTTATTGCTTCTTTCTTTGATGATGGTAAAATCGTAATGAAGTTTACCCATTTCAAAAGCGCCTTTATGAACCACATCCCATTCATTATCCATTAAGAATGGGGTACGGTGCATTGGCATCACCACTTTGGCATAATGGCCCAGGGCCGACTGGTATTTGGGGAGAGCGCCAACCACATCGGCAAGGCCGCCTACCTTGGCCATTGGGTAACATTCTGCACTTACATGAAGTATTTCCATAAATGTAAGATCAACGGTTGAACATGCCGGTTAAAAATGTGCAGGCAACTTCTTGCTAAAGATTGAAGAAGTGTTTACTACAATGGGAAATTAGAAAACTAATTTTTATTTCCATAAAATTTCTTGGTATTTTCAGCACTCAAACCAACTAACCATTATGGATAAAGCAGGAGCAAACACAAAAAGTGCCTCAATCCCTACCAATTATGGGGCGCTTAGTACACTGGTTACCGTATTCTTCTTTTGGGGCTTTATTGCCGCGGGGAACAGTGTATTTATTCCATTTTGTAAACATAAATTTGGCCTCGATCAGTTTCAGAGCCAGTTGATCGATTTTGCCTTTTACCTGGCTTATTATATTGGCGCCCTCATATTATTTGCTTACGGATCGTTTGGAGGCAAAGACCTTGTAGGAAAATGGGGGTATAAAAAGAGCATAGTTTACGGTCTTCTTTTTTCTGCATTGGGTGCAGCAGCCATGATACTTGCAGTAGAAGTGAGCACATTTGCGGGTATGCTTGTGGGTTTGTTCATTGTGGCGCTTGGTTTTTCGATACAGCAAACTGCAGCACAGCCTTTTGCGTATGCCCTTGGCGATCCGGCTACGGGGTCCAGCAGGGTTAACCTGGGAGGGGGCATCAATTCATTCGGTACCATGATTGGTCCTTTAATTGTAACATTTGCGTTATTTGGTTCTGCCACCGATCTTACCGATGATAAAATTGCATCTTTAAGCCTGAGCAAGGTGGTTGTTCTTTATGTATGTGTGGGCTTATTGTTCATTGCTGCTGCAAGCCTGTTTGGGTTTTCAAAGAAGGTTCCTTCGGGGATAAATGAAGAGAAAACGGAATCGGCAAACAGGGCGCTTAGGTCGTTATTAATTATTACCGGCCTGCTTATTTTTATGTTTGTGCCCGTATTTAGCAGTTACCGGGGCGATGATGCAAAAAAAATAGAATCCATCAGCAAAGGAATTTCTCCGGTAACGCACCAGATCGATTCACTCACCAACATAACTGCAAAACTTAGTGCTGAAGAACTCACGATAAAAAATGAAAAGCTGGCTTCACTAAAAAGAAGCATTAAACCACAAACCGACGAAATTGAGGCCATTAAAGCACCTCTCGAAAAAACCAGGATGTACTGGTTGTTTGGCGCATTGGCGGTAGTGGTTATCGGGTTGCTCTCATCAAATAAAATCGCTTCATCTAAACCCGAAGGCTGGGGCGCCATGAAGTATCCTCAGCTTGTATTGGGCATGTTGGGCATATTTGTATATGTAGGTGTGGAAGTGGCTATTGGAAGCAACCTGGGCGAATTATTAAAACAAGAGGAGTTTGGAAGCCATACCACTTCTCAAATTGCACCTTTTATATCGATGTACTGGGGCAGCCTGATGATTGGGCGCTGGGTGGGATCTATTTCGGCCTTTAACATCAAAAAGCAAAACCGGAAAATACTCACCTTTGTAGTTCCGCTGATTGCATTGGGAATTGTATTAGGAGTGAACTGGATTGCCGGCAAGGACATTGCACCGCTTAAATGGTATTTTATTTGTGTGATCATTCAAATTATTGCATTTTTTATAAGTGATGAAAAACCTGCAAGAACACTGCTTATTTTCAGTTTGCTCGGAATCATTGCTATGGGCATAGGCCTGATGTCGAAAGGCACGGTTGCGGTTTATGCGTTTCTGAGCGGAGGTTTATGTTGTTCAATCATGTGGCCAAGCATTTTCGCACTTGCCATTACCGGTTTGGGTAAATACACCACACAGGGATCTGCGTTTCTGATAATGATGATCCTTGGCGGTGGTATTATTCCGCCTATACAGGGAAAATTATCGGATATTATTGGCATACATTATTCCTTTTTCATACCGGTATTGTGTTTCGCATACCTTGCCTTTTTTGCCTATGCCGTAAAAGGTATATTACGCAAGCAGGGAATTGATTATGAAACGGCCTCTGCTGCAGGCGGCCATTAACAGGTTTAAATTTCTGAATGTATTATGAAGGATAAGTTTGCGGTTGGTATAGATGTTGGCGGAACCACCACAAAATTCGGGGTGGTAAACGATAAGGGAGAGATACTGGAACAATCCCGCATTCCGAGCAACGAGCATGAATATGTAGGCGATTTTATTGATCACCTGTATGAGAAATTAATGCCCATGATTAATAGTGTGGGAGGAGTGAAAAATATTGTGGGGATTGGTATGGGGGCGCCAAATGCAAATTTTTATTCGGGAACAATTGAGCATGCGCCCAATTTAAGGTGGAAAGGGATCATTCCTATTTCGAGGCTGATGAATGAAAAGTTTGGACTGATCACCCGGATTACCAACGATGCCAATGCTGCCGCAATGGGTGAAATGATGTATGGCGCCTGTAAAGACATGAAACATTTCATTACTATAACGCTTGGAACCGGTGTGGGTAGTGGAATTATTATTGATGGGAAAATTGTGTTGGGGCATGATGGGTTTGCCGGCGAATTGGGGCATACCATCATCAGGCCGGGTGGAAGGATGCACAAGACTACAGGGTTGCGCGGGTCGCTCGAAGCTTATGCTTCTGCAACCGGTGTAAGAGATACTGCAATTGAACTGCTTACCCAATATCCCGAACAGCCCAGTTTGCTGCGCGATTACAGCATCAATGAACTTACCAGCGAAACCGTATATACCTGTGCCATGCAGGGCGATACCGTTGCTAATGAAATATTTGAATTTACCGGCCAGATTTTAGGTGAATCACTTGCCAATTTCATCATGTTTTCATCGCCTGCGGCCATTGTTTTATTTGGCGGGCTTACCAAAGCCGGCAACCTGTTGCTAAACCCTACACGCAGGCACATGGAAGCAAATCTACTCCCTATTTTTAAGGACAAAGTGAAACTCATTTACAGCCAGTTGAAAGAATCGGATGCTGCCATTCTTGGTGCAAGCGCTCTTGTGTGGGATTAAGATGCGGGAGAAATAATGTTTATTTTCATTTTCGTTTGCCCAACATTCCGTAGCGGTTATTCTGTGAGAGTTAATATTAAAAATTCACATACGCCACCTGGGCTTATACAACAACAAAAACTTAAGGGAATTTAAGAACCTGCATTAGTGGCTTTCTCTTCAAGCCAGCGGTTTCTGCCCCATCCGGGTATTACGTGTTTTTCGCTATGATACGATGAACGCACCAGCGGGCCGCTTTCCACATAATCGAAACCAAGCTGGTAGCCAATTTCGCGATATTCTTTAAATTCATCAGGATGAATAAAGCGCTCTACAGCAAGATGCTTTTTGGTTGGCTGAAGGTATTGGCCAATGGTAACCACATCCACATGCGATGCATACAAATCTTCAAGGGTTTGAATCACCTCTTCCCGTGTTTCACCCAGGCCAAGCATGATGCCGCTTTTGGTGCGCATTCCCGATTCTTTAAGAATTTTTAAAGTTTCCATACTACGCCAGTATTTAGCCTGTATTCTCACTTTTCGGGTAAGCCTCTCCGTTGTTTCAATATTATGGCTCACCACTTCTGGTGCCGCGTCAATAATTCGCTGAATATTTTCTTTTTCCGCTTTAAAATCGGGGATCAGGGTTTCGAGGGTGGTTGTGGGGTTTAAGGATTTTACCGCATTGATGGTATTTTGCCAGATGATGCTGCCGCCATCTTTAATGTCGTCGCGGTCAACAGAAGTAATAACTGCATGTTTCACTTTCATGAGGTGGATGGCTTCGGCTACACGTTGGGGTTCGTCCCAGTCAACCGGGTTTGGCCGGCCGGTAGCCACTGCACAAAATCCGCAGCTTCGGGTACATATATTTCCCAGGATCATAAAAGTGGCGGTACCTGCACCCCAACATTCGCCCATATTGGGACAATTGCCGCTTTCGCAGATGGTGTGCAGTTTATGCTGATCTACCAGGTTTCTGACGTGCTTATATTCTTCACCGATAGGCAGCTTCACCCTCAGCCAGTCGGGCTTTTTATATTTTACTTCTTCGGTTGGGCCACAGGACATCTTAAGGCTAATTTTAGAAATGCAAATGTACAAACATTGATGCAGGGTTTACAAAGAGGTTATTTCCGCTTACCGAACAGGATGGAAACATAACCGGAGAAAAATAATTTCTTCTCTTTAAGATCAAGCATTTGCGGTATTCCTTTAGTATAATACTCAACCGAAAGGCCTACTTCAAGCGCTGAAACCAATTCGTTGTATCGGCCATAATCGAAGCGGAAAGCGGGTTTCAGGTAAATGCCGGGCGTTACTTTCAGGTATTTCCATCCTTTACCCAAGCCCGGGCCGCCGAGGTAATAACCCGGTTGAAGAAAGAGGCTGCTTGTATCGCCAGGCTCGTATTTTACAAATTCATTTCCTGTTGGAGCGGCAACTTCGATCATATAAGGGCGAAGCAAACCGGCAATAAGCCCGGCGCCCAGGTTTGCGGTAACACTCACCCCTTTCATATTACTTTTATTCCCCAACAAAAATTGTTGTGCAATACCAAGCTGTACAGGATAAAAAAAGTTGAGCTTCTTATAAATAACCGGTGCAGAGTTATAATCATGATACTGCACCTTTTCTTCTTTAGGGTGTTTTTTTTCAGAGATGTTGAGTTGAAACAGCATCGATCGCTTAACAGACTGCCCCCTGCCTATTTCAAAAAAGCCGCCATAACCATCCGTAAGCAGTTTAACCCCAAAAACCGTGTGTTTTTTATAAGTGATTACCCCTTCTTCTTCCTGCTTAATGATGGCATTGATTTTTTGCCGTTTTACTTCTTTACGGGATACCCTTGAAGAATCTTGTGCAAATGCCATTGCCGCAGGGATAATTAAAAGCAGAACCAGGAAAATTTTCTTCATTGACCGTTATTACTCAGTAAATTTAGCAAAAATATGATTCTGCATTAAGATATTGCCAATGTGCAGGATATGGTTAATACAGAAAGCGATTTATAACATAAAAATAAGAATATGACAGCGCGGATCACCTACGAAGGCAACCTGAGGTGCAGTTGCGAGCACCTCCAAAGCGGGTCGGTTATAGAAACCGATGCCCCTACCGATAACCGGGGAAAAGGAGAAAGGTTCAGCCCCACCGATACGGTATGTATAGCCCTGGCAACCTGCATCATAACCACGATGGGCATAAGGGCTGTAGATATGAATATTGATTTAACCGGAACCCGTATTGAGGTTACCAAATATATGCTTTCAAATCCACGGCGAATAGGCAAAATTGAAGTGAATCTCTCTCTAAAATCGGTGCCTGCTTTAGATGAGAAAACAAAAATGATTCTTCAAAAAATTGGCGACACCTGCCCCGTTAAGCAAAGTATTCACCCCGATATTGAAACGCCTATTAGTTATTCCTGGGAATCCTGACCGGACTTTAGGAGATGATGCCCGATAGCGCATTTCAAACAATTTAACCGGTTGCAATATTGTTGTTTTAAATGAATCATTGCCTGGGTTTCGGCAGCCGATACCGGGTTAATGTTCATCTTTATAAAATTCCGGCTTATGATATTATCTTCCGGGGGCAGTTGAGAAAGGAAATTCACGGATTCATATTTCTCTTTATCATTTTTATGCATTAAGCCATAGCAAAATTTTAATGGAGCAATAAGGTTAATGATCAGTTGTCTGCAAAATGCTTTTCCTGTTTTTTTGGATTTTGATAATTCTTCATCACCGGGGCGGTAATGCAATTTCCAATAGCCGGAGGTTTCCACATCAAAATATGAAAAAACATGCTGTTGGTTATTGAGATTGATGAGGCGGGCAAAGAGTGCATGTTCTCTATGTATTAATGCAGCAAGTTGTGCAATTCGAACAGTAGGAAAATTAGCCGGCCTCATTCTTAAAAATTTTAGCGGAAAATGAATGGGCTGAAGTTTCCATTTCTTTCGCAGAAAGCGGTATTCCATTTGGAGTTGCCGGATATATGGGTCTGCATTTTGAACATATAAAAGACGGGCCTGCCCAAACAGCAGGGCTTCCAGTTGAACCAGGTTGTGCCGGTGTTTCAGAATGATTGTCCAGTTAATGGATTTTGCAAGTTCGAAAAAAGCGAGGCTGTTTACAGGCTGTCCAAAATGTTTTGCCAGCATCCACCAGGAAATTTCGTCCCAGTGCCCGTTAGCATGTAGTAAAAGATCAGCAATTTCTTTAGCTTTAAATTCGAGTCTTTCGGCAAAACAGCGTTCAAAAGTTTTATCGATTACAATTCGGGGAATATTTCCAATAACCTTCCCGCAGGGTATAAAATCGGCGGAACCTGATAATTGCTCATATTGATCAAGAAGGGTTTTGGGTACACGGTCTGCAAGTTCAAGTGTTGGGAAGCGCAAGCGTAAAGATTTGTCGTCTATCCATACCACATGAAGGATCACATTATTGTAGAAAGGATCCTTTTCGTGGCCATGATCTTTCCAGTGTGAGCTAAACACATGCAGTTCTATATTTCCTACCCAGCGGGTATGGCCAACTTTTATGGTTGCATGAAGAAAATCAGGCCCCTGGTTATGATTTATTGTTCCGGGGTGAATGATCAACAGCTTCTCACCTGAAAGGGTTTTCAGATGAGCCTTATTGAAAAGCTGTTGTTGCCAGATGTATTGGAGAAGCCGTTCGTTCATCAGCACAAAGCTGGCATTAATGGATTAACTTTTGGCGATGATGAACACGCGGTAAGAAAAGAAATTTCCATCCCCGGGAGAGGAAATTTCCTCATCATAAAATTAAAAAAATCAGTTTCTTTTCAGCTCCAGCTCAAAATAATTTAATTCTTCCTCAAAGTCTATTTCAGGATTAGACCTGTTTAAAACCATGATCTTATCAATATTGGCCTGCAGGAATTTTTTATGCTGTTCAGAATTGGGGTTAAAGGCTTTATGATTCCTTGCATTCATAACGGAAGAAACATCTTTCATTAATGCTTTTGAAGCATCATCAATTATGGTTGCGATAAACTTTTCCCAAACATAATTGGTTGCCGCATAATTAGGATGAACCATATCTTCAGTATAAAACCGGTAATCTCTGAGATCGTCAATCACCAGTTCATAAGCCGGGAAATAAAAAACATTATGCTCATTAGTTACCGAATGAACAGCCTGTATTAATGCAGCCTTGCTTCGATTGTTTTCAATAAATCCATCGCGCAGGTGCCTCACAGGGCTAATGGTAAACACAATGTTTGCCGTTGGGTTTACCCTTAAGATCACATCAATGATCTTTTGTAAAATCGATATTGTTTCTGCATTTTGCAGGAGCCTTCGGTGAAACCGGTCTGGGGGAATTTTGTGACAATTGGCCACTACCTGGGTATAATTTTCATTCCCGGAAATTTCTTTCCTTTCATAGATAAAAGCAGACCCCAGGGTCAGAAATATCCAGTTGGCCGATTTTAAAAAAGCATTTGCAGATTTAAGTGATGAGTTGATTTTGCTAAGGCATATATCGGGAGAGGCGGATGAAAACCTGGTATGATGATCCCAGCTCCCCCATATTCCATTATGTTCAAACAGGTCATCCTTCGTATATTCCGTACCGGTAGCATACCTCGAAATCGATTTCAAAATGCTTATAGGGTTAAATAAAATTCCGTTTGGGTTTTGCATAACCCTAAATTTGTTCCAAATCAGTTTTGCACCTATCTGCTCTGTAAAGCAGGAGCCAACAAGCATTAGATTATGCTGATGGGAAATTTTCCGGGGAAATGGTTTCGGAAAAAACTCAATGTGAAATTCCATGGGGATAAAAGATTCGGTTAGCGAAGGCAGAAGCAACAGCAAGGGCTTTATGATCAATTCCGGTATCTACTCCCCTGCTTTCAAATAAATTCACCACATCCTCCGTATCAATATTTCCAACAAGTTCATTGCCTGCCATCGGGCAGCCACCAATGCCTTTTACTGCGCCATCAAAACGGCGGCATCCGGCATCATAAGCAGCCCAAACCTTTTCAGCCATTTCCAGTTTGGTGGAATGAAGATGTACCCCGATCTCCATATCATCAAATTGTGGAACTACGGATTTCAAAATCCTGGAAACCTGCTGTGGGGTGGCAATCCCAACCGTATCGGCAATAGAAACAATGGAAACCCCGATCGATCTCATTTTATCTATCCATTCAGCAATCACTTCTTCATTATAAGGGTCACCGTAAGGATTTCCGAACCCCATCGATAAATAAATGACCAATTGCTTATTATGCTTATCGCATAACTGCTGAATAGTTTTTACATTTTCGAACGAATGAGCGATAGAGGAATTGGTATTTCTTTGCTGAAAGGTTTCCGATATGGAAAAGGGGAAACCAAGAAAATCAATTTTATCGTGAACAACAGCATCTTCTGCACCTCTAACATTTGCAATTATTGCCAGGAGTTTTGTGGTTTTATTTTTTACCAGTGCTTCCGTAACGGCTTTGGTATCGGCCAATTGAGGAATGGCTTTTGCTGAAACAAAACTTCCATAATCAATGGTATGAAAACCTGCATCCATCAAAAGTTGCAGGTATTGAATTTTATCCTGAGTAGATATATGTTGGGGCCAGCCCTGCATGGCATCGCGCGGACATTCAATTAGTTTAAGCAGCTTTTTCAATTCCATTTCAGCAAAGGTAAAATAAATTTATTCCGGTATAGAAATCAGTATTGTGTGGTACAAATCATAATATAAACTGCCTTGGAAAAATGGCGTTACGGAAATTGGCATTAACAGCGTGAAAAGAAAAACGACATATTCAACAGTTGGGTAATGCAAATGGCTCAAAAGTTGTACCACTGCCGGATTTGGCCCAATGCCGGAACTCGTTTTTCTTATACTAAACGAAATTATTTCGAAGATCAAAGTAAAATAGTATAATACCGATGTGATCGCTGTTTAGATCAATGGAATTGGTCTGTTATCAAAGATTCCGGTTTATTTCGGAACGGATATCCAATCGGTATTAGCCGGGAAAGACAATTTTAGCCATTTTTCCGAAGTCTTGAATTTTTGCTCTACTTTTTTTATCATGAAAAAAGTAGAAATATCAGCGGTATGTGGTGGATCCGGTAAATCATAATGAAGTTTTATACAGCAATTGATTAGGACGTTTCGGTAAACACTTTAACCGAACATCGATGTATAGGAATTTATAACCAGGGATAAAAAATTAAACAAGTTACAAATGAATATCGATTTAATAAAGCTGCCTGAAAATGTTTCGGTATATCAAAATTTTATTTTGGAGAAATATTGAAACAAACTGATGGTAAGGGCTATTTTTAAATTACATCAAGTGCGCCTTATGAAACAAGTTACATTAAGACCGATCGATCATTATGGAGAAGATTGTATAGGGATATTTTTTGAGAGGGATCCGGTGATTCAGAATATTGTTCAAAAAATTGCCGGGGGTAAGTGGAGCAAAACAAAAAAATGCTGGTGGATACCATTAAACAAAGAATCTCATGCCAGGCTTTTGGAAGTATTGAAAGAAGAAGCGAAAATAGATCAGGAGGATTTGAGGCAATACCTGGTTTACAAAAAAAAGTCAGCAAATAACAAAGTCCCGATCCCAATGCCAGTTGCTACCATTTTAAAGAAAGAAGATCATCTGATTGGCAGGGATTTCAGAAATTATAAAAAGAGTAAGATACATGAAGTGAATGCGCATGTTTTGCCTGCTATGCATCAGCAATTAAAGTTAAAGGCGTATAGTTTATCAACCATTCGTACCTATTTAGGAGAGATGGCTCAGTTATTAAATATCCTGAATAGAATACCGGCTGATGAACTTTCCCCTGATCACTTAAAGCGATACCTGGTATATTGTATAGAAAAATTAAAGCTAACCGAGAACACGATACACAGCAGGATAAATGCATTAAAATTTTATTACGAGCAGGTATTAAGAAAAGATAAATTTTTTTGGGAGATTCCAAGGCCAAAGAAACCGATACAACTACCCAGGGTATTAAATAAGGATGAAATTGCCGGGATATTGCGGGCGATAAAAAATTTGAAGCATAAAACCATGATTATGCTGGGGTATAGTTGTGGATTAAGGGTAAGTGAGATTACGGGTTTAAAGGTTACTGATTTAGATGAAGGAAGGCGTTTAATATTTATCAGGCGGGCAAAGGGGAAAAAGGATCGGGTGGTAAGTTTAAGTCCGGTAATGTTGATTATGTTGAGAGAGTACCTGACCCGGTATCAGCCCAAAGAGTTTATATTTGAGGGGCAGCATCCGGGGAAGCAATATAGCATTCGGAGTTTAGAAAACATTATACAGGAGGCTAAGATACGGGCGGGTATTAAGAAAGCCGGGAGCATGCACATGCTGAGGCATAGTTTTGCTACCCATTTATTAGATAAGGGCACGGATGTGGTTTTTATCCAAAAGCTACTTGGGCACAACAACATAAAAACGACTTTAAGGTATTTACATGTTACCAACAAGGACATTTTGACGATACTTAGCCCTATTGAAGACATCAAAGACCTTCTTGAGTAATTGTATTGTTGCAACTCACAAAACAATTACCAATATTTGGTTATTTCATTGATTCTCAATAAGTTTATCTACTTGTTTATTTGCAACCAAATATTCGTATATTCGACAATAAACACGTTGCTTGCAATGCCACTTGACACTCTCAAATTTGCAATGCTCAGACACAACATAGTATTTAACATAGACGACGAACTTTGTACAACATTAAAAACTATAAAAACTGACATTATAAACCTATCCAACAAAAATTTATGCAGCAAAACCCGACAAGAGATTTACAACTTGAGTTTAATGTAAATGACATCAAATCAAAAATCGATGCAATTATAAAAGCCAGTACGGGCAGCTATCAACAGCTTGACAAAAATGACATCCTCAACACTTATCGAATTGCATCAGTCAGCGGACTTCTTTCTGGCATCATTTCAATTACCCTGAAAAAAGTAGATGAAAATACGACAGAATGGAAGTCGGAGATTATGAATGCAGCTGGTAGTAAAGCAGACTCTGCAGTATTGGCAAGATACCAAGACGAGTTTCTAAACATACTTTCAAAAGCACTTGCAGGCGAAGAAATAAATAGCCAACTAATCAAGAGCAATAAGTCAGGCTGCTTGGGTGTAGTATTGCTATTAGTAACACTGGTTGGAATTTTATCTTACTCTATTTTCAGCTAACTATTTAATGGCACTGCAAGCAACAAACGGTTTGGCGGCAGTCGGGGGGACAAGAATATGTTCTCAACTTTTGTACTACTGTTCAGCATCTGTTCCAGCTCGACGTTCAACTTTCAGCTTTAGTTCTTAATTTCAACTTTGGTAATTCTATTTAGAGCTTCAGTTTGTCGGCTGACGTTTTCCAAATGCCCGCCCGACCGCCAAGCCGAAACCGTTGCCTGCAAGTTTCACAGACCCTATAAATTATGGACACAGAAAAATATCGGACAGGACTTAAAAGAATTTGGGCGGCTATTGTTGACGGTATTGTTTTTATGCCGTTTTTACTTGTTGACCGTTTTCTTATCAGCCCGACAACAATCGAGTATTTAATTATTAGTTGGCAGACATTTACTGTTTTCATTCCAATATTTTATTCAATCATTGCACACTATAAATATGGACAGACAATCGGAAAGTGGGTTGCAGGTGTAAAAGTTTTAGACATTAGCGAAACCAAAACAATCAACCTTCAACAATCTATTTTACGAGACAGCTTTTATTTGACGGTAGAACTTATTGGCTTTTTTTATTTCATTTTTATGGTTTTTAAAAATGGGGACACACAATATTTCTTTGACTGCTTCAATGACTTTGCTGGGACACCGTTTTTAATTTGGACTTTATTAGAACTGATAACAATGTTTATGAATAATAAAAGAAGGGCAATACACGACTTCTTAGCAAAATCAGTCGTGGTGCGGACAGAATAAACCTGCAGGCAACATT